>Ga0209630_10005270_pt1 | contig 11022 bp, 4 predicted proteins | sample COG_01_FD_184745 | JGI IMG/M metagenome (GOLD analysis project Ga0209630, IMG submission 184745) | Pelagic Microbial community sample from North Sea - COGITO 998_met_01 (SPAdes) (version 2) | ecosystem: Environmental > Aquatic > Marine > Neritic zone/Coastal water | place: Helgoland, sampling... | reverse complement strand
GTTCCCCCGGTATCGTATGTAGAAACTAATTTAGCTCCTAAGCCAAACTTTGGAGCACCAACAACTGTAAAGCTTGCACTTTCAGCTACAGACTGATATTTTAATCCATCATTAACTTTCAATAAAGCTGCTTTATCTAAAACGCTTGTTCCTCCATAATTCCAAGGAACCAATTCTTCATCTTTTTCTACAACTAATCCATTAACCATATTATCAATATAATTAAGTTTATCAAAAGCACTGTCTTGTATAATGGCATTTCTGCTGTAATAGGGTAAATTACTCCAAGGTCCATAGGTGTGAGTGTTGCTTTTGAGTGGAATAGCAGCAAAGAATGGATGAGCAGCTTTAGGAGCTATATCTATCATTTCATTGCTTTGAGTTTCTTTGCTCTTTTTACGAATAAATTTACCATTGTTAATAGAGCAAACTCTGTAATATAGTGCTTTTACAATACTGTCATCTCTAGAAAATGCAGGAAAAGTATAAAGTATTTGTGTTAAATCTTCTAAAGCAATATTAGCATTTAAAGCTCTATTCATGTCTTGAGTATGAGAAAGAGAACTGCTATTCATAAACATTCCTGGAGATTCTACAATAGCTCTAGGATTAACAAAACCCTGAGGTTGTTCAAAAACCATTTTTGGTCTAACAGTTCCTGTAATGTATAATTTATCAGAAGTGTTTACAGGATCTCCTGGTAGAATACCTGTAGTTTTTCTATTGTTTTCTTGAACAAATACAAAATTACTACCTGTAATGGGACTATAATCTAAAGCAGGATAGTAAAACAAAGAATTGTCGCAATCAAAATCCCCAAACTGATCAGCTAATAAACTGTAAGTAGTTAAGCCAAAAACATTAAAACCTTTGTTAACTCTTACGTTATTCCCTCCCGTGCTATTAAAAATAGCTGCTTGATTCGCACACATATACTTAGCTACAGTATCAAAATTTTGTTGAGCATTATAACCTAATATAGGCTGCATCTTTCCTGTCTCATCCATGAGTCGATAAGAATCTGCAGTGCCTATAACTATGTCTTCATCTATTACATTTCCAAACTCTTCCCAAGCTCCATCGCTAGCAATTTCATAAGAAGTAATGCTTTTCGGTGGACCTTTCCACATCTTAATAGGATTCCCTTTTCTATCATTTCCTAAACTTATTGTCTGTCCAGAATCCCAATCTCTATACCCACTGATACTAGGTAGTCTAACCATATAGCTTTTACCATAATACTTGCCTGCTAATTGATTCAAAAAGTTATGAATAATTTGTAAGTCTGTGGTAAATGCTTTTGAATATACTATAGAATTAGCGCCCTGATCTGTAGAGTCTCCACCTTCTGGTTCTGGTGCTGCAGGCTGACCCTCTGGCCCAGCCATATCTTCGTCATCTAGCATACCAAAGGGCATAATACCAACTGCGGGACCATTTTGCTTAAAAGCATTTCTTGTGTTTGAGTTAAATGCTTTACGTAACATTAAAAACAAATCAGACTTAAACATCTTGTATGTATAATACAAAACGAGATTATCAAAACCTGCCATAGCAGCCCGCATCTCTGTTTCAGTAATAACAAACTGTCCGTTGCCATATAAAGAGCCTAAGCCATACCTTAATCCCTTTAAATCTGCAATATCGCAAATAACACAAATTTGTCCAGTAAAATTATCCATGAATACTGTTCTAGGTTTTTTTCTAGTTTCATCACTAAGACCATCAGTATCTCCACCACTAGCCTCTTCAAATCTATATCCAAAAAAAGGACTTATAATGTCTAAATGTAAAGGAGTAAATCTAGGAGTGGTCGGAGAATGACTGGGAGTAGGTAAGACATTTTGGCCACCTACTTTATAGTATGACTGATCTGTACTTAAATAATTACCTAATAATGTTCCACCAAGAGGATTATCAAATAATTGAGGCTCGTCAGAAAAAATTCTTTCTGTTGAGTTAAAGGTTGTATCGTCAGTATTAGTTTTAATACCATCTTCATAACTTCTTAAATTGTTTAAAATTATATTGTATTCATCTGCTGTAATAACACTACCAGCAGGAACATCACCAGTAGTAAAATTATTAGTCATATTAGTATTTCTGGTACTATTTACATCTGGTGTTTTAAATGTAGATTTATTATATTTAGTATAATCAACAATTGTAGGAGTACTTCCTAAGAAATTCAAACGAAATGTATTTTGAGTATATGCTAATCTATAATTTTTAGCCTGAAACAGTCTTTGTTGTTGACCACCTACTATAACTTTTCTGTGTACACTTTCGTTACTTTCTTGCCCATAATTTATATCAGAAACAGAAGGAACACCATCAATATCTGTAAATGCTCCGCTGCTAATTAAAGAATTTATACTGTTTTTTATCTGATTTAATCCAGGTTGTTTAAGTCTCTCTATAGTTCTAACCTTTAAAAACATGTCAAGAGCACCATTGCCACCAGGAGAAGAAGTGCCATCTGGTATACAGTCAATAAAAAAGTCTTTGCCAGTAGCTTCTGCTATTTGACTTAACAGATCCATAATGCTTAGTATAGGAGATTCTATTCTAAGGTCTGTAGGTGGATTTAATTCACTAGCATCTAAACGATATCTGTATAAAGGATGACCATTGGGTTGCATACCTGGGGCAGAAGGGACTAGACCAAAATCATAAAAACGAGAATTAGTAGCTGGGTATTGATAATTTTTAAGACTGTGTATATTTTTAGAAACTATTCTTCCAAAAGGAGAAAATTGATTAACTTCTTTTGTTATGGGATTGGTAGAGCTTGTTAATACATGCAAAGCATCTAATATTTTATAAGCAGGAGTTCCTCTTTCATTTTTACCACTAGCTCCAAAACCTCCGTAAGCCTCAAGAAAACCATAGGCATTAAAAAAGTTATGAACAGTTCCAGAGACAACATTAGAATTGTATGTAAAATCTTGAATTTGAGCGCTAATATTATCTGCTCTAAAATTTTGAGGCTGATTTAAATTTGTAGCAGCATTATATAATCCTGCAGTTCCTCCAAAACCATGAGCCACCACATAAGAATTAGCAAGAAGAGAAACTGGACTTTCTACTTGTACAGTGATATTTTGTCCACCAGAACCATCAGTATAATTCCAATTTTTAACTAGACCTAAAAACTCAAAATCTAACATTCGAAAGTATACAGGAACTCCGATTATGTCGTAACCGTCGTTGTCTGTCCAATTGAAATCTCGTCCTCTATTGTTTCCTGGAAAACTACCACCAGAAGTCCAGTTATTAGATGCTCCAAAAAATCCTGGATCAGGTTGCGTCCAATATGTTGAAACGAATTTTTGTTGAGCAAAATTCCATTTGTACTTAACTTTTCCTCTTAAAACTTTTTGCCCTGTCATCTTGCTTTTTATAATGTCTCCATTACCATCCCTAGCATATAAACTATCATTATTGTTGTTGTGATAATGGTGAGGAGGTCCTCCATTACCTCCTGCAGGGAATTGATGACCAAACACACAGTCTGTTTTGTCTGGTCTATTATATCCCGTAGAGTCATAGCTAATGTCTCTAACAAGAGAAACATTAAGAGTAGATGCCTGACTACCCCATCCTAGATTAGTACTAAAGTCTGCTACACTAGCACCTAAAAATAAAGTTTGAGGAATAGGCTTATTAAAATTATTATATCCTGCCACGCATGGCGTTGTATCCGACATTAAGTTCTCCTTTAATTAACTCTCTAACCTCCTGGTCTTCCCAGAAAGTATCTATCAAGCTGTCCATTAAGAATACAAGGTTGATAAACCCACTCTACACTTCTAGCATATTTTCCTTCTGCTGGGTTCCAATTATATGTGTTGCTTTTAATAAATACGTTTCCCTGAATTGCAGGACGTCCAAAACCATCAAAAACATTTGCTTCAGCTTGTCCATAAGGCTTCAAACCTTCTATTAAATCTTCTACTTGTTGGAATAATTGAGACCCTGTATAAACAGGACATTCATTTCTATCTAATAGAAATCCTTCAACACTACTAGGTGGAACTACAGTAATTTCAATATTAACACTTTTTGTAGTGCTAGTTCTAGTGTTCAAATTTTGTAAAACTGGTCCAAGAGGTCTTCCTATAATAAATGCTTCAGAAACTACATCACCCGGTCCATTTACATTTATGTCAACACTCTCTGCAATTACACCACTAAATATTTTTGTTTTATTTGTATATTGATGACTATAAGTAATAATACCTTTTAAAGGATCGTGTCCTTCACTAGTAGATACAGGTATATAGTTTAATCTTCTTTGTTTTCTAAAAGCTGGATTTCCAGGGTTTTCAGTAAAAATATTACCCTGACTAGGAATATAGTCTTGGGTTCTATCAGGAGTATTTACAACTAAGCAAGCTCTTTCATATAGTCTTGGCTTAACATCATTTAAAAATCCACTAATAGCATTTTCATATCTTGATCCTTGCAAGTCGTTGTAGTGTTCATGTCCTTTGTTAGACTGAAGACCTGTCATACCCTCTTTATTAGCATCCACACCAAATTTTATAAGGTTGTTTTTTCCTGTTCCTGTAGTTGGTATTCCTGTAGCTTCTATGGTTTGCTTAAAAGGAGTAACGCTTAAGCCGTTAACAGACCCTTGAACATTAACTGTGCTTACATATTTTTCGTCTGTGCTAGTTTCTATAGTAAATTCTTCTGTAAATAATATTCCACAAGGTATAGCTACCCAACTATCGTTAGTTTCATAAGTACCATCTATAACACTAAAATTAACAGTTTTTGTATGATTATACAAATGTATGTCATTATAGCTAGTTAAATTTTTATTAAGCGTTAAAAAAGGACTATAGCTTTTATCGTTCTTTGTCGAATCAAAAGCCAATCCAGATCTATCATCAACCCATTTTTTAGCATTTAAATATGCGTCATATTTTTCGGATGTGTTTTGAGTAGCTGTGGTATGATTATATTCCAACTTTCCATTTTCTGCTTTCCCTAAGTGATTAGCAAAACCACTACTAGGAACACCTACAGCAGACAATTGTCTAGTAATTCTGTATTGAGGAATACCAGTAATATTTACCATTTTAGTAGTTTGAAAACCATTACCTCCATCAGCACTTTGAGTTGGTTCAGTTTCTGGTTGTTTAGTAACATTGTACCCAAGAGAGCTATAAATCATTTCTTGAGGCTCAATACTCCAGCTTTCACTAACATTATTAACTCTGAAATGCTTATCATCTTCAGGAGATTGTGTAGTCTCTTCGAAAAATTCTAATTCAATATTATAGTCTAAACTCATACTCATGTTATCAGGAGTATTATTTGCGCTATATGACTGAATTTTAGCTTGAATACCACTAAATAAAACAGTATCACTATCTGTATCTTTTATTTTTAAATCACCAGCACTACGACGAAAAAGATCTCTAAGTTGTCTTTCTTTGCTCATAACCCCTTTCATACCAGGCAATCCACCACCACTAGGAAAAATTTTACCTGTTAGGGTTACTCTGTTATTCATACCCATTAAACTGCCACCACCATCTCTTACAAAATCCCTAGTAAGATTCATTAGTGGAGCGCCACCTAAATCCATATCTGTACGAAAACCGCTACCAGCAAAAAATACGTCTACACACGGACCATCTTTGTACGCATTGTTAGTGTGCTGAGCTTCAAACTCGTGAGAAATTGATTGATCGTCAAAAAATCCTTGACCCATAGACATATATTATATCCTATAATTAAATCTTAAGTTTGTACTTGAGGTACATTATTAGCATCACAAGTAAATGAAGTTAAAAATGTAACATATTTATCGATTGGTAATAATTCCGCGGTTAATATAGCAGGAACAACTGCATCCCCTACAACTTTGATTGTCGGTAAAGATTTATATCCGTCTCCTACGCTATCAACATTAACTTCTAAAATACTGTATTTATTATTAATATTATTTGTTACAATAGATATCCTGGCTTTAATGTTAGGATCTCCACCTTCTAATATTACTTTTGGTTCATCATTATATAATCCAGCGTTAACGATATTAATTTTTCGCAAAGAAGTGGTTGCTGTGAATGTATATTTTTTAGGAAAGATCTTACTTTGAAAATCATTGGAGTCATTGACTAATGTGAGATCATATTCTTGTCCTAATTTAAGATCAGAACATTTAACATTAAATACCTTGGGTTCGCAACAATTAGTTGTATTAATTAAATTTGCATCACCATCAGTAACAAATTTTACTTTAAAATTAGCCATTTTTATTCCTCGTTTCTTTGTTTCTCTTCATATGCTTCACAGTCGGTATCTATTCTAATTGTGGGAACTTTGTCAGTGTGATTATGAGTATTTTGCACAGTAACTTCTCCATCTCTTTTTTGAATAACACTAATATTTTGTTTGTTTTTCTCAAAAAAGTAGCTTTTAGTTTCACTAGGAGTAGGAGTAACTCTAGGAGTTTTTGTTGGCGTTGGATATGGAGTAGCTGTTTGTGTTGGAGTTCTCGAATACGTAGGTGTGGGCGTTTGACTTAATGAAGGACTAATACTCGGAGTCACAGTATGGGTTGGAGTAAAACTTGGACTAACACTAATAGTAGGTGTTATAGGAGGAGTATTACTAGGTGTTACAGACAAGCTTATAGACGGTGTAACAGGAATATCATTCTCTAAAAAATTAGTATCTGGTAAATTTATAAAATTGTTAATAGACATACTTAATCACCACTAGTAGGTTGTAGGACTCTGCTTTCGTAATGATCCCAAATTACAAAATTATTATCCAAGTTAATTTGAGAATTACCATCTGGGAAATTTCCGCCAACTATTATATAGTTTTTATATAAAATTAATGAAGTAACAATAGCACTAGAATTTACGAAATTAGGAGGAACAGAATTATCAACATTAAATAATACAGGGTCATTTAAAACATAAGCGTAGTTATACTTTGAAACTCCTTGAGAGGTTGCTCCAGTAGGTAAAACGTAAATTTTACCATCTGTAGATAAGGCATATTCATTGCTGTTACTAGTTATCAACTTAGATTCTGTAAAAATATTTCTATCAAATAAAACATTTGAATCAATTTTTAGTAAGCTACTATCATTTAATGATGTGAATCTTATATTGGTACTTCCAGTACTATTTAAAGTGTCGTGAGTTTTTTGCAAAGTATCAATTTCTGCACAGTCATGAGTGCCATCAGCATTTTCTTTACATAGTGTAAATATTCTTGTTCCTAATGTCTGATCAATAATTCTAAATCTAATTTGAATATCGCTAGTATTTGATAAACTTAAATAATTATGATATAACCCGCTAGATAACGTCTGTGGTTTATTACTAGTAAATTTTAAATATTCATGATTAAATATTGTATCAGGATTATATCCTGAAAATAAATCATATTTTACTATGGAGTTAATAGCTTCAGATGAATTATTTGCATCTTTATCTATTGCGTTTTTAGACCAAACAAAAGAACCTTCTGTAGATTCATAATAAACAACGCTAGAAGTTTGGTATGTTAAATTACTAGTTCTAGTATACGAATATGGAATGGGCGAAACATTTGCTACTGTGTTAGAATAAGGATTTTTATATATATAAGAATCGTGTACAACTCTCTCATATGCTCCAGGATTATTTGTATTAAAATTTTCTGTATATACATTATAGTAAAATATTAACAAGTTTTCATATGTACTATCTTTTAAATTTGTTCCAGATAATTTGTTTAGATAGGAGGGGTTGATAATTACTAATCCATCGTATTTGGCTGTAATAGATCTATAAGCAGCATTTACAGAAGCTCCAAATTCATTAGTAATACTATTTAAAGTTTTATCTTGTATTTTAATTCTAAGTATAGTATCTCCCTTTTTGACATTTTTAACAATCATGTCTGGAAAATACAAATCTTCATCTTCTATTTCCAAAGACATCTTATATTGGCTGTTTTTTAATTCTATAAAATCTATTGCTCTGTTTTCAAAAGGTTCAATGTCTTCTGATACAGTAGAGCTTATAGAATTGTTATTTAATACATAATCAGAAAGTTTACTGGTATAATAATAATTATTGTCTGCTTGATAGTTGTTAGTTAGTTCTACGTTTGAAGAGTAGTTGATAGTATATCCAGGAGCCCCTATAAAAACAGGTAATCCTTTGTTTAATCTAGGTCTAATATTAGATTTAGAGTAATCAAAAGAGAACAAACTACCTTTTTCTTCGTAGTCTCCCCAATAATACATCAAACCTAATTGATCTATAGCATATACATCTGTAGGCCCTATAGAAACACTACTCCATTTACGACCTGCGAATGATCTATTTTCTACAGAAATCTGACCACAAGCTCTATTCTCTGGGGTATTTCTTAATCCTAGAGTGATAAATATTTCTTTGGGAGTGTTGGTAAAATCTGCATCTAAATTAGGAATAAGACCAGTAGATAATTTAATTCTTGTATTGTCTGGTTGATAGCCAAAAATTATATTAGATCCCCAAGCATACATATTGTTATCTTCATCTATTGCATATAGAGTATTGTTGCAAACATGTATTGACACATAATTATTCCCGTCTACCTTTACAGGAACTTGATCTACAATGCTGTTTTCCGCAAGAGAAGATCCTAATTGACCTAGTGTATTTTTACCCCAAGCGTATATATTTCCGTCTGTGGTTAAAACAGCTATAACATCATCTCCTAAGACAACATCAGAAGGAGTTATATTAGAAGGCAATGTATATTTTACTAATCTGCCACCATATTCAACAGAATCTTTTAAATCAATCATGTAGTCTAAAGTTTCGGGTTTTAAAAACCATACATTGCTGTTGGCATCTAATAAAACTGCTGAGTTTTGTTTTGCATCACTGTTTGTTTTAATTCCATTATGTATTTTAGTGAAAGTCACATCAGATAAGTGTCTAGCAAACGATAAGTCTTTGGCGTAAAAAGTGTTTATATTATCAACGTATGCTTCAAAATCTATAACAAAGTTTGCATAGTAATTTTGATCAACAAGAAAAGATATTTTATCACCAGCTAAAACTGGAATAGTAACAACTTTAATTCTGTCATTCGTATCGTACGCTACTTCTTGGAAATTGTCTTCGTTCTTTTTAACAATAATTTTAAGATTACTTGGTATTTGATTGCTAACTAACCATCTCATGTTAATGGTTAATGTCATAACCCCTTTAATGCTACTTGTTAAAACAGAAAACAAATTATTGTCTTCTTGTAAACCATTAGTTTTAAAAGGTTGGTTTCTTTTTCCAGAGCCGAAAAAAGTATCTGTTGTTTGAGATAATTCTCCAGTACTGCTATTCCTTACTCCGGTAATGAAGTTCGGGTTGTTCTCAATATCTGTGTTAGAAACGCCAGTATTTGATTGGGATGAAACAAAATAAAACTGATTATCATTAATTGGCACAGACTTGACTATTTTCTGATTATGTACTTGATCAGATAAAAATTGATTTGATGATAAGTCTAATATATAAAAAAGTGTTTGATTATACTTAATAGAATTAACTTGTTTATTAACCCCAGATGTTATGTATACTTTAGCAGTATTATTATTTTCTATTAATGTGTCAGAAAGTATTTCTCCTCTAACTTTATATTTAATCAAAGTATTTGTTGTCAAATTAATTTTATATAAATTGTCCACAGGTTCTGTTAAAGAAACGTCAGAGTTAATTATTCCGTAATCATTTATTTCGACATCTTTAAAACTATATATACCTTTATCTAAAATCCAAATATTGTCATCGTAAGCATATAAAGAAACAATATTATCATCTGAATAAACACTATTTACTGCATCTGTACTAGTTAAGGGAAAGACATTGGCTTTTATTACTGGAAGATTTTTACTAATATCTTTAATATTTGAATAAGGTAGGCTTAAAACACCATTAGCATCTTCTCGAACTATTATAAGGTTTTTAGATAATACAGGGTTATCATCTGGATTAATTTTAACATTTTCGAAGTTTCCTAAAACAATTAATTTATCTCCACTATTATCTACAGAAACTTGATAAACAGCATTAATCAGCCAGCCCGTACTCTTATATCTGTCTCCACCACCTGAGAATGTCATGTAATCAACCCAAACACCATCTTTTTGATATACCAAACCAAAATCACCAGCTAATAGTAATTTACCTTTATATTCTACAGCAGACCTGATCTTGTATGCTCCGGTATCTTTGTCGAAAGCCGAAGAATCTTGATACTCTTTAATATTGTATTGTGCAGGACTTCCTCCTAGATTTATTAATTTAATTTTATCTCTATTATTGTCTATAAAAAGTAAATCTGACATAGTAATTCCTAATTGTGTTTAACCATAATTTATTATTACACCGTTGGAGTTGGGCTATTAGTATATGTTGTTGTGGGTGTTGGAGTACCGGTTTGTGTTGATAAAGGGGTGGACGATAATGATGGGGATACGCTTATTGTCGGGGTTGGCGTAGGAGTTGGTTCTATTGCTTTCACATTTGAAGACAAACCTACATTGTAGCCATCAACAGACCTAATCTCCCTCCAATTTCCTTCAAATATTACTTGAGGCTTTTCAATATAGTCTATTTCTTCTAAAGTTAAAGATTTGTCTAAATTAGAACCCCAGCCATACAATTCGCCGTTTGATATAGCTAAAGAATAATCTTTGCTTGCCGCTACGTGACTCCATTGAATATCGTCATTTACCTTGACAAATTGCTCATTAGACTCAAATATAGTACCTCCAGAATCACCACTACCTGAACTGTCTATAGTAGTAATGGCAGTTGGTTCAATATCGCTGTTGGTAGCATATTGAGTATAACTTTGTGTTGTAGGATTATAATAAGCAGCTTTATACCACTCATTAATATTACATATCCACAAAAAACCATTATAACTATTGTTATTTTCGGTTCTTTTTATAACAGCTTGTTCTACTTCATGAGCTTTATAGATATAGTTGTTGTCATCATTTGG
>Ga0209630_10005267_pt1 | contig 11026 bp, 11 predicted proteins | sample COG_01_FD_184745 | JGI IMG/M metagenome (GOLD analysis project Ga0209630, IMG submission 184745) | Pelagic Microbial community sample from North Sea - COGITO 998_met_01 (SPAdes) (version 2) | ecosystem: Environmental > Aquatic > Marine > Neritic zone/Coastal water | place: Helgoland, sampling... | reverse complement strand
CTTTATGTCCGGCTGAATGGGTAGAAGGATGTAATAGAATGGATCTTAATATAGTTTCATCTGAACATTCAAAACAGGTATTTTTACAATCAAAATTTGAAAAAGTAGATAAAAAAACAAACCAAAAGTCAGGTATTATTGAGTTAACTAAACCTATAGAAGTATTATTAGAGGGAATAGATTTAGATATATATAAACCTATTAAAAATGATGAATTTACTGAATTAAATTTACTATCAGATTTAAATTCTATCCCTGAAAAATTTGCTTTCCTATCAGTTGGACATTGGATGAATGGTAATTTAGGTGAAGATAGAAAAAATATAGGAATTACTGTTAAGTCTTTTTATGAAACATTTAAAAACCAAAAGAAAAAACCAGCATTAATATTAAAAACATCTACAGTTAATTCATCTTACATGGATAGAAGAGAGATATTAAATAAACTAAATAGTATACGTAAAACTTGTAATGGTAATTTACCTAATATTTATGTGTTACATGGGGATTTTACAAATCAAGAAATAAATGAATTGTATAATCATCCAAAAGTAAAAGCTATGGTTTCTCACACCAGAGGAGAAGGATTTGGTAGACCTTTATTAGAATTTAGTTTAACAAATAAACCAATAATATGTTCTGGGTGGTCTGGACAATTAGATTTTTTACAAAATGACTTTACATTATTATTACAAGGTACTTTAACTAATGTCCACCCTTCTGCAGGGATGGGTAATATTTTACTTAAAGAATCTCAATGGTTTCAGCCTAACCCTATAGAAATAAATAGATCTTATAAAGAAATGTATAATAATTATAAAAGTTGGTTAGTAAAAGGAAAGAGACAAGGTTATTTTAGTAGAACTTATTTTGCTTTTGAAAATATGAAAGCAAATATAAATGAAATATTAAATAATAATATAAACCTACCAGAAGAGGTAAAATTAGAATTACCTAAATTAAAATTACCTAAATTAAAAAAAGTATAATGGATGGATTAATAATATGCCCTAAATGTGGTTCTGATGCTTGTTATAAACAAGAAGTAAATGAAAAAATTACTAATTATGTTTGTTATGGTTGTGGTTTTATATCAAACTCATTAATGAAAGATGGGGAAGAATATTGGGAACAACAATTAATGTCACTCCCTGAATTGTATAAAGATTTAGTATATAAAGATAAAAATGATCAATATTGGATCCCCAATACAGTAAACCAACCAGAATTAGGGATGATATTTGTAAATGGTAGTAATATTGAGAATTGGTCATGGGCTGCTACTAAAGCAATTAAAGTTAAAGAGGAGGAGAAATTAAAATATCCAATCCCTGGAAAACCAGGTGAATATTATAAGCATAGGATGGATATGGAAAATCTAAAATCTTTTGATAAAGAACGTGGATTTATTGAAGCTCTTTCGTATATTGGGATCCTACCAGAATAAGAACATAATGAAAATTTTAATTACAGGAGGAGCTGGTTTTATAGGTTCAAATTTAGTAAAATATTTATTAAAAAAAGACCATATAGTACATTCCTTAGATAATTATTCTACTGGTAATATTAAAATAAAAGGATGTAAATATTTTGAAGGTGACATTGAAGAAATAGATAATATCCATCAAGATTATAATTTAATTTATCATTTAGCTGCTCAATCTAGAGTGCAACCTTCATTTAAAAACCCATCCCAAACCTTCAGAGTAAATGTAAAGGGTACAGAAGCAGTTTGTAAATTTGCTCTTAACATAGGTGCTAAAGTAGTATATGCTGGTTCCTCTTCAAAACACCATAACCCATCAACTTCACCTTATGCTATGTATAAATATTTAGGTGAAGGTATTTGTAAATTATATAAAGAATCATTTAATTTAGAAGTTGAAATTTGTAGATTTTATAATGTGTATGGTCCTGGTGAAACATTAGATGAAATAAATGGTAATGTTATTGGTATTTGGAGGTCTAAAATTAATAGAAAAGTAAATATTGAGATTGTTGGTGATGGGGAACAAAGAAGAGATTTTACCCATGTAGAAGATATAGTAGATGGTTTATATAAAGTAGGAACTAAAGGAATAGAACACCATGATGCATGGGAATTAGGAACAGGTGTAAATTATTCTATTAATGAGTTAGGAAAAATGTTTCAGGATAGATTTAATTGTAAAATATCTTATCTTAGGGACCAACCAGGTAATTATAGAGTTACACTTTGTGAAAGTGAAGATGCTATCGAAATTCTAGATTGGAAACCCCAAGATAGATTATTAAATTATATAAAAACTTTAAATTAAAATATGAAAATAAGTTATGCTATCCCTGTTTGTAATGAAATAAGCGAATTACAAAGATTAATAGATTTTTTGACAAAATATAAACGTGAAGAAGATGAAATTGTAATTTTATTTGATTCTCAAAACGGTTCTAAAATAGTAGAGGAATATTTAAGGGCTAAGACAGTAAATACTAAATCACCTTTTATATGGTTTTCTAATCCCCTAAATAATGATTTTTCCCAACAAAAAAATTATCTTACTAAAATGTGTAATGGAGATTGGGTATTTTTAATTGACGCAGATGAATATCCAGATGAATATCTTTGTACTGCATTGCCCTGGATGATTGAAAATAATCCTGATGTAGAAGCTTATTGGGTTTCTAGAATTAATACTGTAATAGGTTTAACTCCATCACATACCCAAAAATGGGGATGGAATACTAATAATAAAGGTTGGGTTAACTTCCCAGATAAACAATTAAGAATTTATAAAAATAATCCTGATAAAATTAAATGGGTAAAACCAGTTCATGAACAGTTAGTAGGTTATGATAAATTTGCTGATTTACCTAGCAATGAAGAATATTGTTTATATCATCCTAAGGATATAAAAAGACAAGAAAAACAAAATAAATTTTACGAAACATTATAATGAAAAAAAATAAATTTAAAATAGTAATTCCTTCTTACAATAATGCTCAATGGGTTGAACCTAATTTAGCAAGTATTTTAAATCAAACATATACTAACTATGAGGTACTTTACATAGATGATGCTTCTACAGATAATACTTTTGAATTAGTAGATGCTATAGTAGGAGATAATCCTTCATTTACAATTCGTAGAAATCCTAAGAATATGAGAAGAGGATATAATACTGCACCTAAGGTATTAGAAGATTTTTTTGATAATGATGAAGATATTTTAGTTTATGTAGATGGGGATGATTGGTTAGCCTATCCTGATACTTTAGAAAAAATAAATGACTATTATAACCAAAAAGATCCATGGATGACTTATGGTAAAATGACAGTATGGAAAGGAGATGAAGATTATTCTTGGCCTTTTCCTCAAAATAGTGAATATCCTAAAGAAGTACATCAACAAAATGCATACAGAAAAGATTTATGGCGTGCTAGTCATTTAAGAACATTTAAATGGCATTTATATAAACAAATAAAAACAAAATCATTACAATATACAGCTACTAATGAGTATTATTTACATGCTGAAGATTTAGCTGGTAGTTTTCCATGTTTAGAAATGTGCCCACCAGAAAAAATAGGAATTATTGATTTTTTAACATATGTTTTTAATGAAAGTAAATCTAATCAAGTAAGATCTAAAGAACGTATTAAAGAAGCAGGGCAAAAAGATAAAAATAATGGTATAACAGATATGGAAATAGAAATAAGAAATCAAACTCCATATCCTGTAATACCTTTACCTCTTAATTCTCAACAACTGTTTAAGTGGAACCGTTTTGATTTACCTATTAAAAAGTTATTTTTAGAGTTTTTTGATAAAAATATTAATTCTAATTTTGGGGAAAAAATTTATAAAGAACATTTAAGGTTATGGAATGGGTTTAAAGAATATAATAATCCTAATAAAAATACATTTGAAGCATTTAAAAATGATTTTATTAATATTTTTAAAGATATAAAAAATAATGATTTTGATTGGGGTAAGTCCCCTATAATAATAGATGAAAATAAATTTTTATTAAATGGGTCACATAGAACAGCAGCATCTTCATATTTAAATTCTCCATCTAAATTTCAGGAAGGACAAAATGCAAGAGATGGTCAAAAAGTATGTGATTATAAGATGTTTAAAGATTTAAATCTAAGTGAAAAATATATGGATGCCTCAGCTTTAGAATTAGTAAGAAATAATAAAAATTTATTATTAGTAAGTTTATTCCCTTCAGCTACTCATAGTAGACATTTGGTTGATGATATATTATTAAAATATTCTAATATAGCATATAAAAAAGATGTATCACTTAGTCTTAATGGTGCTTTTAATTATACATTACAACTATATAAAGGAGAAGAATGGGCTGGAAATTGGCATAATAATTTTGCTGGGTTTAGAGATAAAACAAATTTATGTTTTACTAACTCAAACCCAATGACTGTATATTTAATAGAAATTGATGATCTTAGTTTAGCTAGACAGATTAAGGAAGAAATTAGAAAAATATATAATATTGGAAACCATTCAGTACATATAAATGATACTTATGAAGAAACTTTAAGATTATCTAGGTGTTTATTTAATAGTAATAGTATACATTTTTTAAACAACTCAAAATTACAAAATTATATTAATTTCCAATCACAAATAAATTATTATGAACAATATCTTATTAAAAATAATTTAAATTTAGAAGAATATTGTATAACAGCTAGTAGTGTTTTATCCTTATATGGATTAAGAGAAGGTAAAGATTTAGATTATTTACATTTTAATTCTCATATTATACAAGGTAATAGTGATGTTAGTTCACATAATGAATATGGAGTTGGAAGATATCCAAAAGATAAAGATGATATTATTTTTAACCCTGATAATCATTTTTATTTTGGTAATTTAAAAGTAGCATCTTTAGAGATAGTAAAATTACTAAAGGAAAAAAGAGGTGAGGAAAAAGATTATACAGATATAGATTTAATAAATACAGTTTTATGATAAAAATATACTTTGCATCAAATTGGGGACAAAGCTCTAAAGAAATTACTGATTTTTATAAAAGACAATCTCCCTTAAAAGAAGGCATTTGGGGGTCTGTAAAAGCTGTAGATGATATTAATGATAGTGAATTTGTTATAGTTTTGGATGATACTCAAGAAAATATACCCCAAGATAAAAAAATAATATTTTTAGGGAGAGAACCTAATCATGTTCTTTCAAGAGAGGTTAGTAAAAAGTGGGAAAATCGTAGTTACAATTTTCTCCACCATGAATTTAATAATTGTTGGTTAGCCCAAACATGGTGGGTAGATATGGATTATGAAACCCTTAATGATAAACCTCCTTTAAAAACAAAAAATTTAAGTATAATAGATTCAGGAAAAATTAGTATAAATGGACATGCAGAAAGAATAAATGCAATTCATTCAATATTGAATAATCATCCTTACGATGTAGATTTATATGGGGGTATTACTAATAATCCCCAATATAAAAATATGCCTTATTGTAAAAATTTATTGCCTTATAAAGATAAAAAACAAGGATTAATAGATTATAGATATTCATTGGTAATAGAAAATGGTCAAACAGATTATTATTTTAGTGAAAAAATTAGTGATAGTATAATGTGTTGGACTACTCCTATATATTTTGGGTGTCACAATATACATAAATTTTTACCTGAAGGGTCTTACATAAACATTGATATAAAAGATCCAAGTTTTCCTAAAAAAGTAATGGAAATAATTAATAGTGATTACCATGAAAATAATATAGATAAGCTTATAGAAGCTCGTCTATTAATAATGAATAAATACAATATGTGGCCTACAGTAGAAAAAGCTATAAACAAAGAAAAATTTATATAATATGGAAAAAATATTTTCAAAAGTAGAACCTGACAAATTATTACACGTTATTAATAGACTATCAGATATAAAAGGTAGGGATGATATTATACCTGAGAATAATTTTATCCAATGTGCAACATTAAAAATGCCTAAAAATAAAACATTTCCCCCACATAAACATATTGTAAAAGATAGACATTACCCAAAACAAATTGCTCAAGAATCTTGGGTAGTGATAAAAGGAAGGGTTAAATGTAAATTTTATGATATTGATGATACTCTAATTGCCGAACCTATTTTAGAATCTGGAGATGCTAGTTTTACTTTATATGGGGGACATACCTATGAAATATTAGAAGATAACACAATAGTGTATGAATACAAAACAGGACCATATGAAGGTCAAAAATTAGACAAAGAATTTATAAATTAAAAATAATTAAAAATAATTAAAAATGGAAAAATATTATAGTCAACATGGACAGGATTCAATTATAAAACAATTTTTTGAAGCTAAAGAGATTAAAAAAGGAACTTTTGTTGATGTTGGAGCATCTGATGGTAAAAGATTTAGTAATACATTATTATTAGAAAATTCTGGATGGAGTGGGATTTGTGTAGAAGCACATCCCTCATATTATGATCTATTAAAAGAAAATAGACCAAATTCAATTTGCTACTCAGCTGCAGCTGGAGGTAAAGATAAAATTAAAACCCCAATAAGTTTAAATTATAGAGCATCTTTAACTACTTTAGATTTATCTTTAGAAAACAAATATCAAACACATTATTCTGAATATTATGGAGATAGAAATAAAAAAGAAATTAATGGGTTTTTAAATGGGGTGCATGAAGTAGAAATGAGAACTATAGATAGTTTAATACAAGAAAATATTAAATCATTCCCAAAAATAAATGTACTTTGTATAGATATAGATGGTAGTGAAAAATATGCTTTTGAGGGTCTTACATTAGATTTATGGAACCCAGATATATTAGTATTAGAACATTCAGTAATTGGAAATAACCCAGTAGATTTATACGCTTCTAAATCAGGATATGTAGTGGGAAGACGTGTGGGTTCAGATACAATTTATCTTAAAGGAAATTCATCGGCACAAGAAGATATTAAATTGTTAAATAGTTTAAATATTAAAGGAAGTATTGATGAAGAAAGTACTATACATCCTGTAGAAAAATAATAATTATGAAGAAAATAAATTTAGGCTGTGGTTGGAGAAATTTTGGTAAGGATTGGATTCATATAGATGGAGGTGATTATCCCCATTTAGACTCTAGAGATATAGTTAATTTACCTTATAAAGATAATTCTATTGATTTAATATATGCTAGTCATGTTATTGAATATTTTGATAGAGAAGAAGTTAACATTATTTTAAATAAATGGAAAAATAAATTAAAATCTGGTGGAATATTAAGACTAGCTGTTCCTAACTTCCAGACTATGGTTAGGTTATATTTAGAAGCTAATATACCTTTAGATAGTTTTTTAGGTCCTTTATATGGTAAAATGGAAATGGATAATAAAACAATATATCATAAAACTACCTATGATTTTAATTCTTTAAAGTCAATACTAAATGAGTGTGGTTTTTCTAATATTGATTATTATAATTGGAAAGATACAGAACATAAAAATTTTGATGATCATTCACAAGCGTATATTCCCCATATGGATAAAGAAAATGGAATATTAATTAGTTTAAATATAGAAGCAATAAAATGAGTTTTGAAAGTATAAAAATATTTGAAAATAAAATTGCAGATTTTTTTGGAGCAAAATATGCTGTAGCAGTAGATTGTTGTACCCACGGGATTGAATTATGTTTAAGACATGAACATATAGGTTTAATTACTGTTCCTAAAAGAACTTATATATCAGTACCCTTTTTAGCAGCAAAGTTAAATATATTTTTAGAATTTAAGGATGAAGATTGGAAAGATTATTACTATTTAACTGATAATATAATTGACGCAGCTGTATTATGGAAAAAAGATAGTTATATTCCTGGAACCTTCATGAATATTAGTTTTCAATTTAAAAAACACTTGGCTTTGGGTAGAGGAGGTTGTATATTAACGGATAATAAAGAAGCAGCAATTAAATTAAAGAAAATGTCATATGATGGAAGACACCCAGATATACCTTGGAGAGAACAAGATATAGAAATGGTAGGTTATCATTATTATATGACTCCTGAAACTGCTAAATTAGGGTTAAAAAAATTACCTAATGCTATAGATAATAAACCAATACAATGGACAATAAATGATTGGCCTGATGTATCAAAAATGAAAGTATTTAATAATATAGAAGGAATAGATCCTTATTTACAAACAAGATAAAATATGAAAAAAGCATTTATTACAGGAATAGGAGGACAAGATGGAAGTTATTTAGCAGAATATTTAGTGGAATTAGGGTATGAAGTTCATGGTATTGTTAGAAGAAATTCTACACCCGAAAATCAAGATCTTAGATTAGCTAATATAGAAGATAAAATTTCAACCTATTATGGGGATTTATTAGATCAAGGAGGATTAGAAAGATTATTAGATGATATCCAACCAGATGAAATTTATAATATAGCAGCACAGTCCCATGTAAGAATTAGTTTTGATATTCCTCAATTTACAGTTCAAACAAATGCATTAGGAGTTCTTAATATATTAGAAGCATATAGACGTTCATGTCCCAAAGCTAAATTTTATCAAGCAAGTTCATCTGAAATGTTTGGTTTATCTGTAGATAAAGATAATTATCAAAGAGAAACTACAATAATGAATCCCGTATCACCCTATGGATGTTCTAAAGTATTTGGTTATAATATTGTAAGAAATTATAGACGTGCTTATAATTTACATGCTACAAATGGTATATTATTTAATCATGAATCTCCTAGAAGGGGTAGTAATTTTGTTACAAACAAAGTAGTAAAAGCAGCAGTAAGAATTAAATTAGGTTTACAAGATAAATTAGAGTTAGGTAATATGGATTCTTATAGAGATTGGGGACATTCATATGATTATGTAAGAGCAATGCATTTAATGGTTCAAAATGATGAACCTGGAGATTGGGTAGTATCAACTATGGAAACACATTCAGTAAGAGAAATGTGTGAATTAGTATTTAATTATTTAAATTTAGACTATAAAGATTATGTAACACAAAACCCTAAATTTTTAAGACCAGAAGAATTACCTTATTTAAAAGGAGATTCTACAAAAATTAGAACAGAATTAGGTTGGAAACCAACATATACTTTTAAAGGTATGATGGAAGAAATGACTGATTATTGGCTAGAATATTATAAAAAATGAAAATAGCATTTATAACAGAAATGGGATTTGAAGGAAAAATACCATCAAATCACCCTAATATGAGAACTGAATTTGCATGGATGTATGCTTTAAATGCTGATCATTTTCATAGAGGAAATATTTTAAATATTAAAAATTATGATCATGTATTTATAATTATTCCAAAAGGTAAACTTAGTTTAAGTGCAGAAGGAATTAAAATTGGGAGTCAAATGAATCCTGTTTCTGGTTTACTTCGTTCTAATATAATTAAAGATTTAAAAGAACATAATAAGAAAGTTCATTATATGCAAGAAGGACCAAGTTGGTGGTTTAATGATTATGATATAATAGATCAATTTAATTTTTATAATTCATTAGCAGATTGTGATAGTATTTTTGCTCATAATGAACATGATAGTAAATTTTATAAAGGATTATTTCCCACAAAGGAAGTAAATGTAATGCCTACTCTTCTTATTGAAGATTCACTTAAATATATAATCCCTAAACCTGAAGAAAAAGTAATTATAGGTGGTAATTTTGCTAGATGGTATGGTGGATTCCAGAGTTATATGGTTGCTGATGAATTTGGTGTTGAAAAGTGGACTCAAGATTCCCATGCTAAACGTGAAAATGAAGGCGATATAATGGATTTAAATCATCTTCCACGAGTATTGTGGTTAGACTGGATGAAAACGTTATCGACATTTAAATACGCAGTACATTTAATGCCTACTATAGCAGCAGGTACTTTTAGTTTAAATTGTGCTTATTTTGGAATTCCTTGTATAGGAAATGAAAAAGTAGATACTCAAAGAATATGTCACCCGGATTTAGCTGTAGATGTGGATGATGTAGAAAAAGCTCGTAAATTAGCTAAACGATTAAAAGAAGATAAAGATTTCTACAGTATGTGTAGTGAAATGTCTAAAATGATGTATCAAGAAATTTATACTTTAGATAAATATAAAGAAAAAATTAATAAAATATTATGAATATAAGTTTAATAATACCAAGTTATAATACAGAAAAACATCTAATTAATACTTATAACTCAGTTAGAAAATATTATAAAGATGTTGAAATGGTTATTATTAATGATGGTTCTACAGATAATACATCTGAGTGGTTAAATAATTTAAAAGATGACAATGTAATTAAAATTGATTCCAAAGAAAGAAAAGGTCATACTTTCTTTTATGATGAAGGAATGAGACAAGCTACTAATGAAATAGTAGGAATAATGCATTCTGATATGATTATAGGTCCTAACTATATAGAAAATACATTAAAACATTTAGAACGAGGGAAAGTAGTATGTGCAACTAGAATAGAACCACCAATACACCCAGCTGGAAAAGAAAAAATAGTTATGGATTTTGGGATGGATTATAATGATCTTAAATTAAATGAATTTGAAAAATTTTGTAATGAAAAATCAAATGAATTTAAGGATGTAACTACAAAAGGTATATTTGCACCTTGGATGTTATATAAAGAAGATCATTTTGCTATAGGGGGACATGATCAAACATTTGCTCCTTATGGTTATGAAGACTCAGATATTTTTAATAGATGGATTTTAGCTGGATATGAAATGATACAGAGTAGAGATGCGTTTGTTTATCATTTAACTTGTAGAGGTCATAGATGGAATAAAGGAGTTGGTATAGTAAATGATGATTATGAATCAACTATGAGTAGATGTAGACATGATTTTATTAGAAAATGGGGGGATTGGATTCGCAATGATGAATATCAATTTCCAATTATTAATCCTAAATATAATGTGGGGATCATTTTACCTAATAATAATATAGATTTATTACGTGCCTTAGAACCTTGGTGTAATAACATTTACTGTGATTCT
>Ga0209630_10005266_pt1 | contig 11028 bp, 12 predicted proteins | sample COG_01_FD_184745 | JGI IMG/M metagenome (GOLD analysis project Ga0209630, IMG submission 184745) | Pelagic Microbial community sample from North Sea - COGITO 998_met_01 (SPAdes) (version 2) | ecosystem: Environmental > Aquatic > Marine > Neritic zone/Coastal water | place: Helgoland, sampling... | reverse complement strand
TGATCGCTTACGCTGTCTAGTCGATGTTCGCTTTGACGCTCCGGCCTCAACCGCGGCGCGCGCCTCTCTGACTGTCCTCGCGCGGCGCGGCAGTTAAGAGGTTGAGCTCATCAGTAGTTCATCCTTTTAAAACGTACGAAAGTACGAAGGTACTACGCTCTGACTATTTGCTCACACGCCATCCTCTCGTCATCCTCTATAATAAAGCTCATATCCTCTCGCTGATATCCACTAGTGTACACGTACGTGTACGCGTACGAGTACAGGTAGCTACTCGTAGATAAGTTGTCAGTACTATTATACCTTCGAAGGTAACAACTTACTCAGAAAAATACAGTCATACACTCAACACACACGCATTCCTTCGCAGGTGGAGCCCGCTCCAACTCGCGCTCAAGATAATGTCATCGAACGCACTGTCGTGCATTGCTGACCCTTTGGGCGCAGTCACGACGCTCTTTGACGCGTGCACAGATTCGTCGCTTGCAAAACAGACTCGGCGTTACGAATCATTTGCCGTCACCTGAGCTCGCGTACGCGACGTCGAAACTTCGAAACTTCGAAACGACGAATCTGTGCGCCGCGACAGCCTGATTCAGCGCCCCGGTGGTATAAAACTCGCTGGACTGATCGGTTTCACTGTCCAGTCGATGTTTTCTTTGACGCTCATAACTACCTTCGAAGGTACATAAATTCTCTGGAAGTTTGCTCATGTGGTAATAGATATTGTACACGTACACGTACAGTATCCTTATGATAAAATAACCCCCGTTCCGGCTGAGCTCCAGGTTGTACAGTCTACGGGCATTTAATTTGTGACGTCCTATGAGCAGTTATCAACGGCTGAGTGTGCATGCGAGGGGCACAATTTTTTCCAAAAATTGAAGTTCTTTTTTTCACCCACGCGATCGAAACTTTCATAACATACTGTACGTGTACAGTACACGTACTGTACTGTACAACGTACTGTAAGTCGAAGTTTCGCCACTGAAGGTAAGTTTATAAACCCCTTCCCGCTCGATTAAAAGCAGACGACAGAAAGCCGCGCGCACGTGATTGACGTACGGGCAAATTTACAGTGCAAATAATCATACAAGTTTGAATAGCTACCTACCTTGTCTACCTACGTACCTAGCTAGCTCAGGGATAAACTAACTAAAATTTCGACAGCAAGTACACGTACTGTACGAGTACAACGTACAGTACGTGTACAACTACACTTAGTCAAAATACATTGTGACAAAGATTTATTGAAAAAAAAGATTTCCGTACACGTGTACGAAAGTACTTTCGTACAACGTAGTTGTACAGCTGTACACGTACACGTACATACCTTCGAGGGTATCATACTTCCGTGTCATAAAATAAATACTGTACGTTGTACACGTACAGTACGAAAGTACTTTCGAAAGTACTTTCGTACGAAAGTACTTTCGAGAGTACAAAGCAGAAGAGTGTAGACTATCAAATACGTTCAGCAGGAAATAGTCTTAAGGCAAGTCCAAGCAAAACGTCGAACATGGCGCGTCGTTATGATTCTCACACGACTACTTTTAGTCCAGATGGAAGATTGTTTCAGGTATTTTATTTCGCGTTGCATCTGGCACCTCACGGCCCACTCGATTCAGCACTAAGATATTCATAAGAAAATCAACTGCTCTGCCCTTCGATACTGACGAACGACCAACAGGTTGAGTATGCTATGGAAGCCATAAGTCATGCGGGCGCTGCAGTCGGGATCCGAACAGATTTCGGTGTCGTCCTAGCTGCTGAAAAGAAAATTCTTTCAAAGGTAACAGCGAAATTGAAATTTGGCGCGGACTACTTGAGTACTTGTTTTTACAGCTGCTTGAAACGTCTGAGGCGTCTGAAAAGATGTTTAAACTGGATGCCAACATTGCAGTTGCAGTTGCGGGTATCAACTCTGACGCAAATATACTAATTAACTCATCCAGGTAATACTTGATTAAACCTTCATTCCAATCACTTTTCTATACTCATGATCGCGTGGTATCGCTACCTTACGGGGTATTCCAAAGGCTTTTCGCACAAAGATATGCTTTGAACTATTCTGAACAAGTTCCAGTAGAGCATCTTGTACAGAGTATGTGTGATCAGAAACAAGGATACACACAGTTCGGTGGCCTGCGACCATTTGGAGTCTCGTTTCTTTTTGGTGGCTGGTAATGCTGTGATTCATATGTTCGTTTCTCAGAGTCTTTAAGGTGCCGGTGATATCCAGGGACAGAAACTTTGGTTTTCAACTGTATCAGAGTGACCCTTCCGGTAACTACTCGGGTTGGAAGGTAGGCGACTTTGTTTCCCTGAAATGTTTTACTGATTTTTTTTAAAAAAACTTTTAAATATATGCTGTCCTTCTCGAATGGCCACGGCGGTTGGTGCTAATAGTCAGGCTGCGCACTCAATTTTAAAAACCGAATACGTTGAGGGCATCTCACTGTCAACCGCAAAACAACTGTCTTTAAAAGTTCTCAAGCAAACTATGGACAGCACAATATTAATTCCAGATAAAGTTGAGTTAAGTGAATTAGCTTGGCAAGATGGTGTACCGGGTCAAGTATCGTATAGGCTCGTGCGTGGTGTAGAGCTGAGGGATTTGTGCATCGCGGTGAACAGAGAAAATATGTGAGATATCTTATCAGTGCTCGAGAACTTTTTTTAAAGAAAACAAAAAGTCTAAATGTACGCGACGTGTACATGAATGTTCTCGGTCTTAAGGCATGATAAAATCAAGTAGTTCTCCCATAGACGTATCACTATGCCTCCGAAACGATTAACTGCGCAACTTCTGAAACACTGGCGTCTTCTGCCCTTGCCGTCAGTTTCAATGCTACTTCATTTGACACGTCGATCCCAAGATTGAGCCTGACAAGTAAAGCGACATCCCCCACGTAAGTTCCAGAAAGGAGTGCTGTATGAGAGCGAGCATTTGGTGGAACTGCACCAGTACCCTCACATGGCTGCAAACCCAGAACCTTCGTAACCGTTTCAACTGCTTCTCCTAGGCTTTCACGTTTACCAAGACTGTATTCATTGGCTGTCTCGGTCTCTATGGGCAACGCATCCCAGGCCTTTTAAAAAAAATGTTAAATGTAATATATACCGGGAAAACATATGTTAACAAAACCTTGCGAAAATTAGACAATGGCGTCATGCACATGAAGTCGAGCAGCGATAACTCAACATCTTCTATTGTATACTCGTCTTCATAACCACATTCCTCGGGTATGTCACTAATGGGATCAACTTCTTTAGAGGTAAACTTGAGAGTGCAAGCAAACTTCGCTGAAAAACGTTTTCCCTGTGTTGAATGAATCTGTGATATTGCATGGAAAGCCGCAAAAGAATCTCGCTGTACCTCAACTCTTGAGAACGCAACATATGTGGAACCTGATTTGCCAAGTGGCATTGATTCCAATGGAATTGATGCACACTCTTCGAAACAGCCTGCTCCATCCAGAAGCTCCATCGCCACTGAAACATTTTCGAGGACTTGTTCTTTGATAGTGTTTGTGCATTTGAACTGAAATACAACGTGCAACTTAAAGACATGCTTGATACAAGTGACCTAGGTGGGTGCCTTCAGTCAGCAGCAGCGATAAGAAGTCAGAAGACAAGTTTAAAACATTCACCTTATATTCTGTCTCCGCTTCAGTAAGCTCAACAGCTATACAGCTCTATTACACAAAAAGGGGTCACAAAGGGGTCAGCGGCTTAAAAAAAAAAATCAAATGTGCTCTCGAACCTTGAAGATTGGTCCGAAGTGCGAGAACTGAACGATACTAGCGACCGAACGTTCAGCATCCTGCAGTTCTCTGTCAAAACCGTCATCCAAATTAGGGTGACTATTGCCTTCGAGATCCAAGACACCATCAGGGTCAGCAATGTTCTCACGGGGTGCACATTTGACAGCACTTATGTCAAAAGAGGAGCTTGTAGAGCCTGAAACATATTCAGAAAGAGAGGATTCAAGGGCACACAAGTGATACTTGAGGTGACTTTCTAGACCGTCAGCTCCGAACGTTCGGTCCTGCATGGCAGCGACGAAAAAAGTAGCACGATCGCGGACTTCATCATCATTGTCGTAAAGACAACGACGGATCAGAAGTAAAGTGCGAGGCAGCAAAACTGGACAGAGCAAACCAAACTTTGCAAGTGCACAAACAGCAGAAGCGCGAATAGTGGCATTTTCCAAAATAACGCGGTTATAAATATATCGGATATATTTGCTTGGATCAGAAGCAGTTGGTCCTTCTTCACCAAGTAGGTGAAGAATCTGTGAGGATAGGTATGTAAATTCACAGTCTTCAATGAACTCGCTAAGGTGACTCAAGCCTGAATCTTTAGCCTCAGGAATTTCTTTTATTAAGCATAATATGCTTTGGATGATTGAATTTTTGTAATCGAAGCCACCTTCTTCTCTGAGGTGACTGGAGAGGAAATTCATAAGAACCCGGTGTTTTTGCGGGAATTTAAGGCAGAGGCTCTGTATAGCCTCAACGACAACAATTTTGAAATCATCCTGCAGACGAAAAAGTAAACAAAAAAGTTCGGCAAGTGACGTCCAAGTGCAAACATGCGACGAATACCTGAATGTCAGCCATAAAAGTTGCAATTTGTTTCAGAAGACGTTCAACCGAAGACTCATTCCCAGTTTTGAGCAGAGTTGTAATAGCAAGTGTTGCTATGGATCGATTATGGTCAGAAATGAGGCCTTCCATATCCATGTTGCAGCAGGTCACAGAAGAGGGCTGCGACAGTGCTACCTTTTTGAGAGCACGAATAGAAGCGAAACGAAGTGTTGGTTTCGAAGATGACAAGAAAAGCTGCAAGACTGAAACAGCAGGCTGAAGCTCTTGAATGGTCACATCAGTCAACTCTGTTATGACCCTGCGAAATGCGAACCCAGAAAAGTCATCAATGACAATAAAATATTAATTATAAGCATTGAAAAACAACCTTGCAGCCTCAAACATCACAATTTCTGATTTGTGTCGCAAGCAGCTTTCAAGAAAAGAATAAAAAGGTCTTTCACCACGATTCTCGCCGCTACATGATGAGCCTTCTTTGATGACCTGCAAGAAATTTTGCAATTCACACGGGTGCTAGTCACAAGAAGGGGAACCAAACTCACAGGTGAGGTGGAAAAATGTTGAGGAGAAACAGGGAAGCACTGCTAAAGTTCACACCTGAAAGACGTATCGAATTACAAGACAGTGAGCCAGTTGAGAGCGAATCGTACTCCGTGTCATTTGAGTTACCAGCTTACTGACTGCCAATCTATCATTCTGCCGGATTTGGTGAAGAAGGGCAAGGGCATGAAACTGAACAAAAGGACCCTTTGAATTGACCGCCTCTTGAACTTCATTGCTCCAACGGCGAACAATTTCACAGTTCACCTGTAATCAAATTAGAATTAAAATGTTATGTTAGTAATATGTATCATCAAGTATGTATCAATTATCGAACCTTTAACAGATGTGTTCCCGATACGAGGGCAGCTGACGCAACGACAGCATTTCTATCAACTACAGCCTGTTTAAGATATCGTTCTATCTGCCCCAGAAGACCAGCATCTGTTATGTTACACAGTGCTCTTATTGCATTCGAACGATATAAATCTATTTTGCTGTTCATGTCCTTCATCAGCGAGGAGGTTACAATAATGACCTGTTATGGATGCAGTTTTAAATCACGCTCGGAAGGTCAAAAACAGTCATCCCTACTTCGTCAGCAGTTGGACATATTTCCTTTATAATAAGGTAAACCATACGACGAAGGTTAGTGTCCTTTGACTGGAAGAGCTTTGTGACAGCAAAAAATACTTCTGTAGCTTCCGTCTATAGAATTGATGATCGAGAGATATTCGTCAGTTGTGATCTCACTCCAGGAATATGGTGTTAAAGACAGGACGAAAGGAAGTTTTGAGCACCTTGGTGAAAGAGTCGCCTTGGTTACACAAATACAAAAGTTTGGTTATCACCTGCGTAACAGCGGTGAAAGAGAAATGAGCCGTTCAGTAGATCGAGTGCATAAGCGATGTACACACCTGCTGACAGCGGCGGGTGTCAAGTTGCGAGTCATTGAAACAACGCGCTTCTTGAAGGACAGCGCCTTTTTCGATCCCCCAAAACGGAGAAAGTTCTAGTCCGTCTTCAGAATCCTCGTCTCTTTTCTTTCCGTTTTCGGGCATCAAACTGTGAGCTGTTTCCACCATATTTCCCGTGCGAGAAGCTGCAACGTTGTGCTCCGCTATTTTGAAAACCGGATTTGTAGGTCTTTAGTTGATTGCTCTCAGTCGGCTGCTGCGTGAAAGTACACTACACGTACACGCACAGGAGGACTAACGCGGTGCAATATTCAATCCTTCGAAGGTACTTTCAGTACCTTCGTACACACGTCGTACTTCCGAAAGTACCTTCGAATGTACACTGCACACGTACAGTACACACAGTACGTTTACAGCTGTACACGTACGTGTACAACGAATGTATTTCCGGAAATAGATAATATCTAATAAGATAGATATGCAACTTAGCTAGCTAGCTAGATATCTACCAAGGTATTTCCGGAAGCACGAAGATACAGTACGTGTACATGTACTGTAGCCCTACAGTATCTATCTTCGTACGAGATGTGCCCTATTTGTACACTTGCACTTCCGGTAGTACACGTACGCTGTACACGTAGGGCTAGCATAAAACGATACTTTATTTTCTATTGCACTTGTATGTGTACAACGCAGTACGAAGGTAGCTGATTAGTTGTACGTGTACTGTACGTGTACAGATACTTCCGGAACTATTTTAATCCGCTGCTTTGAAATAATAATTTTATGATGTAAGGGCCAACTCATTACTGTACATATAAAGTTGTTGATAAACAACCAAAAATATTATTCACCTCCGATACTTCCGGAAGTACGGAAGTACGTTGTACAGTACACGTGTACACGTAATGTAACTTTAGTACTCCCGGAAGTACCTTCGTACGGAACGAAGTACGGAAGTACCTTCGTACCTTCGTATAATACACGTACACGTACAGCATCATGGCATTGTCATTGTAGGTAACTTAGCTATGGCCTGGCCATAATATCTTTAATCAGATAGGGGGCTTAGTACATAGCTAGCTATAGCTACATACCTTGTACTTTCGTACAACGTACTTTCACGTTCGAAGATAGAATATCTTATTTTATCTTCGAAGGCATCATATTTATAGTACGAAAGTAGTACTTTGAGTTGGGATAGATAGAGAGATAGGGGGCTTAGTACACAGCGTACCTTGGAAGATAGAAAATGACAATTGAATTGGCCTTGCTGCATGGCGGGCTCTGGTGCCCGTTCCGGTTTCCGCCTAGTGACGAGGATGCGCCCTCAACTCTATCTAAAGAACTATTTTAGTACGGAAGTACTGAAGTACTCTCATACAGCACATTATTAAAGTCTTTTTGAAAGTACTTTCGAAAGTACGGAAGTACAGTATACTTCCGGAAGTACGTGTACTATTAAAAATAAACTTACCTTCGAAGATAAAATAAACTTTTATGTGTACGTGCACAGCTGTACACTTACGTGTACGCGCTCATCCTCTTAATATCCTCACTAAGCTCCTATCCTCTCGCTGGTATAGCCACTAGCTAGTACTGCTTCCGTACTTCCATATTATGAAGGTAGGTATCTATGTACCTAGCTAGCTAGCTACGAAGGTAGCTAGCTAGCTAGCTAGCTAGCTAGAGCTATCTGCCTAAAATAAGGTATCTAGCTAGCTAGCTAGCTACCTTCAGGTAGCTAGTATCTACTGAAGTACGAAAGTACTTCCGTACTTCCGTACTACTACTTTTACTTCCGTACTACGAAAGTACGTAGTACCTTCGTACTCAGTACGTAGCTATTATGTGGATAAGTGCTACATACGTACTATTGATACATATCTACAACTACAGTAAATCTATCATATTATTAAACTATCTTTATCTATTCAACGGATATTATTTACACGTACGTGTACTGTACACGTACAGTACGTGCAGGTGTACAAGTAGTGAGTCTCAACAAAAAGACTTCAACAAATCCTGCTATTCTTTGTCCACGCAGGAGGCAGGGCTAGCTAGCCCTACGTGTACACGTACAGGACGTGTACAGCTGTACACGTACTCACGCCACTCAAGCTGTACAACCAAACTCCAAAGAAAATGAACATTTTTAGGGGGCACGGACTCACTGTCTGGAGAGGAGTACTGCCCTAGACATGTTTAAAATTTTTGACCAAGCTTGATCGACACGTGGTTCGTCTTGGAAGGGCTCTCGAATTTGCCGCCCAGACACTCAGCTTGTCTTGATTTCTTCACAAGATGTCGACTCGTTCTAGTTCAGATTTGACTCACCAGGTACTTTTTATTGTTCGCAACTATTGGATTGCAAAACATAATCCCACGATTACCGTTACAGGAAGTAAATTTTTCGGCGGAAGACGAAGTGGTTCTAGTCGTACCAAACTTTTCTCTACAACAGGTACGAGGGAAGCGTGCGTTGATAAAAAGGTTTTTTTCTTAGTTATCCTATTTTCAGGTCCATCTTCTAGGCGGTACGGTAGGATTGATGGATAAGTCATCTTCTTCTACATCGCAAACACGGCCATTCCCAATAAACAGAACTGTGTGTGACCTTCTCTCATGTATGGACCGTTCCGCCCTCAAATTCAAGCTGCTGTCCCCCTGTGGTTTGCCACGATTTTAAAGAAGCAGGGAAAGTGCTGCATCATTCCTCCTATGTGGTTAAACGTAAATGCGCTGCGAACCGTGATCGAGACAGAACGGGTTGATGACGTTTTCCAGGTTAACTTGTAAATTACCCTGGAACGATTTCCAATTTTCCATAGTGCTTTTCTCTGAGAGTTCATGGTGTTAGGGTTTACCATTTCACTACATTGAACTAGCTGCCGAACTCTGCAAACATGCTCGCGATGACATGATAGATTGGAGTCGTTTGTATGACCTCGTGGTGGGTTGGTTAACGACATTTTTCTGTAGATGAAACTGAATGAAAGAAACCACAGGACACGATTCGGTCAGTGAGGCATGTCAAAATACAGTCAGGACTCCGAGGACTGAATGCAGATGCTTTGAAGGTAATTGCCGAGCACTGAATAATGTACATATCGCTGCTGATGCAACTACGCGCAGGGCGTGAAGTTGCGACACCTTTCAGCTATAGAAGTAAATGTTCTTCGTCCTTTCATGTCAAGTGTGGTGGACCACTTTTTGAATTGTTTCAAATGACACCTTGACCTCTTCGACTTGTGATACCTGGGAGTGTGTTTTGAGCAGGAAAAATCTCCTCAAATCCAATCTCCCTGCTGCAGTTTCAGAGGTAGGTAAACCTCGGATAGATATTGGAAGCCATAACTGCTAAGTGCTTGTATTTCGGCTTTGGTCTTGGACCTGAGCATAATTTTTATCTCCGCTACCCACTCGGGGTTCTGCTGGATGAAACCTTCCTTTAGCATATGATGCCCTGTCTCAATGTCCTTCTGGCTCATTTCTAGACGGCATTGTTCAGGTATCTGGAACTTATTCAAATCACTTGGCCGAACCCCGAGCCACTTTATGTCTGGGGTAGTGAGGTTTGCAGAGTCAAAAGCCATATTTTTTGATCCCAGCAGATATTGTCAAAATCCATGATCAAATTCAATTGTAGAGCGTCACATGATGGAAAAAATTTCAAGGGCAGAAGGTGTGAAGGCGCTCCCAAATGCAGTCCCTGACCTGCATGTATACCGAAATTATCTTCAACCCATAAGGGTCAGCATCCACCAGCGCGAGAACTGGAATACGGAGGTCACGTTTCAGCTTTGATAAGAAGAGCCTAGTGGCGACATCAGGCTGCCCTTTGGCAGTGATGATAACACACGGAAATCGATTATAAAATCTATCCTCGGCCAGGCGCATGAAAGCCGCGTCTTTTTCAACCAATAGTACAAATTTGGCGTCCGATCTGAAGTTCGTCACCTTGTCAATGTTGCTCGGAATGGCCTTACCACCTATACCCATCTTCGTACAGTCAATCTCGTCGCCATCCTCGGTATATATCAATCTCCCAACAACAACGCCTTTTTCAGACGCGACGACATGCAGAGAGTTCCTTGTGCAGCCCAAAAGACAAGAAATATCATCAAGAACACCGTCTGAATCCTTCTGATCTTTAAATAGTTTTACATCAGTGTAGAAAAGATCGCGTTTGGTGACGTGAATGCCACGGGATAACACGCCGTGAACCAGTTGCAGCACGCGAGTGAGAATCGCGACCTTCCGCACTGACGAGGTATTAGAAAAAGAGGTGAAGGTATGTTTATCACGAAGTACGATACGATCTAGCTGTTCCATGTATACTTGATCAGCGCTGCCACGACTTGGAAGCGAGAACCCGAATCCGTCGCCGACTAAAATGCTTTTGACGACGGCCATCATTACCTGCTCAATAGCGCCAGCCACCTCGCTACCAGAAAGGTCTGTCACCTCGCGATAAGAGAGCTCAGAACTGAGGTTTTCCAATGTGCCGCCCACCGTTTGACGAAGTTTAATGTCAGCACCGAGCGCGTACACTTTGTCGAGCACCTCCTCAACAGACCCTAAGCGTCCATCACGCCCGTCTCTAAGGAGTTCATGTCCAAAAATAATGCCGGCTTTTTTGGACACTGGCTCTTCGTCTTTCGCTGGAGTTCGCATCTTTAAAGTCGTGTGGGTGGGACCTTGCTCAACTCAAAATGTGTTTCATGATACATACGGAAGAACAACTATCGGATACGTACGTGTACGTGTACGTGTACACGTACACGTACTGTACAACTGTTTTAATACAAAAAAACACTTTATTTGTAAACGTACAACTACAACAAAAAGTACAACGTTGTACTGTACAGTGTACAGCTGTACACGTACACATACTTCCGGAATTATCATCTGCAGTGATAGATAGCTACCAGGGGTTATCTTTTAATAGTACT
>Ga0209630_10005263_pt1 | contig 11034 bp, 8 predicted proteins | sample COG_01_FD_184745 | JGI IMG/M metagenome (GOLD analysis project Ga0209630, IMG submission 184745) | Pelagic Microbial community sample from North Sea - COGITO 998_met_01 (SPAdes) (version 2) | ecosystem: Environmental > Aquatic > Marine > Neritic zone/Coastal water | place: Helgoland, sampling... | reverse complement strand
TTTATCTTTTTTAATTATTAGTTCACCTGTAACTGGATTTTTAATATTTTCTGCAATGACACGTCCTAAAACTCTTTCGGATAAACTAACTAGAATATTTCCTCCTTCAATAATTTCAGATATGGTCACAGAAGATCTTTTTTTAGGATCGCATTCCGCTTTAGTAATTTGTACATCTTGAGCTACATCACAGAGTCTTCTTGTTAAATAACCAGAATTCGCTGTCTTTAGTGCTGTATCAGCTAAACCTTTTCTAGCACCGTGAGTTGAGTTAAAATATTCTAATACAGATAAACCTTCCTTAAAATTTGCTATAATAGGTGTTTCAATAATTTCGCCAGAAGGCTTAGCTATTAAACCTCTCATACCCGCTAATTGTTTCATTTGGGCTTGTGAACCTCTAGCTCCTGAATCAGCCATCATATAAACTGAGTTTGTCTCTATACGATCATCATCATAAATTTTTTCAGCAGATGAAATTTCTTTCATCATTTCATTGGCGACTGTGTCTGTGCATTTTGACCAGACATCAACTACTTTATTGTACTTTTCTCCTCTAGTAATTAATCCATCTGAATATTGTTTTTCATATTCTTCAATTTGTTTTTTTGTGTTGCTTATTAAACTTTCTTTCGTTTTAGGTATGATTAAATCATCTTTTCCAAAAGAAATCCCAGCTTTAAAAGCGTGTTTGAAACCAAGAGTTTTAATTTTATCGCAAAAAATTACAGTCTCTTTTTGCCCGCAATATCTAAAGATAGTATCGATTACTTCCGATACATTTTTTTTGGTCAATAATTTGTTTACTAAAGAAAACTTTATATTATGATTTTTTGGTAAAACATTTGCTAACAAAAACCTACCTGCTGTGCTAGTGTATTTTTCATCAATAGGCTTGCCATCTTGATCCGTGGTTTTAAAGATAGAAACTATTTTAGAATGTAAACTTATTGATTTATTTTCAACAGCTTGTTCAATTTCTTCTATGCTAGAGAAAATTCCTTTTGGTTTTTTTTCATTTTCTTCTGATTGAGAAAGGTAATAAATACCTAATACAATGTCCTGACTTGGTACTATAATAGGCTTTCCGTTTGACGGGCTTAAAATATTATTTGTCGACATCATTAAAACTCTAGCTTCCAATTGCGCTTCTAAACTTAAAGGTATATGAACCGCCATTTGATCTCCGTCAAAATCAGCGTTAAATGCTGCGCAAACTAATGGATGTAATTCTATTGCATTTCCTTCAATAAGCTTTGCTTCAAAAGCTTGTACTCCTAACCTGTGCAATGTTGGAGCTCTATTTAAAAGGATTGGATGCTCTCTAATTATGTGCTCTAGTGAATCCCATACTTCACTTTTTTCTTTTTCCACTAATCTTTTTGCTTGTTTAATGGTTGTTGCTAAACCTAATTTATCTAATCTTGCATACAAGAATGGTTTAAATAATTCTAATGCCATCTTTTTCGGTAATCCACATTGATGTAATTTCAATTCAGGTCCAACAACAATTACTGACCTTCCTGAATAATCAACTCTTTTTCCTAATAAGTTTTGTCTAAATCTACCTTGTTTACCTTTAAGCATTTCAGCCAAAGATTTTAAAGGGCGTTTACCTGTTCCTGTAATTACTCTTCCTCTTCTACCGTTATCAAATAATGCATCGACAGATTCTTGGAGCATTCTTTTCTCATTTCTTACAATTATGTCCGGTGCTTTTAGATCTAATAGTCTTTTCAATCTATTATTTCTGTTTATTACCCTTCTATATAAGTCATTTAAATCAGATGTTGCAAATCTACCTCCATCTAGTGGGACTAGCGGTCTTAATTCAGGTGGTATAACTGGAACTGAGGTTAAAATCATCCATTCAGGTTTATTTCCTGAATTTAAAAAAGACTCCACAAGTTTTAATCTCTTGATAGTTCTCTCTTCAGTAACTTTAGATTTTATATCTTTTAAAGACTCCCTTAATTTTGTTTGTTCTTTTTTAAGATCTAGACTTACGAGTATTTCCCTTACAGCTTCAGCTCCAATCCCAGCGGTAAAAGCATCTTCTCCAAATTCTTCTTGGGCTTTAAGCAATGCCTCTTCTGAAATAAGTTGACCTTTTTTTAATGTTGTCAAACCAGGCTCAACCACAATAAAACTCTCAAAATATAATACTTTTTCAACTTCTTTTAACTTCATGTCGATAGCTAAAGAAATTCTGCTTGGTAAGGATTTTAGAAACCAAATATGGGCAACGGGGCAAGCTAGATCAATGTGCCCCATTCTTTCTCTTCTTACATTAGATTTTGTGACCTCAACTCCACATTTTTCACAGATGATACCTCTAAATTTCATTCTTTTGTATTTACCGCATAAACATTCGTAATCTTTTACAGGGCCAAAAATTCTTGAACAAAATAATCCGTCTTTTTCGGGTCTAAATGTTCTGTAGTTTATAGTTTCTGGCTTTTTAATTTCACCATAAGACCAAGATTTAATTTTCTCAGGACTAGCTAAAGTTATTTTAATACTATTAAAATTATTTTCTTTAACTATATTCTGGTTTTCAAAACTTTTTGTTAAATTTTTTTCCATAATTAATTTAATTCTATATTTAAACCTAATGCTCTTATTTCTTTTACTAAAACATTAAATGACTCTGGTACACCTGACTCAAAATTATTATTACCCTTTACAATAGTTTCATAAACTTTAGTTCTTCCTGCAACATCGTCTGATTTGACAGTTAATATTTCTTGTAAAGTGTATGAAGCACCATAAGCTTCAAGTGCCCAGACTTCCATCTCTCCAAATCTTTGTCCTCCAAGTTGAGCTTTTCCACCTAAAGGTTGCTGAGTAACTAAACTGTAAGGACCAGTGGATCTAGCATGGATTTTATCTTCAACTAAATGATTTAGTTTTAGCATATAAATTATTCCTACAGTAACTGGTCTATCAAATCTTTCTCCGGTTTGACCATTCCATAAATTAGTCTGACCAGAATTAGGTAGTTTGGCTAAATCTAACATTTTTGTAATGTCCTCTGTGCTTGCTCCATCAAAAACTGGAGTTGCTATAGGTACACCATTTGATAAATTTTGAACTAGTTCAGCAACTTCCTTATTTGACAATTTAGAAATAATTTCATCATAATAAGATTTACCGTAAATTTCTTTTAACTTATCTTTTAATTTTTCAATTTCTTGATCAAAGTTTTTTACATATTCTTTAATTTGATCACCAAGCTCTAAGCAAGACCAGCCTAAGTGAGTTTCTAAAATTTGTCCAACGTTCATTCGACTTGGCACTCCAAGAGGATTTAAAACTATATCTACAGGTTTGCCATTATCCATGTAAGGCATATCTTCAACAGGGACAATTTTACTAACAACTCCCTTGTTGCCATGTCTACCAGCCATTTTATCTCCAGGCATTAATCTTCTTTTTACAGCTACAAATACTTTTACTACTTTCATTACCGTTGGGAGTAAATCGTCTCCTTGCTGAATTTTTGTTACTTTATCTTCAAATCTTAATCTTATATCTTCTGAAGCATCTTCAAATTGATTTTTAAGTTTCTCTAAATCAACGTTTAATTCTTGTTTTTGTAAAGAAATTTTTAATAAATCGTTTAAGGTTAAATTTTCGAAATCATTTTGATTTAATGTTGTGCCTGGTTTTAATTCTTTAAATTGTTTATTTATACTTTGTCCATTAAGCAAATCAATCACTCTTAATCTAATATTTCTATTAAGTATTTCTTCTTCTACTTTTTTATCTTCTTGTACTGACTCGATTTCCGCTCTTTCAATCGCAATAGATCTTTCATCTTTTTCTATACCATGCCTATTAAATACCCTTACATCAATTACTACCCCAGTGCTTCCTGAAGGTAATTTAAGAGAAGAGTCTCTCACGTCTGTAGCTTTTTCACCAAAGATAGATCTCAGGAGCTTTTCTTCTGGACTAGATGAAGTTTCACTCTTTGGCGTAACTTTACCTACTAAAATATCACTTGGTTTAACTTCCGCTCCTACATAAACAATTCCAGACTCGTCTAAGTTTCTCAAACTTTCCTCACTTACATTTGGAATATCTCTTGTTATTTCTTCTGCACCTAACTTTGTATCTCTTGCCATTGACTCGTATTCCTCTATATGAATTGAGGTGAATACATCGTCTGTTACACATCTTTCAGAAATTAAAATAGAGTCTTCAAAATTATATCCCTGCCAAGGCATAAATGCTACAGTTACGTTTTTTCCAAGAGCTAATTCTCCAAGCTTTGTGGCTGGACCATCAGCAATAATATCTCCTTTTTTAATTTTATCACCAATTTTAACTAACGGTTTTTGGTTTATACAAGTATTTTGATTTGATCTTTGAAATTTTGATAAATTGTAAATATCTACTGCTGACTGGGATAAATCAGTTACGTCTGTTGCTTTTACTACAATTCTCTTACCGTCAATTTTGTCAACTAAACCATTTCTTTTTGCAACAATCGTTACTCCAGAGTCTAAAGCTACGTCTGACTCCATACCAGTGCCTACTAAAGGAGACTCTGGTTTTAACAGAGGCACGGCTTGTCTCATCATGTTAGAGCCCATTAATGCCCTGTTTGCATCATCGTTTTCTAAAAATGGAATAAGAGCTGCAGCAACAGATACTAGTTGTTTAGGGGAAACGTCTATAAAATCAATGTTATCCCTTGATGATAATTCGAAATTAAGGTTTTTTCTGCAGGCTACCAATTCCTCAATAAAAGAACCCTCTTTATTTAAAGGAGAATTAGCTTGCGCGATTGTATATTTTTCTTCTTCGATAGCTGATAAATATTTTATTTCTGAAGTAACTTTTCCATTTATAACTTTTTTGTACGGGCTTTCTATGTAGCCAAATTTATTTACTCTACAGTAAGTAGCTAAACTATTTATCAAACCAATGTTGGGTCCTTCAGGAGTTTCTATTGGACAAATTCTTCCATAATGAGTTGGGTGTACATCACGCACTTCAAAACCAGCTCTCTCTCTTGTTAAACCACCGGGTCCTAAAGCTGATACTCTTCTCTTGTGTGTAATTTCTGATAATGGATTTGTTTGATCCATGAATTGAGAAAGTTGTGAAGTAGCAAAGAAATCTTTTAATGAAGTAGTGATTGGTTTAGCATTAATTAAATCTTGTGGCATAGCCGATTCTATCTCTAAAAACGTAGACATTTTTTCTTTAACAGTTCTTTCCATTCGAAGAAGTCCAATTCTAAACTGGTTTTCTACAAGCTCGCCAACAGATCTCACTCTTCGATTTCCTAAGTGATCGATGTCATCAACATCGCCTTTTCCATCTCTTAGCCCTAACATAAACTTTATGATAGCGATAATGTCTGTGGTTTCTAAGATTGTCTTTTTTGGACTTGTGTTTAAATCTAACTTAGAATTAAGCTTCACTCTTCCTACCTCAGATAGATCATATCTTTCCTTTTTAAAATATAGATTGTTAAAAATTTCCTCTGCGATTTCAAAAGAGGGAGCCTCACCAGGTCTTAAAACTTTATAAATATCATTTAAAGCTTCTGTTTTATTTGTATTTTTATCTATTTTAAGACTTTCTAATATGTACGGGCCTTTATTGATTGGGTCAATATTTACAATATTTAACTCCTTTTCTTCCTGTAAGATTAACTGTTCTAATTGTTCCTCAGTTATATCAAAACCAGCGCCTACTACTATTTCTCCATTCTTGTCTTTAATATCTTTTCCAAGATATTTTCCAACAATCTGATCGTTTGAAATTGATATCGATGTTAATCCTTTTTCTCTAAGTTTTTTTGCAATAACAATATTCAATTTTTCACCTTTACCTAATATTTTTTTATTATTTTTAGCATCAATTAGGTCATAGGATAATTTCAAAGGTCGTTTATAATGATCTAAATCAAAATCAGTAATCCAACTTTTTGTTTCTGCTTTGTAAGAATATTTATTTGTCGAATAGAAAGTTTCAATTATTTTGTCTTTTGAAAAACCTAACGCAAACAAGAAAGTAGTTATTGGAAGTTTTTTCTTTCTATCAATCCTGAAATACAAAATATCTTTTGGATCGAATTCAAAATCTAACCAAGATCCTCTACCAGGAATAATTCTACAATTAAATAAAAGTTTGCCGCTCGCATGGGTCTTACCTTTGTCGTGGTCAAAAAATACACCCGGACTTCTATGCATTTGATTTACAACAACTCTCTCAACACCATTAGTTATAAAAGTTGCGCTAGGTGTCATTAATGGAAGGTCACCAATAAAAACTTCTTGCTCTTTAGCAGATAAAATTTGTTTCGTATTATTTTCTACATCTATATCATAAACAACTAATCTTAAATTTGCTTTTAAAGCTGCTGAGTAAGATAGACTTCTTTGTTTACATTCTATTACGTCAAATTTTGGTTTCTCTAACTTGTAAGAAATATACTCTAAAGTTGATTTATCATTTCCATCTTCAATAGGAAAAATACTTTTAAAAACTTTCTCTATACCTTTGGACAAATCATTTAATTGATCACTTAAAGATCTTGATTTCAAAAATTCGTTATAAGAATTTTTTTGCACCTCTATAAGATTAGGTATAGATAAACCTTCAACTAACTTACCAAAGTTTTTTCTAATATGTTTCTTTTGAGTAAAAGATAATTGCATTAAATATAAAAAAATTTTATTGCAAATATTACTCTGCAATAAAATCTAGTCTTAAATCTTTGTTTACTTTAATTCTACTTTAGCGCCAGCTGCTTCAAGTTTCTTTTTAAATTCTTCAGCATCTTTCTTAGCTACGCCACCTTTAACCTCTTTTGGCGCTGCTTCTACTAAATCTTTTGCTTCTTTTAAACCTAAACCAGTTATTGCTCTTACTTCTTTAATTACATTAATTTTTTTATCACCTGCTGAAGATAGGAAAATCGAAAATTCAGATTTTTCTTCTCCTGCTGGTGCTGCCGCTCCACCTGCCGGTGCTGCTGCAACTGGTGCTGCTGCTGTTACTCCCCATTTTTCTTCAAGTTGTTTAGATAACTCCGCTGCTTCAACTACCGTTAAAGTCGAAAGTTCATCGATGATTTTATTTAAGTCTGCCATTTTTAATCCTGTGATTTAATTTTTTAAACTCTTCGCGCGCGCTAAATTAGCAATTTTTGAGCCAGGTGCAAGTAAAATACTAACTAATTTTTGGGCTGGAGTGGCTAATATTCCCACTATTTTTGCTCTAGCCTCCTCTAAAGAGGGTAGTGTGGCAATAACAGACACCTCTTTTTCGTCTAAAACCTTACCATCCATAAAACCAGCAATTATTTTTAACTTATCATTCGATTTTGAAAATTTTGTTAAAATTTTTGCAGTAGAAATTGGATCAGAAGAAATTGCTGTAGCAGTTGGTCCAATAAAATATTTTTCAAGATCTTTTTTTGGTGTTTCTTTTAACGCTAATTTTGTAATTCTATTTTTCGTAATTTTAAATAAAATACCCTTTTCTCTTAATTCTGCTCGTAAAGCATCTAATTCATTTACATTTAGACCTTGATATTGAGCAATCATTACTGAGTCGTTGTCAGTAAAGTTCTTTTTCATTTCTTCAACGTAATTTTTCTTTGCTTCTTTAGACATCATAAATTTTATTTAGCTCCCACTTTATAAGATATACCCATTGTAGATGTTAAAAAAATACCTTTTATAAATTCACCTTTAATAGTATCAGGTTTTTCCTTTTTTACACTTTCGATAAAATGTTTATAATTTTCAAATAATTTTTCTGTTGAAAAACTTTTTCTTCCAATTGTAGATGCTAAATTACCATCTTTATCATTTCGAATTTCAACTAATCCAGTTTTAATATCTTTAACGGCTTTTGAAATATCGGTTGTTACAGTTCCTAATTTAGGATTTGGCATTAATCCTTTTGGTCCTAAAACTTTTCCATGTTTACCTATTTTGCTCATCATTCCTGGTGTACAGATAAGCTTTGTAAAGTCAAATTTTCCTGCAGCTATATTTTCTATAAGATCATCAGACCCAACAATATCTGCTCCAGCTTTTTTAGCTTCATCAATTTTGTCAGCTTCACATAAAACAGCAATTTTATTTTTTTTTCCAGAACCATTAGGTAAATTAACAACTGTTCTTAAACTAAAATCTCCACCTTTTGATTGCTTTAGATTTATTTTTAAGGATACATCAATTGACTCATCAAATTTTGTTGTAGAATTTTTTTTAACTAAATCTAATGCTTCTTTAACTTCAACTTTTTTATCTTTGATGGAGTTTTTTAAAATTTCTCTAAATCTTTTTGAATTTTTTTTCATGATTAGTCTTTTACTTCAATACCCATAGATCTTGCAGAACCACAAATAATTTTTGTTGCTTCTTTAATGTCAAAAGCATTCAAGTCTTTCATTTTTTCCTTAGCGATTGCTTCTGCCTGTTTCATTGTTATAGAACCTGCTACAACTCTTCCAGGCTCTTTGGAGCCACTTTTTAATTTTGCCGCTTCCCTAATAAAATGTGATGCCGGTGGTGATTTAATTATAAAGTCAAATTTCTTGTCTTTATAAACAGTAATAACAACTGGCACAGGTTTACCCATGAAAGCTTTTGTTTTCTCATTAAAAGCTTTACAAAATTCCATAATATTTATACCCCGTTGACCTAAAGCTGGTCCTACGGGTGGCGCAGGATTCGCTTGCCCACCTTTAATCTGCAGTTTCACATAACCTGTTATTTCTTTTGCCATTTAATTTTTCTCCACTTGGTTAAATTCTAAATCCACAGGAGTAGCTCTACCAAATATAGAAACAGAAACCTTAAGTCTAGATTTTTCTTCATCAATTTCCTCAATTAATCCATTAAAGGAGGCAAATGGTCCGTCACAAACCTTAACTTTTTCACCAATCTCAAAACTAATGCCAGTTTTTTGCGTTGCGGCGCTTTCTGTTACCTGTCCAAGAATTCTCTTTATCTCATTATCTGATATAGGAGTTGGTTTATCTGCCGAACCTAAAAAACCACTCACCTTTTGAAGATTTTTAATCATGTGAAATATTTGTTTTGTTAATTCCACTTTGATTAACACGTAACCAGGGAAAAATTTTTTTTCTTTCTTTGTCCTCTTTCCTTTTTTTACCTCAGTCACTTGGTGAGTTGGGACAAGTATTTCTTCTAAATGTTCTGATAATTTGTGTTTTTTTAATTCATCTTTTATCGTCTCAACGACCTTTTTTTCAAAACCAGAGTAAGCTTGTACGATGTACCAATTCATTATTAAAAATTAATTGTTAAGACGATATTAAGTAAAAATCTCAAAATTTGATCCAGAATTAAGAAAAAAATTGCTGCTATAGAAGCCAATGCAAAAACCATTACGGCACCCATAGTAGTGTCCTTTTTTGATGGCCAGGTAATTCTAAAAGTTTCCTGTTTAACTTCTTGGATAAATTTAAAAGGATTTTTCATAACTCTATATCAGTTTGGCAGGAGCGGAGGGACTCGAACCCACAACCTCCGGTTTTGGAGACCGGCGCTCTACCAATTGAACTACGCTCCTAAGCGTTACTTAATTATCTTAGTTACTACTCCAGCTCCAACTGTTTTTCCACCTTCTCTAATTGCAAAGTTCAAATTTTCGTTCATTGCAATTGGTGTTATTAATTTAACTGAGAATTTTCCATCATCACCAGGCATGACCATTTCAGTGCCAGATGGTAATGTAACTTCTCCAGTTACATCAGTAGTTCTAAAGTAAAACTGTGGTCTATATTTTGTAAAGAAAGGTGTATGTCTTCCACCTTCTTCTTTTTTTAAAATATATGCCTGACATTCAAAATCAGTGTGTGGCGTAATTGAACCAGGTTTACAAAGCACCTGCCCTCTTTGTACGTCATCTCTTTCAACACCTCTTAATAAAGCACCTATATTATCGCCTGCTTCACCGCTATCTAAAAGTTTTCTGAACATTTCAACACCAGTGCAAACTGATTTTTTTGTATCAGTAATACCAACTATTTCAATTTCTTCTCCAACTTTAATAACACCAGACTCAACTCTTCCAGTAACAACTGTGCCTCTTCCCGAAATTGAAAAAACGTCTTCAACAGGCATCAAGAAAGGTTTATCTTTAGGTCTATCTGGTTGCGGTATAGTTTCATCTACAGCTTTCATTAATTCCATGATTGCATTTTTCCCTGTAGCTTCATCTTTTCCTTCAACAGCATTTAGTGCTGAACCTTTTATTATTGGGATTTTATCACCTGGAAATTTATAAGAAGTTAAAAGTTCTCTAATTTCCTCTTCAACTAAATCAACGAGTTCTTTATCTTTTACAGTATCAATTTTGTTTAAAAAAACCACAATAGCTGGAACCCCTACTTGTCTGGCTAAAAGGATGTGTTCTCTTGTTTGGGGCATAGGGCCGTCAGCAGCGTTAACAACTAAAATTGCTCCATCCATTTGAGCTGCACCAGTAATCATATTTTTTACGTAGTCAGCGTGACCAGGACAATCTACGTGAGCATAATGTCTTTTTTCAGTTTCATACTCAACGTGTGCAGTTGAAATTGTAATTCCTCTCTCTTTTTCCTCTGGCGCTTTGTCGATTTGATCATAAGCAACAAAGTTTGCTGAACTTGAACCACCAGCTTCAGATAATACTTTTGTTATTGCCGCAGTTAAAGTTGTTTTACCATGGTCTACGTGTCCGATTGTACCTATATTACAATGCGGTTTGTTTCGTTGAAACTTCTCTTTTGACATTTTATTTTTTCCTCACTTTATTATTTAATTTTTAATTCTGGAGCGGGTAAAGGGAATCGAACCCTTACATCCAGCTTGGAAGGCTAGCGTTCTACCATTGAACTACACCCGCAAAATCCAAACTTAACACGCCCTTCATTATTAAAACTTATTAAGCATGGTGGAGGGGGAAAGATTCGAACTTTCGAAGACCGAAGTCAACGGGTTTACAGCCCGCCCCATTTGACCGCTTTGGTACCCCTCCTTAAATCTTTGG
>Ga0209630_10005262_pt1 | contig 11035 bp, 9 predicted proteins | sample COG_01_FD_184745 | JGI IMG/M metagenome (GOLD analysis project Ga0209630, IMG submission 184745) | Pelagic Microbial community sample from North Sea - COGITO 998_met_01 (SPAdes) (version 2) | ecosystem: Environmental > Aquatic > Marine > Neritic zone/Coastal water | place: Helgoland, sampling... | reverse complement strand
CTATCACCAAATCCACCAAGCCCTTCTCTTGTTACCATAACGCGTTTAATAATGCTCTGCTGCCAACTTAATGTTCTTATTATAATTAATATTGCTATTATAGAGATTACCGCTACTCCAATAGCTTTACAGATTTCGTTCATTAGTTTTTTCATTATATATAATGTTGTATATATAATCTATTCGGTATTTACTGATATAACTGGATTACTATTAGGTATTAGGAAATTATATATATTTGACGTTGCGGTCTTTGATATTTTTCTAAATTTTCCGTTTGTCTCTAATTTAATATCTTCCAATATTTTAGGATTTTCTTTTAATTCAATTATAAGATCGTATATCGTAATATATTTTTCCATAACAGCAATAGCAATTGTGGAGCTAACGCGTGGTATTTGCGACAACATTATTGCGCCAATATTTTCCTTAGTAATATTATTCATTTTAACCTTGGAAACGACGTTCACATAATCCATAGCCTTTTTATCTGGCGAGCTACTCATGTTATCGTGGGTGATGTTATAATAAGGGGTGTTTTTCTCCTTTTGTATTTTATTTGCGTATGCTAATATCCATTCGGCAGACTCCAAGACATTATCTGTGCGGTGAATTGAGAATCCTTTAAAATGTGTTATGGATACGAATGACGATAGTAAGGCTTTTCTCTCTAATCTGGCCTTACTCGGGTTATAGCTTTGCAAAGACCCTTCTACCAAGTAGTATATATAATGGTTATGCTGTGGCATTCCATCCAAACGATATCCTTGTTCTTTGTACCTGCCGTCCTTAATACTAGAGGCAAGGTCATTCAGTGTTTTTCTCTCTATCAATACTAATTCAAGACCATCATCGTCGCATATAATAATGTCACTAATTGGAAGTTGCTCTAATTCTATTTTAATATTTGAAAAATTACTCACCATATTATTACATTTTTCATATAAAGCTGTCTCGCGAATATCTATTTTAATTAACATTCAATTAGGTTACGAGATTTTATTTAAATTACTTTATAAAACTTATATCTTTCTTATATGTTTGTTACGTTTGGTATGATATTCTTATGAATATGGTTTAAAACTATCTATGAAGTATAATATAATGACCACGATGGATGACATAAAAAGTATAACAAATGATGGCGACGTTGTTACTGAAGATGGTGCGTTGGTTTTTGATCCATTTAATCCTGAAAACAGAGAGATTACATTGAACGAAGTTCAATCTATTCTAAAAACATATGGAATTACCGCCAAAGTGAATAATCTGGACCTCTACAAACGAGCGTTCATCCACAAATCGTATACCAAGCGACCTGCTATTGAGAATACGGCGGCTAATATTACAATCGTTGATAAACCAGCTGACTGTATGGCGCTTAAAACGAAATCAAACGAACGTCTTGAATTTATTGGAGACGGCGTTCTAGAGTTGATTACAAAATACAATTTGTATAGGCGATTTCCAAAAGCAGACGAGGGTTTCATGACCGAAAAGAAAATTGCTTTGGTTAAAAACGAGCACATTGGTCGGCTAGCATACGATATGAAACTTAATAAATGGCTCATTATGTCTCGTCACGCAGAAGAAAAGAAGACGCGAACAAATCTAAAGAAACTGGGGTGTCTATTTGAAGCATTTCTAGGGGCATTATTTCTTGATTTTAATAAAATAGACGTGAATGATGAGGACGGGTGGTTCAAGAATATATTTCATTGTGGTCCTGGGTTTCAAATGTCGCAGATATTCGTAGAGGCTATATTTGACAAACATGTTGATTTTGTAAAACTTGTCAGTACGGACGACAACTACAAAAACATCCTACAGGTGAAAATCCAGAAAGAATTTAAGACAACACCAGACTATCTTGAAATTTCACACGATATTGATACTGGTTACGAAATGGGTGTCTATGTGTGCATTAATCAAGAGATTCATTCGGTAAACATTGAAGATGCTATTGATTTTTCAGTATTCGGTTCATTCTATAAAATATCAGAACTACTTGAGAAGAACGAACCGGTATTCGTATTTCTATCCAGCGCCACTCATAAAATAAAAAAAAAAGCCGAACAAATTGCGTGTCAAAAAGCGTTGAATATTATTGATTAGGCAAAACTTTTATATCTACTAATTTCATAGATGCAAAATGAACTTTTAGAAAAATTAAAGGTTAAGAAAACACCGAAGGCTCAAGAAGCAGTCTATGTTAACATACCTGGGAAAAAAATAAATGTCAGTGTTAATACCGTTGTCATTGATAATACTAAGAACCAAAATGTTGATAGGGCCGATTTTCTCAAAAATATTAAAGGAAATAGACGTATATCTGTAAAGCGTGCTATAAAAAAACCAGATACTATACCGAGTGTTGATGTGGAGGATCCCGATACTGGTCCGACGGATGATGCTGGTCCTACCGAGACGCCAATCATTAAACCTGTTAAAATTAAAAAACTTAAGGTAAAGATTAAATTAAACAGCGATGACCCGATTGTCGCACCAAAGACGGTGGTAAGGAAGACGAAACCACCGCAGGGCATTGCCGACGCAGGACCAATTACGATGGTTGAAATAAACAACGAGACAATTGCGAATAGAATTGGTCCGAAACCCGAGGTTAATAAGATAAAGGCCTCTGCATATTACCTTAACAATCGTCAAATATTTGTTAATTTTGTAACAGGTATATTCAATAAATATAAACTGGATATTGCGAGAGACAAGAAAAACGCTTCGTGTGAAAAGACCGACGGTGATGGATTCAAATTGATGTCGCACCAGAAATTGGTTAGAGATTACATATCTCAGTATACCCCTTACAGAGGCGTGCTCCTTTTCCACGGACTCGGGTCGGGTAAAACCTGCTCGTCGATTGCTATTGCAGAAGGTCTGAAAACCAGCAAACAGATTATCATAATGACGCCGGCATCACTGAGTATGAACTACAAGGAGGAGCTCAAGAAATGCGGCGACGACATGTATAAAAAGAACCAGTTTTGGGAGTTCATATCTACCAATGACCTAGCCGACAAAAAGAAGGAAATCGTAGATTCGTTATCTCAGGCACTATCACTCTCGGTTGATTTTATAAATAAACAGAAGGGAGCATGGTTAATGAACGTTACAAAGGCCTCTAATTTTGATTCATTAGATTCATCGCAAAAATCAAGCCTTGATTCGCAACTAAATCAGATGATTAGTTCAAAATATAAGTTTATTAATTATAATGGATTGCGAAACGATTCGCTGCGAAAAATGACGAATAACTACACGATTAATCCATTTGACAATGCGGTTGTAATTATAGACGAGGCACATAATTTTATAGGCCGAATAGTGAATAAAATGGGACGCGCAGATACGCTCTCGGGTAAAATGTATGAATACTTAATGAACGCACATAATGCGAAAATGGTGCTTCTCACAGGAACACCAATTATTAACAAACCGAATGAGATTGCGATTTTATTCAATATATTACGCGGTAAAATAAAGTCGTGGTCTTTCAAATTGAGTATTAAAAACGATAAGCGTGTAGATAAAAAGTTCTTTGAGCAAATATTTAATAGCAAAACATACGGTGGAAATATGTTGGACTTTATAGATTATAAGCCTACTTCTACGACCCTTGTTATAACCAGGAATCCTTTTGGGTTTGTCAATAAGGTTCAGAAAGAGGATTACAAGGGTGTTCATATCGGCGAGCGAGGTGAAGTGAGCGACGATGAATTCGTTAGTAAAATAACCGGTATTCTATCCAAGAAGGGATTCAAAGTAAAACCAACCGATATAAAACACGAATCATATAAAGCACTCCCAGACACCCTTGACGAATTTAAGAAGGCGTTTGTTGACGAGACGACCAACGATGTTAAAAATATGAACCTATTCAAGCGACGTATTCTTGGACTGACTTCGTATTTTAGAGATATGGAAAGTCTTATGCCTAGATACAACGAGGCTATTGACTTAAAAGTGGTGAAGATTCCCATGAGCGATTTCCAGTTTACAATATATGAAGAGGCGCGAGCGAGCGAGCGAAAGACCGAATCTAATAACGCTAAAAAACAAAAGAAACAAATTACGTCTGGACTGTTTGAAGAGTCTTCTTCAACCTACCGCATTTTCTCTAGAGCATTCTGTAATTTCGTGTTTCCTAGACCGCATATAACAAGACCTTTACCTGACAATGTTAATGATTTGGAGGCGGCGATTGTGAAGGAGGGTGCTAGTGAGGACGCGATTGACGCAGTTACTAAGAAGGAAAAACAGAACAAGGTTGACGGCACATACGACCCAGACGAGGTCATAGAAAATACCGATGATTACGGTTCGTATCAGGAGCGAATAGACGGAGCATTGGCTAAGTTGGAGAAGGACAGAGACAAATATCTCACGCCTGATGCTCTAGAGATGTACAGTCCTAAATTTCTGAATATGCTTGAAAATATACGCGATGAGGAAAAATTTGAAGGGTTGCATTTAATTTACACACAATTCAGAACGCTTGAGGGAATAGGTATATTCAAATTGGTTCTGGAAACAGATGGATTCGCACAATTTAAAATAAAAAATGTGTCAGGTACATGGAGACTTGATATTTCAGACGAGGATAAGGGTAAGAAAATGTTTGCGCTATACACCGGCACAGAAACGCCGGAGGAAAAGGAGATAATTCGTAATGTTTTTAATGGCGACTGGGAATTCCTGCCCACACAATTAGCAAAGGAACTCGCCGCTATATCAGATACGAATATGAAAGGGGAAATAATCAAGGTTCTTATGATTACTGCCTCTGGAGCGGAAGGTATCTCTCTAAAGAACGTTAGGTATGTTCACGTCACCGAGCCTTACTGGCATCCGGTTCGTATACAGCAGGTAATCGGTCGCGCTAGACGTATATGCAGTCACCAAGCCTTACCGAAAGAGCTACAGACGGTAAAGGTCTTCGTATATTTGATGGAATTTACAAAGGAACAAATAGAAAACGATGAAGCAGTTGAATTGAGAATAAAGGATAAGGGGCGAGAAGACCCCAAAAAGGTGTTGACCAGCGACGAGGCGCTATTTGAGATATCCACTATGAAAAAAGAGCTAACAAATAAATTATTAAAAGCCGTGAAAGAGGCGTCTATTGACTGTATTATTCATTCGGACAAGGATGATGCCGAACAATTACAGTGCTTTTCGTTTGGACAGGTAGAATCTGGTAAGTTTGCGTATGTCCCGGGAATAGAACAGGAAGAAAGCGACACGCTTGCTGACCAAAATAAAACCACTAAAATATGGCGGGCAAAAGCTTGGAAAGCCAGTGACGGAATAACCTACGCAATTAACCCAGAAACCAATAAGGTTTATGATTTAGACAGTTATAAGGATGGCGTCCCTATACAGGTTGGTCTTCTAGTAGAGAGAAAAGAAGGAAATAAATCAACATTTATATTTGAAAAATTGGTGGAGTAGATGTTATCTTGATTTTAAATATACGTATTATATATAATGGAATCATTGTTATATGAACTATTTCAAAATTTTATACTAGGAGGACTAATTACAGCTAGCATTAGTTATATAGGAACTTTTATGGATCCACTATTAGGTGCTATATGGTGGTCGTTTCCTATATCATTAATTCCTACCATATATTTTATGAAAGAAACCGGTAAAAGTAATAAATTTATTGCTAAATTTACAATAAGTACAACTTACGCATTGATATTGTTATTTATTAGTTGTGGATTTATGAGTTATTTCTTTACTAATCACGACGGTATATTAATTCCCATTATTAAAGCAACTGGTGTTTGGTTCATAGCAAGCGCAATATTCTATGCCGTTATTAAACGTTTTAAATTAGATTCTAAATTTATGTAAAAATATATTACTATCATATTGAAAATGGCATCTGTAATTAAAATAGAGAATGTTTCGTATCTTGAGATTGAAATTAATGAAATTTTACAACATTTTAAAAATGAAAATCAAAAATATGATTTTAAAAACGAAGACAACATTGATAAATTACTATTTACTTATTTTTACCAGGAAAATAGCATTGGAGATAAACTGGCTATGTCATGGTTTAATAAAAAAGGGTGTCTAGAATTCTGTAACGGCGTGAGTGATATTCAATGTATTGTAAATAACCATTGGATGAGTGAATTTAAAGAGGAGCTATGTGACAGCTTTCTTACACCACACGAAATGATTAAAACATATGTCTATTGTAAAGCTAAACAATTAATTAGAGATAAATTATAACTTTATTAGTTAATTTTATAATTTATTAGTTAATTTTATAATTTATTAGTTAATTTTATAATTTATTAACCTTTATTTGGAATCTTTAAATACCTCGTCTCCATTCAAAGTTGTTAATTGATTCATTATTTTGTCTTGGTTATTTTGAATAACATTCAATCGTTCCAATATTGTTTTTAATTGGAGTGATTCTGTTGTTTCTATTTTAATAGACTCGCTTGATATATCAACATTGTCACCTATAACCAAATTAGTTACAAATTTATTTGATGATGCTTGTGGTGTGTTTTTAGGAGGCGGTGGCGGAAAATTCATATTCATATCTATTTCCCTACTCGCCATTGCCTGTGACATCATAGAATCTAGATTTCCTATAGGTTTGTCTAATTTGTCCGAAAAATCAATATCTGACGGGGTTTCTCGTTTCATAAATGTATCGAATTCGGTCTGTTTATTTTTAAGGCTGTCTGAAAATTGTTCCTGTCTAAGATTTATTATTTCCGATGATGTTATTGGAGTTGATTTCGTCATAGGCGATGAATTATACATTGTATTTGCCACCTCCGTAATTTTCAATATTAGACTTTTATTTTTATTTACAAGCGTTTCATTTGGTTCCGCTGAATTAATTTCACCTACTATCTTATCAAAATTTTCCGTAATCTGTGGTTTTTGTTCGTTTGTTAATTTATTAAACGTTCCATTTTCAAGCAACATATTCCATATCATACTCTTGTTAGAATTTTCTGCAAATCCAGCCATATTATTATCAGCATTATATTTTTATATTACTATCTTAATTGCTTTACATTCGCATTATTTAAATGTCGTCATCATCGCTATCACTGTTGTCTTTATCATCATGGCCTTTACTGTGGTGTTTACTATCATGGTCTAGTTCGGGATTAGCGAAGAATTTATATCTTAATGCCTCCATATCATCGTCGCTAATCCTCTTAGTAAGAAAATCTTGTGGCTCCTTATTTCCAGATAGTAATTCGCTAATACAATATAGGCAATATATACCACATTCCGTATTCTCGCGTTGATGACTTTTAGTGTTTATGTGTTTTTTTAAATTCATACCCATATTGTCTGCTTGCGTCATTATTCTCTCTATTAGTGCTGATGTTTCTTTACCAGGACCGTCTCCTGTACTGTTAAAAAATAATAGATATTTGTCTTTAATATTTAGAAACATTGTTAGCCAATGTGAGCCTCCTTTATAGTGTGGATCAAGATTGAAGATAAATCCGGTCTTCTTCTTCTCTCTGCGTATCATATCTGCTATGTCAAAGTTACATATTTTAGGCCATACACAATCACCACCATCATTGCTATCAAAATCTATTGGAGATGGACCTATGAATTCAAAATCATCATATTCTTTTTCATATTGTTTCATTACTTTGGTAATATCTGTGCTATTCAGCCATTCGTTTGGATTCTCAATCCATTTTTTCGGTGCTTTTGGTGCAAATGTATAGATAGTAAGGTCATTAGATAGATTATTTTCCATAAACTTTTGTTTTAACCAACATTGTTCGTTGTTACATACCTCAGACATCTTATCTTTCAAAGAATTCCATATTTTACGTTCATCGTTTGATTCTATTTTATCATCGCGATGTCTATTATTCCATTCAGTCTTCATATGGTGTAACGATTTGCTATCGTAACACGTGAAATCTTTCTTACTAGATGGACTACAAGTTACCTTCTTGAATTTTTCAGTTTTATTATTCGTAGTATGATTTTTTGTATTGTGACCCTTTGAATTCCGGCGGGTTGATTTATTATTATTTCGTATTTTTTTCGCCATATTAGATTAATCACAGATTTTATCTTTCTTTTTTTTTTTAATTCCCTTGGTTTTTAATTTATCTTGTTTTAAGTTAACACTTCGTTGTGTTGGTATGAACTTATTCTCGCTGTTCGTTGTAATTTTTACAAATCCATTTAATGGATTACTGCTTGGTTTATTTTTTCGCATTACACCTGTATTTGTATTATTTATATCAAAATCATCAGCTACTTGCGAATTGGGGTTTTCTGTATGTTCCGGATAATCCTCCTGAAGTATATCGCGCATATCTATTATTTTGCAATGATTAATTGCTAAAGAAATAAAGTTATCAAATGATTTATTAATATTATCGTCATAACTAGTTCCAGAATATATTTCCTTTCCCATAGCCAAAACCCGCTTTCTATAGAATTTCTTATCCTCTGGATTTATTTCACATACATCGGTATCTTTAATTGTTTGGTAGGAAGGGTTGGAAAAATATTTGAGAATATCTTTATTAACAATATTATTATTTAATGTGTTAGAATTAATTGTATTATTGTTACTCTTATCCATTAAATAATTACATTTAAAAAAATATGATTATTTAAACATCTTTCATTTGCTGTCTTGTATTATTTGCGAATAAATTTCCTCCTACGTTGAAAGTATTTGGATTAAACGAACCTAATTCGGGTTTACTAAATAAGTCAGTAAAAGGCTGTGTTTCATTTCGTCCACCTACATTCACATTATATAGGTCGCTGTTAGAAGAAGGTACGTATACCGATTTTTCACAATTCTGGATTGCGAAATACTGATTTCTTAATGTTGATTCGTCGTTGACGTTTGATGAATACCCACTCCAAGGTCCTCGCGCCGTTCCAGGATTGAAAGTTTCTCGTGTGTTGTAAGGAACCGATTTATTTAGCTTGACTGTGGGTTCTGTTCGAATATCCATAATAGGCATGACCGAATATTTCGTGGAAACCGAGCGAGTATTAATACATGGTTGGATTTCACCAGATGGAATATTTCTATTGAATATGCGTTTATTTAAATCTTCTACACGTTCTATTTGTTTAATAACAATCGGATATTTTTGCATTATATAATATAATATCATTAGAGATTTATTTATACATATAAAAAGAAGGTGCTATACTAAATAAATGTGCGGAATAATTGCGCTTTTGAATAATAAGACAACATTTAAAAAAGATTTAATTACAGTCGCGTTTGATAAATTAAATTCAAGAGGTCCTGAAGATTCCAAAGAAATATATCACAATGATAAATTATACCTAGGATTCAAAAGGCTTGCTATTAATGGACTGAATGAAAGTTCAAATCAACCTATAAATATCAACGGAGTAACGCTAATATGTAATGGCGAAATATATAATTATAACATTTTATATTCGCAGATATATAGTAATTATGGCGTAACACCCGAGACTGATTCTGACTGTGAAGTAATTATTCACTTATATATTTTATTTGGTATCCGCCAAACATTGCGGCTACTAGATGGGGTATTTTCATTTGTATTATATGATTGTCGCTGTGGAACAGAGGACCCTAAAGTATTTGTTGCCAGAGATCCTTTTGGTGTAAGACCGCTTTTTGTATTTGAGCGTGATAGTATCAATGATAATCTTGTTAATCATATTGATAATAAGAATATAACCCGTGAAAATATTATGGGGTTTGCTTCTGAAATGAAGGCACTACATCCATTTTTGTGTGACGGAACACCTTTGGTGTGGAATAATTCGTATACAGAGTTACATAATATGTCCAAAACAAATTATTCTGTGGTGCGACCATACACAATTAAACAATTCCCACCAGGGACATATTCTGAATATTCATTGGAGTTCAAGGTTAATGCTGAGTGGAAACCGATTATTCAAAATAAGCGTTATATATCCACTAATTTTCCAGCAACAATGATTAATTTTAATTATCATAACGAGCTATTGAATATTTTTAACAATATTGTTTTTCATCTGGAACAGGCAGTAATTAAACGTGTATTAAATACGTGCGAGCGCCCTATTGTATGTTTGTTATCGGGTGGACTAGACAGTAGTCTAATTACCGCATTTGTTAAGAAACACTACGCTGGTGAATTGAGAACATTTAGTATTGGAATGAAAGGGTCCGAAGATTTGGTTCGTGCAAAGGAAGTTGCCGAACACCTAAATACAACCCATACCGAAATAGTAATGACAAGTGACGAATTTTTTGATGCTATTCCAGAAGTTATAGAAAATATAGAGAGTTACGACACAACAACCGTAAGAGCCAGTGTAGGTAATTATTTGATTGGTAAATATATAGCACGTGAGACCAACGCAAAGGTGGTCTTTAACGGAGATGGAAGCGATGAACTAACTGGTGGATATTTGTATTTCTTGAAATCGCCATCAACTATTGAATTTGACGGAGAATGTCGAAATTTGTTAGAGAATATTCATATGTTTGATGTTCTTCGTTCGGATAGATGTATATCTAGACATGGATTAGAACCTAGAACTCCATTCTTAGATAGAACATTTGTTAATTACTATCTTAGCTTACCAATCAATCTTCGTAACCCACTTACGTCTAATATATCAAATATTCAAAATAGTCTATGTGAAAAACAATTGTTGAGAGAAGCTGTAACACATGTATATCCTGATTTGATTCCAAACGACATTATTTGGAGAAGAAAAGAGGCGTTTAGCGACGGTGTCTCTGGCGAATCTGGGTCGTGGTTTGAGATTATAAAAGATAAAGTGGAAAATATGGACCTAGTCGCTCATTCAAGCTGGACACATAATACGCCTACAACACAAGAGCAGATCTACTATCGTAAGATTTATGAGGAGTATTATCCTAATACTGCAAACTGTATTCCCTATTTCTGGATGCCCAAATATGTGGATGCTGATGATTGTAGTGCACGGACACTGGATATATATAATAAAT
>Ga0209630_10005259_pt1 | contig 11035 bp, 8 predicted proteins | sample COG_01_FD_184745 | JGI IMG/M metagenome (GOLD analysis project Ga0209630, IMG submission 184745) | Pelagic Microbial community sample from North Sea - COGITO 998_met_01 (SPAdes) (version 2) | ecosystem: Environmental > Aquatic > Marine > Neritic zone/Coastal water | place: Helgoland, sampling... | reverse complement strand
GCCGCCGCGACCGCGAGGGAGAACGACGGAGACGCGTCGAAGCGCGAAGTGAAGACGCACCATTCTAGCAACGCAGGACCGTGGGGTGCTGCTTTGCGCGCTTGAAAGAGACCGAGTCGCGGCGACGACGCCGCGTTAACTCCAGAGGAGCGCGGCGAAATTTTTTCAGGGCGAAATCGCGCCGCGCGACTCGTCGACGACGGTCTATTCCGCGCGACTGCGGAAATCTGCTTCGCGTTGCGCCCTTTTCGCGTTTCGCGCCTGACTGTTTGCGCGCACGGCGATTCGACGACGAAACGTACTACGAAATGTACGCGCGGTGCACGTTTCGATTTCTTTTTTCGCCGACGATGAACGAGGCTACAACTAAAGCACACCTCCTCCTCCTCCTCCGGTTGCGACGGGCTCAGTGCCCCGTCCGCTTCCCGAGGAGACTCAGCTGGTTGATGAACTCCGCGCCGGTCGTAAACTCCGTCGCGCCGTACACCACGCTCTTCTTCCCGTCGTCCGCGGGCTCCCCGAGACCGAAGCCCAGCCCCGCGTCGGCAGAAGCTCTTCCCCCGACGCCGCGCGCGGCGGCGGCGCCCTCGCCGGTCCAGTCCAACTCTCGCAACCCGCTGCTGATGCCGCTCACGCCGCGCTCTAACCCGCTCTTCTCCTTCACGACGGTGATCTCGTTCACGCCCTGGTGCTCGAGGTAGTTCCCGCCGCCGAGGACGAAGACGATCGCGTCGTTGAACGGCGCCGGCGTAGGCGTCGGCGCGCCCGCCGACGAGGACGCCGACGCGGCCGCCGCGCCGCCGCCGCCCTTCCCCTCCTTCGGGTCGAACCGCGCGAACGACTCCACCTCCGCGCTTCCCGGCGCGTTCGTCATGAGCGCGTCGACGGCTCTCGCGATCGCGAGCTGCCTCCCGCCGCTTAACAACGATTTCACGCCCTTCGCGACGGCGTTTATGGATTGCCCGTAGAGCTTATCCGCCCACCCGAAGACGTCGCCGTCGCCCGCCGCCTCGTCGTCGAGACGGCTCGACGCGGACGCCAGCGACGCCTCCACGGCGGCCATCTTCTTGACGAACCCCAACGCCGCGGCGTCCGCGCCGGACGCCATCAGCGCGCCCTCCATCGCCTCCGCGTCCGCGGCGGACATCCGTCCCCCGCCTCCGCCTCCTCCTCCTCCTCCGCCGCCGTCGCCGCCGCCGCCGCCGCCGCCCCGCTGCGCCATGACGTACAAGATCGCGAGCCGCAACTTATCCTCGGGGGTGCCCCGTCCCGTCGCCGCGAGCAGCGACATCACCGCCTCCTTGTCGCACTTCCCGGAGAGCAAGTCTTCCTCGATCGCGTGGTACTCGTCGATCCCTCTGGCTTTGATCTGACCGAGCAACGCGGTGGCGATGTTCGTGTGCTTGTCGATAACCTTTTTCCGCTCCTGCAGCTCCGGCAACGACGCGACGGCGCTGACGAGCTTCCTCGTCTGGTCCCCCAGCGCGTCCCCCTCGTCCGCGCCGCCGCTCGATGCGACGCCTCTGTTGATCTCGTCCATCGCCTTCTTATACTTCGCGAGCTCGGCTTCGACTTCCTCCGCGACTTTCGGAAACTCGCTCGCGTAATTCCTCACCCAGAACGGATCGTTGTCTTCCAAGTCGTAGCTCTTCTTGGTCATCGTCGCCGCCGCCGCCGCGGACGAGTCCCCGCCCGCGATGTCCACGCGATTGACCCGCATACCGAGCACGTCGTGCACCAGCGGCGCGTACGTCCACCCGTGTTGCAGCGCGCTCGCGAGGTCAAAGTTGCGGTCGAACAAGCACAGCAACGGCCTGCCCCTCGCCGCGCCGCCGCCGAACCCGCCGCCGAACCCGCCCACGTCGTCCGCGGCGAACAGCCCACCGCGCGCCTTGACGTGATCGCGCAGCCGCCGGTCGAGCTCCGTCGCGGCCATCTCCGCGGCGCCGCCTCTCTGCGCGCGGATGATGGGCGCCTTCCCGAGCGTCGCGCACACGGAAAACAAGCCGGTGACGACGTCGTTCACCGCTGGAGATGTTCGAGGCGTCGGTCGTGGAGTTCAAAGGCGTCAGAGGTGGAGTTGAAAGGCGTCGTCGTGAGGTCGAGCGTTGAAACCAGCGAGGGGTGGCGGGCGGAGAGAAATGAAGAGAAATGAACGAACGCGAACGAACGCGCCTCTCTCCACGTCCGCGTCCTTCATCGTCGGGTCGTTCAGATTCACGTACGCGTCCGCTTGCGCGAGCGTGAAGACGTCGTCGGACAGCGACACGAAGTCGCTGTGCATGTCAAACACGCGCTCCACCTTGGCCGCGGCGTCGAATTTCACCGCGTCGTTCGCGAGCTGCTCGAGCAGCGGCCGCGGGAGCGACGACGAAAAGTTTAAGTGGTACGCCTCGTAGAGCCCGTCTTTGAAGTCCTTCGCGATGCGCGCGACGTTGCGCGGCGTCGGGGAGACGTAGTACACCGCGGGGACGTCCGCGATCGGCTGCCGGTCCGCGTCCAGGAGAAGATGAAGCGTCACGCCGTGCCGTCGCAGCTCGTTCACGCGCACGAGCGGGGTGACGATGTCGAAGCATCGCTTGTCCATCACGAGCACCTTGTACACCTCGACGTCGTCGTCGTTGACGCGGTCGAGCGCAGAACGCGGCGCGTTCAGGTTCAGCATGCGGATCACCGCGTCTGATGGAGAACGACGCGTTGGGGGGGGAGGACGAGACGGGTCGAGGTGAGACGATACGAGGCGAGACGATACGAGATGATGGACGCGCGGAGGGCGGATCGGACGGCAGATGGGACGGGACGCGTGGGCGACGCGATCGATCGATTCGACCGCTGGCGAGGAAAAGTCCTTAAGGATCGGCGTTCACCACGCGAACGCGGTCGTATGGGGACCAGTGACCGCTGGCGAGGGCGAGGATCGGCGCGCACCTCGCTGACGCTTGCGGAGCGAGAGCACCATGTCGGCGGCGTCTCGGCGACGAGCGCGTCGACGACGTGCGGCGCGTCGCGTGCGCCGTGGAAGTGCGCGACGCGGCGTTCGACGCCCCGACGCCGCCGAAGAAGAGCCCACGCACTTCATCAACGGGCGGCAAGCGCGAAACAGAAGAGGAGTCGGCGTCGTCGTCGGGTCTCGGAGTCGTCTCGACGGGCGCGCCCAGTGCCCGACGCGCGACGACCTGAATGCTGCACGGCGCATCGTCCGCGTCCTCCTCCCTCGCCCGCGCGCCATCCCCCGTCGCCCCTCTCCGTCGCGGTCGCGCCGCCGCGTCGCGGTCGTCGTCCTCCGTCCGACGCGTTGGCGTCCGCACCAGGTCGCGTCGCGTCGGAGGGACGGTGGCCGTCGTCGCGATGGGTCCCCCGATGCCGTCTCGCGAGATCGGCCGCGCGCTCGGCGGCGACGCCACCGCGCCGGTCACGCTCGCGTGCTGGCTCGACTACGCGTGCCCGTTCAGCGCCAAGTTCTTCCGCACGATGACGACCGAGGTCGTCCCGCACTACGGCGCGCGGCTTCGGTTCGTCTTCTACCATCAGGTGCAGCCGTGGCATCCGCAGAGCACGATGCTGCACGAGGCTGCGATCGCGACGCGCGCGTTGGGCGGCGTCGACGCGTTCTGGAAATTCTCCGCCGCGCTGTTCGCCGCGCAGACGGAGTACTTCGACGCGAACGTCTACGACACGTCGCGGAGCGCGATGTACGCGAAGCTCGCGGCGTTGGCGGCGGCGTCCGCGGGCGTGGACGAGGAGGAGGTGATGAAAATGTTGGCTCGGACCGAGGCGCGTTCTAGCTAGGAGCTCGTAGTACCGCACCGATGAGCTGGTCCCCAAAAGAAACCCTGCGATCCCCGCCCGCGATGCGTTTCGACTCCAACTGACGCCTTTCAACCTCACCCCGGATTGACCCTCACCCTCGTCAGATCGCCGGCGAACTCAACACCGGCAACGCGTGCACGCAAGAGCTGAAGTTCCACGTCAAGCTCGGGAGGCAGACGGGGATCCACGTCTCGCCGACGACGACGCTGAACGGGATGGTCTGCGACACGTCCTCGGGGTGGGACCTCGAGAAGTGGAGAGCGTTTTTGGATCCGCACGTCGAGGGCACGGACGCGTGATGAGACGGCGCCGCGACGGACGGATGAAACGCGGGTGGGAGGACGCCGCGCGGAAGCTCGTTCCTCGGTTCTGATGAGAACTTTCGCGTCTACCGTTTCGTGTCTTCTACCTCGGTCGGTTCGTATTAACAATGCGTTAACCGTGTCGACCGGCGTTCGCGCGCGTGCTAAATTGTTTTCCGCCTTCCCGCGTCGTCTCCTCCGACGAGGACGGGGGACGTAAAATTGAACGTCGTCGGTCGTCGCCATCCGTCGTAAAACTCCCTCCTCTCCTCACGCCAGGTGCGGCCCGGACGCAACGCGCACCACCTCCATGAGTTCCGGGTTCGCCGCGGCGGCGTGCCATCCGTCCCCGCCGCCTATCCCGATCCCGATCCCGCCCATTCCGCCGCCGACGAGCGCGAGCAGCGGATCGTCCGCCGCCGCTGCCGCGCCGCCGCCGCCGAGGCTGACGCTGCCGCCGACGCCGGATGCGAAGCCGCCGGCGAAGCCGACGTCCATCGTCGTCGACTTCGCCGCCGCCGCCGCCGCCGCCGCCGCCGCGAGCGCGAGCGTCTCGTCCTCCATGCTGCCGTCGCTGCCGTTCGTCGCGGTCTCGTCCTCGACGCCGTCCTTACGAACAGCGGTCTTCGCGTCGTCCGCGGCGTCATCCTTCTTCTGAGCCTCCATCTTCGCGCTCGCGATCGCGTCGGCCGCCGGTTCCGGTTCCGGTTCCGGTTCCTCCTCCTCGTCGCTCTCGGAGAACCAGTCGCCCTCCACGCCGTGCCCGCCGCCGATGATCCCCCGCGTCGCGTTCCTTCGCGTGTTCTTCGCGAACAACGCGAGCCTGCGATGCGCCACCGCGCTAAACCGCGGCAAATCTTCCAAAATCTCCCCCCACCGCGCAACCGCCTCCACCGGCACCATGTGCTCCCCCTCCGTCTCCGCGATGACGTCGCGCGCTTCCTCGCGGTACCGCCGCGGGAGCTTCATCATCGTGTTCGCGAGCCGCTTCTTCTCTCGCTCGTCCATCGGCCGCGTGATCCGCACCGACGTCCGCTTCAGGTCCTCCAGCGATCGCTTGAGCTGGTCGAGATCCGCCATGAGCCCGGCGCAGCGCATCTCCTCCGCCGCGAGCGTCTGCCGCGCGTGCATCTCCGCGCTCTTCTTCTCCGCACTCTCCTTCTCCGCGGTCATGCTCTCGTCCACCTCCGCCACCTTCTCTTGGATCACCGCCCAGCGAGGTTCCCAAAACTGTTTCAACGTCGCCGCCATGACGTGAACGTCCGTCTGCGCGCCGTTGTAGAGCATCGCGTTGGCGAAGGTCAGCTCGACGTCTCGGTTTACCTCCTCGCACGCGGCGTACACGCCACCCTTTTCGATGTTCGCGCGCACGGTCCCGAGGTCCATGGGCTGTTTCACGATGTCGTGGTAGTTTTCCAGCCCCAGCGCCGCCGCGTCGACGGGCTTGACGAAGGGAAACGACCACTTGTGCGACATCACCTGCTTCACGCTCGCGAGGCACTGCTTCGAGACGATCTCGAGCTTCCTCTTCGCGGCCACCGCGTGGAACGCGGCGCTGTCGAACGGCACGGGGCCCGCGCGGCTCCTCGCGACGTTGACGTCGCGGACGCTTCGTCCCGCGAGGGTTTCCAGCCGCCGCCGCTCCGCGTAGGCCGCCTCCTCCGCCGCGATATCCGCCGCGACTGATGAGGGCCATTCCATACGAGCGATGATATCGGGGTGGAGTTCAAAGGCGTCAGAAACGGAGTTTAAAGGCGTCGAGGTCGGGGATCGAAGGCGAGGGACCCTGGGCGGAGAGATGCGCCGGGAAAAGTCCTTAAGGATCGGCGTGCACCACGCGAACGCGGTCGTATGGGAACCAGTGTGAGAGAGAACGCGCCTGAGAGCGCCTCGCGCGTCTCCGCCGACTCCACGACTTTTCCCGCCAGCCGCGTGATCCCGGACGAGATCTCCGCGAACTTGCGCTTCGCCGCGAGCCGCGCCTCCTTCTCTCGCTCGCGCTTCAGCCGCACTTCGCGCGGCGACGGCGGCGCGTTCGCAGCCGCGGCGGCTTCCCTCTCCTTTTCGGCGCGCTCCGCTTCCATCGCCGCGCGTCGCGCCGCCGCCTGCTGCGCGTACGTCTGCGGGGTCGTTCCATACGAAGCGAACGTCGGGGTGGAGTTTAGAGGCGTCAGATGGAGTTGAAAGGCAACGCGGGCGGGGATTGAAAGCGATGGACCCTGGGCGGAGAGATGCGCCGGGAGAGAAAGTCCTTAAGGATCGGCGTTCACCGCGCCGACGCGGTCGTACTGTATGGGGACCGGCGTAAGAGAGAACGCGCCTGCACCACCTTGCACACCACCGGGTCGTCCTCCGGGTCGAACGAGAACGAGTTCACGCGCAGCTCGCGGCCACCGTTGGACGGCGACCCGGGCGCGGCGGGGCCGGCCTGCGCGGAAGCCCCGAGGCTGCCGTTGGCGTCGCCGCCGCCGCCGCCGGAGACGGGGCGGCGCGCAGCTGTGTTCGCGTCGAAGTTGAACGTTCCCTCCGCGCCGCCGGACGCGGCTTTAGCGCTCGGCTTCGGCTTCGGCTTCGGCTTCGGCTTTTGGGGCGCCTGCGGGAGGGAGACACGGACGGGGTGCGGACGCGAGCGGGCGAGGAGGGCGTCAGAGGTCGGCCGGCCGGCGGCGAGGCGTCGGTCGGGAGAGAAAGTCCTTAAGGATCGGCGTCCACCACGCGGACGGGGTCGTATGGGGACCAGTGTCCGGGGAGAGGGAATCGATCGATCGATGGATCGATCGATCGAGACGGCGACGTCGCGCGGAAACGGCGCTCGAGGCGACGTTCCGAGGCGAACGCGCGCGACTCGCGCGGGAAGAAATTCCGCGGAAGACGCTCGAGATGTCCGCGACGCGAGGTGAGGGACGCGCCGGCTGAGCGTTCGCGCGCGCCGCGCCGCTCTTCATGAGCGCGTCGAGCTTCGCTTTTTTCCTCTCGAGTTCCGCTTGAAGTTTCTCGAGCTGCTTCGCCTCTTTCGACGCCGCGGACGCGTTTTTCGACTTGGACGGCATCCTTCTCGCGGCGTCGACGTCCCGACGAGTGACCTGAGACGCCTCCCTCGAAGTTTCAGCGCGCGCGGTCGCGGGTGAGCGTCCGCGCGGGCGCGATTCCGTCCGCGGCGCGCGCGCGGTTTTTGCCGTTTCACCACGACGTCGCACCCTCGCGCCGGAATCTCGCGCTTCTCGCGCACGACCCGGTCGTTTCACCCCCCGCGCTTCCTATATGTCCCAAAGGACACCCCTCCGCGGGCGCTCGCGCGGGAAAAAGGGGGATGCGCGGTCGCGTCGTGGACCCGTGCGGGGGGCCCGCGCGCCGGGTATTGCGCGGTTTCTCGCTCCGGGCTGGCGCTGTAGCTCGCTTTTTCCGCGTTCGGAAAAGACATAGGCGACGCGTTTTGTGCGAGCGGTCGTATGCGCATTCAGTCGCGCGCGCGAAACAATTATGGTTTTTTCACTCTTTTCGCGGTTGACGTGTTCGAGCGTAGTACGCCGCTCAGTACGAACGTATGAGCAATCAATATCAAGAGTAGCCGGGTGTACGGTGCCGTCTGCCGAGCTGTCGTCGCGCATCTTGTAGTCGCCGGCTCGCGTGCAGACTGCAAATCCTTACACACGTGTCGAAGTTCGTTTGGACCGACGCGCGAGACGCCTCGCGCGCGCGGTCGACGCCCGCCCGCGGCGCCCCCCGGACCGCCCCCACCGCGCCCGCGCGGTCGTCCGAGGCGTCATGGCGAACAGCCGCGGGAAGCTCGAGGTCAACGGTGCGCGTCCGCGTCCGCCGTCGCGCCGATCGTGTATCCATCGTCCGAGCCGTCGCGTTCGCGAACGCGCGTCATCGGCCGCGCTGACATCGGAACTGACGTCCCCTCTCTCCCAACCTCCCACCCTCCCTTCCCCGCAGTCCTCCGCGCGTGGGGGCTGAAAGACACGCAGACGTTCGGGACGCAAGACCCGTACTGCGTCGTGCGCGTGAACGACCAGCGCGCGCGCACGCGCGTGAGCGTCGACGGCGGCACGTCGCCGGCGTTCCACGAGCGCCTCACGATGGACGTGTTCGGGCATCCTCCGCACGTCTTCGTTGAGGTGCGTTCTATACACTGGTCCCCATACGACCGCGTTGGCGTGGTGAACGCCGATCCTTAAGGACTTTCGCCGGCGCATCTCTCCGCCCACACCTCGCTTTCAATCCCCGCCCTCGATAGGCGCCTTTCAACTCCATCTGACGCCTTTCAACTCCACCCCGACATTCGCTCGTATGGAACGACCCTCATGAGATTTGGAACGACAACCGAGCGTGGCACGATTATAAAGTGGGGACGTGCACGGTGCCGCTGACGGACGACCTGTACGCGCCGTCGGGGCGCGCGCAGCAGATCATCACCGCGCCGGTCGTGAGCGCGAAAGGGAAGGCGCGCGGGACGTTGTCCCTGGCGCTCGAGTTTTTCGCGTCGGCGCGGAATCAGCAGCCGGCGGCGACGGAGAAGGAGGCGCGTTCTCTCTTACACTGGTCCCCATACGACCGCGTCGGCGTGGTGAACGCCGATCCTTAAGGACTTTGCCCGGCGTGTCTCTCCTCCCACCCCTCGCGTTCAATCCCCGCCCTAGATGCCTTTCAACTCCAACTGACGCCTTTCAACTCCACCCCGCCATTCGCTCGTATATAACGGCCCGGAGAAACCGAAGACGGACGTACGTTACGACCGTCACGACGACGCGCCGAGCGCGCCGGCGATGCCGATGCCGATGCCCGCGTGCACGCCTCGGCCGATCAACACGGTCGCGCGAGGGTACCACGACGCGGGGGCCGCCCCGACGTCGAATCCGTACGTGGGAGACGCGTCGCGGTCGCGGCGCGTCGCGACGCCGCCGCCGCGGTCTCCGGCGACGTTCGGGACGAACCACCCGACCCCGACGCGGCGGAGTTATTTCCCGACCCCAGGTCCGTTGCCGACGGTGTGATGTGACATGTCGTGTTGTTTCGCGCGTCGCGTCGTGTGATAACCTTAAGCTTAGCAGGCGCTCCGTTGTTTTACGAGAGTAATTAAATAGACTCACCAGTCTCTTAACACTCCGCGACTTAACACCGCTTCCGCCCGCCCTCGCGTCTATCAATCAATCCAATCCAATCCCTCCCCGCGTCCTCGTCGATCGATCACATCAGATCAATCCAGCGGCCTCCCGTACAGCTTCTTAATCCCGACGTCCGGGGTATCCTGCTTCACGAGCGACTCCCCCACGAGCAAGCACCCCACGCCCGCGTCTTGCAAGACGTTCACGTCGTCGATCGTAAAGATGCCGCTCTCCCCGACCATCGTGATCCCGCGCGCCCGCACTTGCTCCCCCAGCGGTCCGCTCAGCAGGTCCACCGTCACGTCCAACGACACCTCGAACGTCCCGAGGTCGCGGTTGTTGATCCCGAGGAGGTCGATGTCGTCCAGCTTGAGCACGCGCTCCATCTCTTCGTAGGTGTGCACCTCTATCAACGCCGCCATGCCCAACGATTTCGCGATCTTTTGGAAATACGTCAAGTCTTGGTTCGGAAGCACCGCGGCGATGAGCAGGATCGCGTCCGCGCCGTACTTGCGCGCGAGGTAGATTTGGTACGCGTCGACGATGAACTCCTTGCACAGGAGCGGGCACTCCACGCCCGCGGATCGGATGAGCTCCAAGTTTTCAAACCCGCCTTGGAAATATTTCTCATCCGTGAGCACGGAGAGGCACGCGGCGCCGCCGGCTTCGTACGCCTTCGCGATCTTCACCGGGTCAAAGTTGGGCTGAATGACCCCTTTCGACGGGCTCGCCTTCTTCACCTCCGCGATCAGCGCGGGCTGCCCCGTGGTCTCGCGCTGCGTTTTGATCGCGCCGACGAAGTCGCGCGCCGGCGGCGCGTTTTGCATCGCCGTGCGCACGAGCGTCAGCGGGAAAGCTTCTTTCCGCTTCGCGAGCTCGACGTCTTTATACCACACGATCTCCTCGAGGATGTTCCGCGGCTTGTTGTCCACGTTGTCCACGCGCTCGCCGTCCGGGGTGACGGCCTCCATCTTGAACGCGAACTGGTCGGTCCCGACTTCGTGCACGGACGCGCCGTTCGGGGGGCGCCGTCGGATCATGACCTCGGGCTTCTGGAGACGAGACGGCGTCGGGGCGGGAGGGATGGACGAGTGGGTTCGGGGTGGGGGGGGCGGGGCGTCAGAAAGCGCGGCGGCATGGATTGGGGACGACGGCGGGCGTCGCGCGACGGCGTGGATGGGAGGAGGGAGCGGGCGACGCGATGACGACGACGACGCGCGCGGACGGACGGAAGGGAGGCTTCCGTCCGTCCGTCCGCGGCGGCGGCGAGAGAAGATTTCATTTCATTCGTTCCTCGCGTCGGGTCGCGCACCGCTTCGTCGGAGACGGAGGCGCTGACGCGCATCGCGCGCTTCGCGCTCGCCGACGCGCGCTTCGCGACGCGGGGGAGGAAGGACGCGCGAGGCGCCGGAGCGGTCGCGGAGATCATCGTCGTGCGTGGACGCGCGCGAGAGTGGCGCGAGTCGCGTCTCCGAGACGACCGGATAAAAAAAGATCGTCGTTGCTTGCTGCCCGCGCCGCGCTGCCCAGGCCGTCGACGACGAGAGCTTCGGAATCGAAGGCGCCGGCGCCACTCTTCCGCGCGCGCAGACACGCCGCGCGAATGGCTTGCATCACCGCGAACATCGCGGGCGTACGCCCGGCCACGTCGAGGGCCGCCCTCGCGGGTGCGCGCTCGATCCTCCCTCCTCTCGCGCCGTCCCTCCCTCCGCGTCGAGCGCATCCCGCGCGTCGGCGGTTCGTTGGAATACCTAACTAACCCTCCCGCCGACGCGGACGCGTCGATCGATCGCGATCGGATCGATCGATCACACA
>Ga0209630_10005256_pt1 | contig 11038 bp, 11 predicted proteins | sample COG_01_FD_184745 | JGI IMG/M metagenome (GOLD analysis project Ga0209630, IMG submission 184745) | Pelagic Microbial community sample from North Sea - COGITO 998_met_01 (SPAdes) (version 2) | ecosystem: Environmental > Aquatic > Marine > Neritic zone/Coastal water | place: Helgoland, sampling... | reverse complement strand
CGGCAAGTCTGCGTTTCTGTCGTGGGTCATCCTTTGGTGGCTTCTAACGCACTACCCCAGCAAGATCGCCGCGACAGCGAATACGGCGCATCAGCTGTCCGACGTGCTGTGGGCCGAGTTGCAGAAGTGGACCAAGCACCTGCCCGAGGGCTTCCAGAAGCAGCTCGAAATCAAGAGCGACAAGATCAACCTGACGAGCGCGCCCGATAGTTTCTGTGTCGCGCGCACGAGCCGCAAGGAGCAGCCGGAAGCGCTGCAAGGGTTTCACTCGCCCAACATGCTCTTTGTGTGCGACGAGGCGTCTGGCATCCCCGACATCGTGTTCGAGGTGGGCCAGGGCTCGATGTCGACGCCGGGTGCGAAGACTTTGATGGTCGGCAACCCGACGCGGGCGAAGGGGTTTTTCAGCGATGCGTTCGCCAGCCAGCGCTGGCACACGCAGACGGTCAGTTGCCTGGACTCGACGCAGGTCAGCCGCGAGTTCATCGCGCAGATGGCCGAGCAGTACGGGGCGGACAGCAACATCTACCGCGTGCGCGTGCTGGGTCTGCCGCCTGCGGCTGACGACGACGCGGTGATCCCGCGCCATCTCGTCGAGGCTGCGGTGGGTCGAGAGGTAGACGGCGTCGCGACTGTCATGCCGGTGTGGGGCTTGGACGTGGCGCGCATGGGCGGCGATCGATCGGCGCTGTGCAAGCGGCGCGGCAACGTCGTGACCGAGCCGATCAAGACCTGGCGCGACAAGGATCTGATGCAGCTGTGCGGGATTGTCATGAGTGAATATGAGGCTACGCCGTATCCTGATCGCCCCAGCGAGATTGTTGTCGATTCTATTGGCCTCGGCGCTGGCGTTGTCGATCGCCTTATCGAGCTGGACTTACCTGCTCGCGGGATCAACGTGGCTGAGAGTTCCGCAATGGGGCAGAAGTTTGTGCGCTTGCGCGACGAGCTTTGGTGGTCGGGTCGCGAGTGGCTGGAAAAGCGCGATTGCGTTCTGCCTGCGCAAGACGAGCTAATCGAAGAATTGACTATGCCGCGCTTCACATACACGTCGACTGGCAAGCTGAAAGTTGAAAGCAAGGACGAGATGCGCAAGCGCGGACGCAAATCGCCAGACATAGCGGATGCGTTTCTTCTGACCTTTGCCGGCAACGCGGCGCGGGTCACGTCTGGGTCGGCGTGGAAGTACAACCGCCCGCTGACGTATAGCGACAGCAGTTGGATCGTTTGATGGCTGAGAACCTTTTGGGCATGCGCCCGTCGATCAACCTCCTGCCTGTTGATGGCAGTCCGAGCTTGTTACCTTACGAGCCGTCACGCTTCGAGCGCATGCGTTACGGGCTGGGTGACGTTCTATCTCGCATGGGCATGTCTAATTACGGCGCACACAGGTTTGCTAACCAGCTACTAGGTCAATCAGGTGTTGATGAAACCGGCGCAACCCGCAGTATTGGTGCGGCTGACCTTTTGCCGTTTGCAGCTACGCCGGGTGCTGTAGAGGATTACCGCAACGCGACCGGGCTTCTGGGAACTGGCCTAGCGGCTGCTGGCCTCGGGTTGTCGATGGTTCCAGGCGGCGGCGCAGCAAAAAAAGGTCTAGACGCGGCTGGTGACGCAGCGCGCGGCATCATCAACACAATCGATTTGCGTAAATTGGATGTGCCCGAGGCTATCCAAGTGGCGCGCTCCGAGCAGCATCTAATGCAGGACAAGTCCGGTCAGTACATCGGCGCGCCGCGTGGCGTTAAGACGCCCGAAGACATTGCGGCTATGCGCCAGATGTTCGACGCGCAGGTCGAGGCGGGCATCGAAGGTGCCGACTGGTATCCACGCGCTCGCACTTTCAACGAAGAAATCGCCGGTCCTGTTGTGCCAGGACTTAATCGTCCGCAGGCACAAAGTCTTGCCGCTGGGGAGCAGGCGTTGTTTAGCGCACAAGCTACTCCCGACACCAACATGGGCTTTGCTCTGCAAGCGCATAACCATTACGAAGCTGGCCGCGCTATGGACAAGGTCAGAACCGGTGCGCAAGCACGCAACTACAACACGGCGCGTGACGAGAACAGGCTACCTAATTTAGGTCCGAAGACCGCCATCTATGGAGGTCATTTAGATAACTTGGTGCCCGAGCCGACTACCGGCACGAACGACATATGGCATGCTCGCGGCTTTGGATACACCAACGCAGACGGTGGAACATTTAGTCGCGCTCTGTCGGCACAAGAGCATCGCTTCCTTGATTATGAAACGATGCTTGCTGTAGCTCGCGCACGAGATAGAAACCTTGGCGGCAGGTCTGATTGGAAAGCAGGCGAGATACAAGCCGCGCCGTGGGTGGCGGGCAAAGGTGCTGCCGAGGCAGAGCGTCGAGGCATACCCTTGGAAGAAGGTGTGGCGATTGCTGCGAAGACGTACCCAGACTACGGGCCTAAGTACACCGCCTATTCCACAAGCGAGCAAATCCCCGGCAAGTCTACAGGTCTTCTCGGCGATCTTATTGACGCGCCTTACGCGCAAAAACAGGCCTTCACAGATCGCGCGAACTGGATTGATGAAACTGGTCGAGACCCGATGTATGGCGAACTCGGCATGTATTCGAGGCGTAGCGACCAAGGTCCGGGTTTTTATATAAATAGCCAAGGCGTGGGGGAGAGCAATCCTGTCACGGTAGGCAAGCCCTTAGTCTCATATCGTACAGATGAGATGGAAGGCGGCTTGTTAAACATCTCGCAGGTTGATGAGCGCGCCTTAGACGCTGTCGAGGCTGTTCGCGGGCTTATTGACTTCCAAGAGGGTGCCGCGTGGAACAAGATCATAACGCATGCCACTTCGGGGAAGGACCGTGCGGGCTTCGCCATCGACATAGGCCGCATGCCAACAGCCGATGAGCTTGCGCAGGTAAACAAGATTGTCAGCGCTAAAGGCTACGGCATGGGCAACACTGAAAACGGTGTGGCTCTCCTGGACTTTGAAGAGCGATCTGGCACAGCCGCTGCAAAAGCAATGAAGTCGATGGAGCCCCAACTTCGCCGAGTGTTTCCTAACGTGCCTTGGACACCTTCGACCGTACTTCGTGGGCGTCAGGCAAGCGGCTACATCGACCAGGCGAGCGATCTAGCAAAAGAAAAGGCTGGGAGCGGTCGGGCTACGCGAAGGATGATTGCGAACCTTGTTCGCTTGCGTCGCGCCGCGCCGGACTACTACGAAAAGCTACTTAACAGTAAGAGCGTGTCAAAAAAGGCTCGCGCCAACCTCGACCGCCTAGAAGAGTTTGGCGGGAAAGGTCAGCGCAAGGACTACGAAGAGTTTCTTGAGGTGCTGGGAGAGGGCGGTCTGAACGCCCTACTCGCGCGCATTAAGAAGTTGGGTTTTCAAGGCCTTCCGGCCATTGGTGGCGTGGCACTCGGGTCTTCGCTTCTTCAGACAGAAGGTTCCAACGACCCCATGTGAATCGGTGGAGTGATCTAACCCAAATTCTTCCACCGGTCTTACCGTCGTACCAATGACCGTTATACCAATTTTGGGGGTTTCTAACGCGGTCACTCTTCTCCCACTTCTTTACTTGCTCGGGGGTCCACGGCATCACGCAGCCTCCCGTAGCCGGTCCCACTTGGTGTGGGAGAGGTTAGGCGGCGCGTACTGCGAGTTGCCCGCTTCGTAAAGTGGCGCGAGCTTGTCGCGGATCGCCAGCAAGTGCTTGTACAGCGGTAACTCGTGACAACCGCCTTCGCAGGATTGGTAAAGGAAGCAGCACAAGGATTGATATTCTTGTGCCGCGTCGCCAGAACCTGCTTTGTAGGCGTAATCTGGAACGGTTTCATCCGCAAATTGCGGGTATTTCCGGTCGAAACTGTCTTTGTTCAGGGCGTAAAGGCCAGCGCCGACTGCGTCCTTGTCGCACAGGTGTGCGAGGGCTGGGCCAGCGCTGTCTAAAAGAAGATCGACAACATCGTCGATGCAGCCTTCGGAAACAATAAATGCACTCATTGGGGTTCTCCTCTTTAGTGCTTTTGGCGGAATGCCACGGCGCACAAGCTGAAGTTCAAATGCCGTACCAAGATATTACGCCCCCGCAGGGGGTGGTTCAAGGAAATAACGTACATGAAAATGCACGACGACGACTTTTCCTCGCTATTCACAAACGAGGTGCAGAACGCCGTCAATTATTACGACACCGAGTTCTCTCAGGATCGCGTGGACACGCTGTCGTATTACCTAGGCGATTCGTTCGGCAACGAGGTCGATGGCCGCTCGCAGGTCGTCGCCACCGAAGTCAGTGACGTGATTGAGTACATGATGCCGTCGCTGATGCGCGTGTTCGGCAACGGCGACTTCGCCCGCTGCCTGCCGCGGCAGCCCGAGGACGTGGCGAGCGCCGAGCAGGCGACTGAGTATCTTAACTTCGTGCTGTCGGCGCAGAACCCTGGGTTCCGCATCCTGCACAACTGGATAAAGGATGCCCTGCTCTTCAAGATCGGCGTCGTCAAGGTCTACTACGAGGAAGACGAGAAGATCGTCGAGGATGAGTTCGAGGGCGTGACGCCTGCGCAGCTTGCCGTCCTGACCGACGATGACGACGTTGAGATTGCCGAGCAGGAAAGCATTGAGGTCGGCGTTGATGACGAGGGCGATCCCGTCGTCGTCTACAACGTCAAGATCAAGCGCCGCGTGCCTGACGGCTCGATCCGCATCAACAACATCCCGCCAGAGGAGTTCCTGTTTAATCGCCGCGCGACCGACATGGAGAGCGCGACGTTCGTGGGCCAGCGCACGCAGATGACGGTCAGCGACCTTGTGGCGATGGGCTACGACCAGGACGAGGTCGAGCGCTACGCGGGCTACCACGAGCTTGACCAGGAGCAGGAGCGGCAGCAGCGCTTCGAGGAGATCGAGAGCGGCACCAACCTTGAGAGCAAAGACCCGGCGCTGCGCGAAGTCATGGTCGTCGAGGGTTACATATACTCCGACTACGACGGCGACGGCATCGCCGAACTGCGCCGCGTCGTGTCGATCGGCGAAGGCACGCACATTCTGGAAAACGAGGAGTGGGACAAGGTGCCGTTCGCGGTCCTGTCGCCGATCCTGATGCCGCACCGCCTGGTCGGGCGCAGCGTAGCCGAGCAGGTCATGGACGTGCAGTTGATCAAGTCGACGATCATGCGGCAGCTCTTGGACAATCTGTACCTGCAAAACAACTCCCGCGTCGTGGCGGTCGAGGGCCAAGTCAATCTCGATGACCTGTTGCAGGCGCGGCCTGGCGGCATCGTGCGCACCCGCGCGCCGGGCATGGTCGCGCCGCTGAATGTGCCGCAAGTCGGGCAGCAGGCGTTCGCGATGCTGGAATATATGGACGCGGTGCGCGATCAGCGCACGGGCATGTCCGCCGCGAGCATGGGGCTTGATCCTGATGTGCTGCAATCGACCACCGCGGCAGCTGTGTCCGCGACGATGCAAGCCTCGCAGGCGAAGGTCGAGATGATCGCGCGCGTGATGGCAGAGACGGGCATGAAAGACCTCGCGTCGCTCATTCTCAAGTGCATCGTGAAGTATATGCCGCAGGCGCAGATCGTGCGTTTGCGCAATCAGTTCGTCGAGATGGACCCATCGACTTGGGCGACCGACTACGACATCGAGGTCGAGGTTGGCCTCGGCAACGGGCGTGACGAGGAGCGTCTGGCGATGCTTGTGCAGATCGCGGGCAAGCAGGAGCAGTTGCTTCAGCAGCTTGGCGTCACCAACCCGGTCGTCAGCGTGGGTCAATATGTCAACACGCTGAAGCGTATCGCCGAGATGGCCGGGTTCCGAGATACGTCGCAATTCTTCAACAGCGGGCCGCAGTTGGAGATGGCGATGGCGCAGCAGGCGCAGCAGCAACAGCAGGCGCCTGACCCAGCGCGGCAGCAGGCCGAGGCCGAGATCGCGCTGAAGCGCGAGAAGATGCAGGCCGAGATCGCGCTGAAGCAGGAAGAAATGCGGCTCGATTTCGAACTGCGCAAGCAGGAGTTGGAAGCTGAGTTGGCGCTGCGGGCGCAGAGCGTGCAGCTTGGCAATCCTGTAAGCGCCAATCTGCCGAGGGCATAGAGATGAGTTTTGGTGGTGGCGACGTCGCGTCGCTTGGTATCGGCCTGGGCGTTGATCCGGCGAGCTTTGATGCTTACGGCGGGATTACGGTGCCGGGCACCGATGCATCTGTCAGTCCGACTGTGCAGGGCATGGAAACCTACGACAGCCTTGCGCCACTCGGGTACAACGAATTTGCAAACCAGGCGGATCAAGCAACGATTGGCGCGGCTGAAGCTGAACAATCTAACCAAGATGTCATGGCACTCACCCAGACAAGCGGCGGAAGCACACCGCTTGGGATGCAAACGAGTCGTTCAGACTACAATCCATACGCTCATGGCATTGCGGCGGGTTCGCCAATCGGCCCGGTAACTTTCGACCCAATCTTTGGCGACTATTACGGCCTCAGTAGACACGGCCCAGCAATTGCGCGCGATCCAAGCGGCAACGCTTTGGTCGCGGAAACTATCTTAGGGAACTTACCCTATGGTTTCGGTCACGCTGCGCGAGGCCTCATGGCGCAAGGAAACGGGGTAGTACCCGACAACACCTTCGGCGACTTCCCCGGCGATGTGGTCAGCACACCTTCGGAAGAGGATATTGCTGCCGCGCAGCCACAATTGCCGGCGCCACAGCCAGAGGTAACGCCTGTCGTTGTGGCCGCGCCGACCGCCAGCCAGGTCTACGCTACGGCGCAGCCGTACTATCGCCGCACGCTGCTGGACGCAGCGCCTGCGGGATTTGCAGATTTCGCTGCGCTAAACGATGCGTTCACGCGCTCTTACGCGATGCGGCCCGCGATCTACCAGACGCCGCCAGCGGTTGACCTGCTTGGCCGGCAAGGGTTCGTGCCGCTCGCATGAACCCTGGCAAACTGCGGGAGGAGGCTGATCGCGGCGCAAAGGCTGCGGCGCTCCTGCGCAACGATCTGTTGATCGAGGCATTTGACACTCTCGAAGCCCAGTACACGACCGCTTGGGCTGAAAGCCCGGCGCGTGACGTCGACGGGCGCGAGCATCTGTTTGTGTTGCTGAAGTCGCTTCGCGCGGTGAAGCAGCACCTCACGACTGTCGTGGAGACAGGCAAGCTGGCCGAGCGCCAGTTGCATCAAACAAGCAAATAAAGGTGACACATGAACGAAGCCGGGATGCCTTCGGGCACTGGCAGGTTCTCGACGGCTGACGCTGTCGAGGCACTCCTGGGAAAAGCGGTAGCCCCTGTCGAGCAGGCAAGCGAAGCGACCGAGGAGCCGGAAGCTGAAACCGACGAGGTCGAAGCAGTTGCGTCGGATGACGCCGTGGAAGATGAGGCCGGTGACGATGTCGCCCAAGCCGACGACGCTGCGGATGATGACGACGCGGTAGAGGAAGTCGAGGCCGAGGAGGCTGACACTCTTTACACTGTCAAGGTGGACGGGCTTGAGCAGGACGTTACTCTCGACGACCTGGTGAAATCCTACCAGCTTGAATCTGCCGCGCAGAAGCGCCTATCCGAGGCCGCCGACCAGCGAAAGCAGGTCGAGGCCGAGCAGACGGCGGTTGCGCAAGAGCGTGAACGCTACGCTCAAGGTTTGCAACAGATTGCTGCCACCTTGCAGGCGCAGCAAATGTCTGAGGCTGATCTTCAGAAGATGCAAGAGGAAGACCCTTTTGCTTACCAGCAGGAGAAACTTGCACAGCTTGAACGTGCTGAAGCGATGCGGCGGATAGCCGCCGAGCAGCAGCAGTTGTTTGCGCATAAGGTGCAAGAGGAAAACGTGCGGTTGCTTGACCGCATCCCTGAATGGCGCGATCCCGATGTTCGGCGCAAGGAACAAGAGGCCATCGTTACCTACGCCAAACGTGTGGGGTTCTCGGATGCCGAGTTGTCGCAGGCCAGCGACAGCCGAGCGATCGAGATACTGCGCAAGGCTCATCTCTACGATGAGCTGCTGAAGACACAGGTTCCTGCTGTGAAGAAGAAAGTCGCCGCGGCCAAGAAGATGGTCAAGGGCGGGCAGCCGAAGACACGAAAGCAAGTCGCCTCTGAAACTCAGCGAAAGGCTTTTGAGCGTTTCGCAAAGAAAGGCAGCGTCGATAGCGCTGTCGAATATCTACTCAACAAAACCTAGGAGCAACGCAGATGGCTGTGTTCAAAACTTCAGACGCGGTTGGCGAGCGAGAAGACCTCTCCGACGTCATTTCGCGCATCGACCCCGACGAGACGCCGATCGTCTCCAACGCCAAGAAGGAAGTTACGAAGGGCGTTTTCCATGACTGGCAGGTACAGGAACTTGCCGCCGCATCCGCAACTAACTACGCCGCGGAAGGTGCGTCCTACTCGTATGTCAACCCGACAGCGACAACGCGGCTGGGGAACTACCACCAGATCGCGGTGCAGGCTGCGAGCGTTTCGAACACTCTCGACTCGGTCGACAAGGCAGGCCGCGATCGCGAGACTGCTTACGTCAAGGTCATCAAAGGCATTGAGCAGCGCCGCGACATTGAAAAGTCGCTCACTGTTGACCAAGCCCGTGCGTCGAGCGACCCGCGCAAGAGTGCGGCGTTGCCGGCGTGGATGACGAACGTGTCCCTCGTGGCTCCGTCCACTACGGCGACCGGCGATGGCACCGACACCTCTGACGGTGCTGGCACCAACGCCGCGCTCACGCTCGCGAAGATCGACTCGGTCATGGAGGATTGCTACACCGATGGTGGGCAGCCCGACATGATGGTCGTATCGCCGGCGAACAAGGTTGCGTTCTCGGACCTTTCGTCCGGGTCGGTGGCGACTGCGCAGTTGCAGTACACCGCACCGCGCGAGATTGCGATCATCGGTGGCGTGTCGCTTTACCTGACCGACTTCGGCCAGTTGAACGTCGTCATCGATCGCTTCATCGCGAACGATCGCATCTTCCTGCTCGACAGTGACTACTACTCGATCGGTCACCTGCCGGGTCGCATGTTCTCGGTGAGCGACGTTGCGCCGACCGGCGACAACACGCAGTTCGCGATCGTGTCCGAGTACACGCTCATCAACAAGGCGCCCAAGGCTCACGGCGCCGTGTTTGATCTCTCGACCAGCTAGTCCAGCTACTAGCAGAGCCTGACGACGGGGAGGGGCGACTTCGGTCGCCCCTTTTCGCTTGGAGAACAAATGCACAAGAAGCTGATTTCGCTCGATCCGATCACCAAGAAAAAGACCTGGCTGACGGACGATGTAGATGGCCTGTCTATTCTCACTGAGCAGGACACGACGCCCATCGTGGAGGGCGCAAAGGCGCAAGAAAAAGAATGGCGTCGCGGCGACATGATCGGCAACACGCAGAAGCACCAGCAGAAGATCGCCGAGATCCCGAGCGTTATCTACTACGACCTCCTCAAGAGATTTGGTCAGCCCCGCGACAACATGAAGGCGTGGAAGCGCTGGCTCAACGATCCAGACAACAGGGCGTTCCGCACCACAGGCGGGCGTGTGTAGCCAATGGCACTCGCAACCTACAGCGACCTCAAGACGGCGGTGGCGAACCACCTCGCGCGCGACGACCTCACGTCCGCGATCGATGACTTTATCGATCTCGCAGAGGCTCGCTTGTCTCGCGAGCTAAGTCCTCGCTCGACGCACAAGCGCGCCACCGCCGCCACCAGCGCGGGCGACGAGTATGTGACGCTGCCGACTGATCTGCGCAGCATCCGCCTCGTGCGCCTCAACACCGACCCGCGGGTCGTGCTGGAGTATATGACGCCAAGCGACCTCTACAGCGCCTACCCTAACAGCGGGCAGGCGAAGCCGCGCGCGTACACGGTCATGGGTAGCGAGATCGCGGTGCGCCCGATTCCTGACACGACCTACACGATCGAACTCGTGTACGCCGAGGGTCTTGCCGCGCTTTCGGGCAGCAACACGACGAACACCGTGCTGACGCGATATCCAGATGCCTATCTGTACTCGACGCTCGCCGCCGCCTATCGCTACCTGATGGACGAGCAGCGCGCGTCATATTTTGACGGCCTGACGACTGTCGCGATGGACGAAATCAACCGCAGCGAGGAAGCCGCACGGCATCCATCGGGCGGGCTTGAGATGAAAGCTACATTCTACGGAGAGTATACGCGATGAGCGCTTCGAACTATTTGGAGAACAAACTCCTCGATCACACGCTTGGCGGGACCGCGTTCACGCAGCCGTCTGGCCTCTATCTCGCTCTCTCAACGGGGTCTTTCGCTGACGACAACAGCGGCACTGAACTCAGTGGATCTAATTACAGCCGCAAGGCAATGACGTTCGCTGCCGCCAGTAGCGGCTCCGCTGCAACGAACGCTGCGGTGGAGTTTGACGCCGCGACAGGCTCGTGGGGCACAGTCAGTCACTGGGGCATCTACGATGCGTCCACGAGCGGCAACTTGCTGTTTCATGGATCGTTTACGGCGTCGAAGACTATTGCGACCAACGATATCTTGAAGGTCGCGTCTGGCTCGATCACGATTAGCCTCGACTAATAAATGCCCGCCGATATTGTTGGCCCGAGCCTCGACGACCTAGACGCTTGGGGCACGCTCGACAGCCTCGCTTACAGTCTCGACAACGCAATATGGACGACAAGCGCGCTGCGCTACGCAGAGGCGAGCGACAGCAGCGCGTTCACGCCGAGCGGTTCGGCCTTTGGTGTTTTCGACGTGGCGGGGACCGCCGCGCTTGCGACGACGACGACGGGTTCTGCGAATAGGGTCGCGCTGGCATCTGGCAGCATCTCGCCAGCGTTTGCAACGAGCGGCGCGGTACTGCGCATTCAACTGCCGAGCGGTTCGGCAAGCGCGACGTTCACAGTCACCGGCCAGGCGTTCTCGCTTGTTACGATGTCTGGAGACGCCGTGTCTGTTCTCGCGACGACAACTGGCGATGCATTTGCAGTCATGGATGCGGCTGGCTCGGCAAGCCTTACATTCACGACGACGACAACAAGCTATGCGCTTGGCGAAAGTTGGGCCGTGATTGC
>Ga0209630_10005255_pt1 | contig 11038 bp, 8 predicted proteins | sample COG_01_FD_184745 | JGI IMG/M metagenome (GOLD analysis project Ga0209630, IMG submission 184745) | Pelagic Microbial community sample from North Sea - COGITO 998_met_01 (SPAdes) (version 2) | ecosystem: Environmental > Aquatic > Marine > Neritic zone/Coastal water | place: Helgoland, sampling... | reverse complement strand
GGCGGCGATGATCGCCGGGCATCGCTCCGCCGAGCCCGGCCATGCCGCTGCGCTCGCGCATCTCGGGCTCGATCCGCTGCTCGACTGGGGCATGCGGCTGGGCGAGGGCAGCGGCGCCCTCGTCGCGCTGCCGCTGCTCGATGCCGCCGCGGCGGTGTTGAACGACGTCGTGCGGCTCGACGCGATTGGCGCCGAGCGGGCCGACTGACATGGTCCGCGCACCGGCCTGGGCGCCGCCGCTGCTGGCGGTGCAGTTCCTCACCCGGTTGCCGGTGCCGGTCCTCGCGCGCCTGACGCCCGAACAGGCGGCGGACGGGCTGGCGCGTGCGATGGCGTGGCTGCCGCCGGTCGGGACATTGATCGGATCGGCGACCGCGGCCGCGTTTGTCGTCGCGGGTCAATGGTGGCCGCCGCTGCTCGCCGCCTTGCTCGCGCTGGCGCTCGAGGCGTTGCTGACCGGCGCGTTCCACGAGGATGCCGTCGCCGATTTCTGCGACGCCTTCGGCGGCACCGCGCGCGGCGAGGCGGCGCTGCGGATCATGCGCGACAGCCGCATCGGCAGCTACGGCGCGCTGGGGCTCGGCCTCGCGGTCGCCATGCGCGTCGCCGCGATCGTCGCGCTGCCGTCCGCACTCGCGGTCGCGGCTATCGTCGCGGCGGCGACGCTCGCCCGGCTGTGCGCCATATTGCTCGCCGCGATCCTCCCGCCGGCGCAGGCGGATGGCGCCGCCGCGCGGATGGGCAGCGGTATGCCGCCCCGCCGCGTCGCGCTCGCGCTGTTGCTCGCCGCGCCAGGGCTGGTGCCGCTGGCGATCTTGCGCCCGACCGCCCTGCTGGCTGCGCTGGTCGCCATCGCGGTCCTGCTCGCATGGCTCGCCCGCTTCCTGCGCGCGCGGATCGGCGGCAGCACCGGCGACTGCCTCGGCTTTGCCGCCTATATGGCGCAACTCCTCGTGCTGCTCGCCGCGGCGGCGTGACCGCGCGCGTCCTCCTCGTCCGGCACACGGCGGTCGCCAAAGCGTGGTCGGGGCGCTGCTACGGCCGGTCCGACATGGGGCTGAGCCGCGCCGGCGCCGTGGCGATGCGGGCGCTGGCGGCGGACCTCGCCGCGCAGTCCTTCGCGACCATCGTCCATTCCGGCGCGATCCGCACCCGCCTGCTCGCCGGGCGGATCGCCCGCCTCACCGGCCGGCCGCTGCTTGCCGATCCCCGCTGGCTGGAGCGCGACTTCGGCACGTGGGAGGGGCGGCGCTGGCACGCGATCTGGCGCGAGACCGGCGACCTGATGGACCGGATGATGACCGATCCCGCCGGTTTCTACCCCGGCGGCGGCGAGAGCGGGCAGGACCTCGCCACCCGCGCCCGCGCCGCATGGGATGCGCTGCCCACCGACGCCGATACTCTGGTCGTCAGCCATGGCGGGCCGATCGCCGCCATACGCACGCTGCGCGCCGGCCAGCCGCTGGAGCGGACGATCGATGCCGTGCCGCCCTGCGGCAGCTGGCTCGCGCTGCCGCGTCAGGGTCGGGCCTAGGGCCGATCGACATTCAGATGATGACGTGCCGAAAACGGTGGTTTTGCATGACCCGGAGCGCAGCATACTAACGGTACGTGAGCACCGGAAGCATGCGAAACCGCCGTTTGCAGGCCGTCAGGGCTGAATGTCGATTGGCCCTAGCGCACCACGCGCAGGCCGCCGCCATGGCCGCGGGGCAGGTGAAGCAGTTCGTCCACCCGCGCCGCCAGGTCGATCTGGCGGAACGGCTTGGCCAGCCGCGGCACGTCGGCAGGCACGTCGGCGCCAGTCGCGGCATAGCCGGTGATGAGCAGCGTCGGCAGGCCATGGCCGGTATCGCGCAGCTCGGCGATCAGCGCCGCGCCGGTCATGCCCGGCATCAGATAATCGGTGACCAGCAGCTCGACGTCGACGCCGCCGCGGATCGCCGCCAGCGCCTGGCTGCCCGACGCCGCCTCGATCACCTGATAGCCGATGTCGCGCAGCATGTCGGCGGTGGCGGTGCGGACGATCTCCTCGTCGTCGACCAGCAGCACCTTGGCGGCGCGGCGCGCGGGGACCGGATCGCTGCGCCGATCGGCCGCGGCGCTCGGCTGGTCCAGTGTCACCGGTAGCCACAGTTCGACGCGCGTACCGCGTCCCGCCTCACTCGCCAGCGTCAGCGTGCCGCCTGATTGTGCGGCGAGGCCATGGATCATCGACAGGCCCAGCCCGGTCCCCTTGCCAACGCCCTTGGTCGAGAAGAACGGCTCGGTCGCCCGCGCCAGCGTCGCCTTGTCCATGCCGATGCCGGTGTCGCTCGCCATGATCCGCACGTAGCGCCCGGCGGCGAGCGTCACCGCATTGCGCGCGTCGACCTCGGCGGCGGCGACGGTGATCGTCAGCTGCCCGCCACCCGGCATCGCGTCGCGCGCGTTGATCGCGAGGTTGAGCAGCGCCAGCTCCAGCTGGTTGGGATCGACCCGCGCCGGCGGCAGGTCGCCCGGCACCTCCAGCACCACCCGGACCGTCGGGCCGAGCGAGCGGCGGATCAGATCAGCCATCCCGTCGATCAGCGCGCCGATATCCACCGCGACCGGCTGCAACGCCTGCCGCCGCGCGAAGGCAAGCAGCCGCTGCGTCAGCGTCGCTGCGCGCTCCGCCGCCTGCAGCGCGCCGCCGACCATCCGCTGCGTCCGCTCGTCGTCCTTGTGGCGCCGCCGGACCATGTCGAGGCTGCCGACGATGGGGGTGAGGAGGTTGTTGAAGTCGTGCGCGACGCCGCCGGTCAGCTGGCCGACCGCCTCCATCTTCTGCGCCTGCGCCAGTTGCGCGTCCGCTTCCTTGCGCACGGTGACGTCGGTGACCACGCCGACCAGCCGTTCGGGGGCGCCGTCGGCGTCGTAGCGCAGCCGCCCCTTCTTGGTGATCCAGCGCCGGCTGCCGTCCGCCCCCTCGATCGCGCATTCGATGTCAACGCTGCCGGTCTGCGGCGCGGCGCGGAAGGCGGCGGCGACCGCGTCGCGCTGCGCCGGGTCGACATGCGCGAGCATCCGCTCGACCGACCAGTGCGCCTGCGGCTCGGCATAGCCGAAGATCTCGTCGTGGCGCAGGCTGCGCCCGATCGCGCCGGTGGCGAGGTCGAGCTCCCAGCTGCCCATGCCCGCCGCCTCGAGCGCGAATTCGAGGCTGCTCCGCGCCGATTCCAGCTCCGCGGTGCGCTGCGCCACCGCATCCTCCAGCGTCGCCGCAGCGGCGCGCACCTCATATTGCCGCGCCCGCGCCTTGATCGCCGATCGCACCGCGCCCAGCATCGCCTCGGCATGCAGCGGCCGTTCGAGCAGCACGACGTTGCCGAGGTCGCCGACGCGCGCCGTCGCCTGTGCCGATCGCGGCGCGCGGCCGCCGTTGGCGAGCATGACGAAGGGCAGGTCGGACCAGGTCGGCTGCGCGGCGACCCAGGCGGACAGCGCCGACCGGTCCGCCGCCGCCAGCGCCTCCTCGGTAATCAGCACCGCCGCGACCGCGCCGGACAGGCCGGCGACCAGCGCCGCCAGCGTCGGCACCACCTGCGCATCGATGCCGCCGCGACGCAACAGGTCGGCGGCGACGGTGGCGTCCCGCCCGCGCGGCGCGAGGATGAGGACGGCGCCGTCCATCCTAGCCGGCCGACCCTCCGCGCCCCGCGGCGGGATCGGCGCGGCTGGCGAGCAGCGACTTGCCCTCGCCCGAGAAGGTCGGCACGCCGGTCAGCACGCCCTGGAAATGGGTTAGCGGCTCGCCGAATTGCAGCCCCTGCGTATCGATCCGGAATTCGCGGATCGTCCGCTCATGCCTGGCGGTGCGGGTCTTGATGACCGAGATCGCCTGGCGCACCGCGCCGAACGCCTCGAAATAGCGCAATTGCACCGCGGTATCGGCCAGATAGCTGAGATCGACGTCGGCGCGCACGTCGCCCATCACCCCGTGCATGCCGAGGATCAGCAACGTCACCACGCCGCGCTGGCCCAGATAGGTCAGCAGCTCGTGCATCTGGAGAATGAGGAACTTCTCGCTCGGCATGGATTGCAGATAGGCGTTGAGGCTGTCGACGACGATCACCTGCGCGTCGTCCTCCTCGACCGCGCTGCGGACCGCCGCGGCGAATTCGCCGGGCGACAGCTCGGCCGGATCGATCGCGCGCAGCGCCAGCCGCCCGGCATCGATGAACGGCTGCAGGTCCATGCCCAGCGCCGCCGATCGCGCCATCAGCGTCGGTGCCCGTTCGTCGAACAGGAAATAGGCCGCCTTCTCGCCACGTTCCAGCGCCGCATAGACGCATTGCACGATCGTCGTGGTCTTGCCGACGCCCGCCGGCCCGGTCAGCAGCGTCGCGGTGCCGACGACCAGCCCGCCGCCGAGCAGGGCATCGAATTCCTGCGAGCCGGTCGACACGAACCCCATGTCGTGGCGGACGCCGTGTTCGGACGCGACCAGCCGCGGATAGACGGCGAGGCCGCCGCGTTCGATCTCGAAATCGTGATAGCCGCCGCGATAGCGCAGGCCGCGCATCTTGACGACGTGCAGCCGCCGTCGCTGCGCACCGAAGCCGGACAGCAATTGTTCGAGCGACAGCACGCCATGCGCGATGCTGTGCAATTGCAGGTCGCTGCCGCTCGCGCTTTTGTCGTCGAGCACCAGCACGGTGCACTGGCGGGTCGAGAAGAAATGCTTCAGCGCCAGGATCTGGCGGCGATAGCGCACCGGGCTCTGCGCCAGCAGCCGCAGCTCGGACAGGCTGTCGATGATGACCCGCGCCGGCCGCAGTTCGTCGACCTTGGCCATGATCGCGCGCACCGTCTCGCCCAACTCGACCTCGCTCGGGTGGAGCAGCGTCTGTTCCTGGTCGTCGCCCAGGCCGTCCGCCGGCACCATTTCGAAGATGGTGATCGGATCGAGCGTCCAGCCGTGAGTCGCCGCCACCGCGCGCAATTCGACCTCGGTCTCCGCCAGCGTGATGTACAGTCCGCTCTGCCCGGCGGCCGCGCCGGCGAGCAGGAAGCCCAGCCCCAGCGTGGTCTTGCCCGTTCCCGGCGTGCCCTCGACCAGATACAGGCGTTCGGGCGTCAGCCCGCCGTTGAGGATGTCGTCGAGCCCGGCGATCCCGGTGGAAGCGATCTTCGATCCTTGCTGCACGCGCCGCTATCCTGCTTCGGGGGCCTGCCGACCGGAGGGATTTTCCGTTCGGCCGTACCGCGTTATCCGGTTTGCCGCCGCGGCGATAGCCGCACCGTGCCGGTATCGCGTACACCGGCCCCTTGACCCGACCCCGCCTTGGCGTGTGAGGACAGCCGCCGCATGACCGACACACCTCTCGCCCTCGGCCTCGATTTCGGCACCACCAATTCCGTCGCCGCGCTCGCCCGCGGCGACGGCGCCGATCTGGTGATGCTCGACGCCCCCGACGGGCCGGACCCGGTGTTCCGCTCCGCGCTCTGCTTCTGGGACGATGCCGGGCTGCAATCCGAGGGCGGCCCCTGGGCGATCCGCGAATATCTCGACTTTCCGGAGGGCAGCCGCTTCATCCAGTCGTTCAAGTCGGTCGCCGCCAGCGCCAGCTTCGAACATGCCACCGTGTTCGACCGGCGGATGCGGTTCGAGGATATCGGGCGGCTGTTCGTCGCGAAGATGGCCGCCCGCGCCGGCGGCGCGCTCGACGGCCGCGCCCGCCGGGTGATCGTCGGCCGCCCGGTCGCCTATGCCGGCGCCCGCCCGGACGAGGCGCTCGCCCGCACCCGCTACGACGCGGTGTTCGGCGCGCTGGGGGCGGAGGTGCATTACGTCTACGAACCCGTCGGCGCCGCGTTCAGCTATGCCGCGCGGCTGACCCATGCCGCGACGATCCTCGTCGCCGATTTCGGCGGCGGCACCAGCGATTTTTCCGTGGTGCGCGTCGACGTGCCGGGCGCAGGCCAGCGCTGCACGCCGCTGGGGCATGCCGGCGTCGGTATCGCCGGCGACCGGTTCGACCAGCGCATCGTCGACCGGCTGGTCATGCCGCTGCTCGGCAAGGGCGGATCGTACCGCTCGTTCGACAAGGTGCTGGAGATCCCCGGCGGCTATTTCGCCGATTTCGCCGACTGGTCGCGCCTCGCGCTGATGCGCAACCGCAGGACGCTGGCCGAGCTGGACAAGTTGCGCAGGGCCGCGCTCGATCCCGAGGCGATCGGGCGGATGATCGCGGTGATCGAACAGGAGGCGGGGTACAGCCTGTACGACGCGGTCGGCCGGCTGAAGCGCGCGCTGTCGCAGGCGGAGGTCGCCCAATTCCGCTTCGACGGTGCCGGCCTGAGAATCGCGGCGGAGGTGAAGCGCGCGGAGTTCGAGGCCTGGATCGCCCCCGATATCATCCGGATCGAGGCTGCGGTCGATCAGGCGCTGGCGGCGGCGGGCGTCGCGGCGGCGGGGATCGATCGCGTCTTCCTGACCGGCGGCACCTCGCTCACGCCGCGCATCCGCCGCCTGTTCGACGACCGCTTCGGCGCGGAGCGGATCGCGACCGGCGGCGAGCTGACCTCGATCGCGCACGGCCTCGCGCTGATCGGCACGCAGGACGACGTCGCCGCCTGGGCGAGCTGAAACTCGCGAGCGCCCGCACGCCACGTGGGCATTGCGTGCGTCCGCACGCCGGCTAAGGATTGAGTGCGCCCGCACGCCGTGTGGGCATTGAGTGCGCTCGCACTCGGGCCTAGCATCGGTCATCCTCTCTGCCGGAGATCGTCATGCGCCGTTCCTTGATGCTGTTGCCCCTGCTCGCCCTGCTTTCGGTCGGGGTCCATGCGCAGCAGCAGACCGCGCCCGCCGGCGGCGACATCCCGGCGAAGTTCACGCTGGTCGACACCGCCAACGATTACATCAAGCGCGAAGTCATGATCCCGATGCGCGACGGGACCAAACTCTACACCGTCATCGTCATCCCCAAGGCCGCGACCAACGCGCCGATCGTGCTGACCCGCACGCCCTACAACGCCAAGGGCCGCGCCAGCCGCAGCACCAGCGCGTCGATGCTCGCGACGCTGCCGCTTGCCGACGAGGCGTTCGTCAAGGGCGGCTATATCCGCGTCTATCAGGACGTCCGCGGCAAATACGGGTCGGAAGGGGACTATGTCGTCACCCGCCCGGTGATCGGACCGCTCAACCCGACCAAGGTCGATCACGTCACCGACGCCTATGACACGATCGACTGGCTGGTGAACAAGGCGAACCTGCCGCAGTCGAACGGCCGCGTCGGCATGATCGGGTCGAGCTACGAAGGCTTCACCGTCGTCATGGCGCTGCTGAACCCGCATCCCGCGCTCAAGGTCGCCGCGCCCGAATCGCCGATGATCGACGGCTGGATGGGCGACGACTGGTTCCATTACGGCGCCTTCCGCCTCGCCAACATCGCCTGGCTCGGCGGGCAGACCGGCTACAAGGGCGGCGGCACCGTGCCGCCGACCGGCGGCTGGGACGATTACGACAATTTCCGCGAGGTGGGCTCGGCCGGCGACTGGGCGAAGAAGTCGGGCTACGACCAGTTGCCCTATTGGACGCGCATGTCGCAGCATCCCGCCTATGACGGCTTCTGGTCGGGGCAGGCGCTCGACAAGCTGCTCGCCGCCAATCCCTCCAACGTCCCCACGATCTGGGAACAGGGATTGTGGGATCAGGAGGACATGTACGGCGCGATCACCGCATGGGAGGCGCTGAAGGCCAAGGGCAAGACCGGCAACAACTTCCTCGTCATGGGGCCGTGGCGGCACAGCCAGATCAACCGCGAGGGCCGCAGCCTCGGCCCGTTCCAGTGGGACGGCGACACCGCCGCGCAGTTCCGCGAACAGATGGTGCTGCCGCTGTTCGACCAGTATCTCAAGGACGGCCCGGCCGCGAACCTGCCGCAGGCGGCGATCTACAACACCGGCGAGAATCACTGGGACCGGCTGGCGAACTGGCCGCTCGCCTGCGAGAGCGGCTGCGCCGCGCCGCTGAAGCCGATCTACCTGCAGGCCGACGGTGGCCTCGGCTTCGCCAAGGGCGGGGCGGGCGGCGACAGCTACGTCGCCGATCCCGCCAAGCCGGTGCCGCACCTGCCGCGCCCGGTGAACTTCGGCGACGGCCGCTGGGGCGACTGGCTGGTCAGCGACCAGCGCCACGCCGACGGCCGCCCCGACGTGATGACCTACACCACGCCGGTGCTGACGCAGGCGATGCGCGTCTCCGGCGCGCCGATCGCCGATCTCTATGCGGCGACGACCGGCACCGACGGCGATTTCGTCGTCAAGGTGATCGACGTCTATCCGACCGAGAATGCGAGCGATCCCAAGATGGGCGGCTACCAGCTGCCGATCAGCCTCGACATCTTCCGCGGTCGCTACCGCGACAGCTTTGCGCAACCGAGCGCGATCCCGGCGAACAAGGTCCAGCATTACAAATTCCGCCTGCCGACGGTGAACCACGTCTTCCAGCCCGGCCACCGCGTGATGGTGCAGGTCCAGTCGAGCCTGTTCCCGCTCTACGACCGCAATCCGCAGACCTATGTGCCCAACATCTTCTTCGCCAAGCCGGGGGATTACCGGAAGGCGACGGTGACGCTGAAGCGCGGCGGTGCGACCCCCAGCGCGGTGCTGTTGCCGGTGGTGCCGGTGGAGCAGCCGCAGGCGCGCTGACCCGTCATGGCGCGACGGGCAGCGTCACCACGAACCTTGTCCGGTCCCCCTCGACCAGATCGATCGTGCCGCCGCCCGCCTCCAGCAGCGACCGCGCGATCGCCAGTCCCAGCCCGGTGCCGCCGGTCGTGCGTCGCGTCGTGAAGAACGGTTCGAACAGGCGCAGCCGGTCGCCCGCGGCGATCCCCGGTCCGTCGTCGGTGACGTGCAGCGCGACCCGCTCGCCCACCGAACCCGCGACGCATACGCTCCGCGCGCCGGCCTGCCGCGCATTGTCGAACAGCGTCGCCAGCGCATTCTCGATCGTCGCGGCGGGCAGCGCCACGCGCGGCGGCGGCGTGTCCCATCGCACGTCGATCGCGAACGCATCCCCGCGACAGGCATCCGCGATCCGCGCCACCACCGGCACCGGGTCGACCGCATCGTCCGCCGGCGCCGCCATGTCGGCGCGCGCCAGTTCGAGCAGCCGCGTGACCAGCAGCGCCAGCCGGTCCGCATCCGCATCGGCGTTGGCGAGGAAGCGGTGGCGGTCGCCCGCCGCCATGTCGGGATGGTCCTGCAACAACTCGATCGCGCCGCGGATGCCGGCGAGCGGCGTCTTGAATTCGTGGCTGACCGCATAGGCGAAATCGCGCAGGTAGCGCGACCGCCGCTCGATCGCCGCGGTCATCACCGCGAAATCGGCATAGAGGCCCTGGATCTCGATCGCCGCGGTGGCCGGCACCTCCGGCACGCTGCCGCGCCCGCTCGCCACCGCGCGCGTCGCCTGCCCCAACCGCTCGATCGGCCGGGTGATCCCGCGCGAGATCACGCCGCTCAGCAGCACCAGCAGCGCGAAGATCGCGGCGATGCCGATCGCGATCTTGCCACGGTCGGCGTATAGCCCGCGGAACAGCGCCCGCGCCGATCGCGACAGCAGCAGCACGCCGACGACGCGCCCGTCGACGACGATCGGCCGCGCATGATGGACGCGGATCGCCGCCGCGCGCGACAGCCATTCGAAGCTGTAGACCGCGCGATAGGCGCGGTTGCGGCGCAGCACCGTGGTGGGCGTCCCGCGCAGCGCCGCCGCGACCTCGGGCAGCGTCGCATAGCCGCCGCGCCGGCCGTTGCCCGCGACGATCCGGCTCTGCCGGTCGAGCAGCAGGATGCTGGCGAGCGTCGTCATCTGCGTCGCGCGCAGCACCGGCGCCAGCCGCGGCGCCGCCGCTGCGGCATCGGCGGCGACCGGCGCGGCGGGGGCCGGGGCGGGGCGTTCCGGCAGGATCGGCGTCAGGCTCAGGTCGACGCCGTCGCCGGGCGGCACGATCCGCTGCGGATAGAGCGCGCCCCCGGTCGCCCCCGGCCAGTCCGCCGCGGCGGCCGCTGCCAGCGCCGCGCCCTGCGCGACCAGCTCCGCCTCGGTCTGGCGCACCAGCGTGTTCTCGTAGACGCGCAGGAACACCGCGCCGAACCCCGGCAGCGCCGCGACGAGGAACAGCGTCGCGAACAGGATCGTGCGCAGCCGCAGCCGCGGCCAGTGGCGCTTCGCCCAGGCCTTCACGCGCCCGTACATGCCCCCAGCCGGTAGCCGATCCCCGGCCGCGTCTCGATCAGGTCGGCGGCACCGGCGGTCGCGAACTTGTGACGCAGGTTGCGGATATGGCTGTCGATCGTCCGGTCGGTGATCGCGAAGCCCGGCCCGTGCAGCCGGTCGATGATCGCATCGCGGCTGAACACCTTCGCCGGCATCGACGCGAGCAGGCGCAGGATCGAGAATTCGGTGACGGTCAGCGTCACCTCCCGGCCCTCCCACAGCGCGCGCCAGCCATCGAGGTCGAGCCGCAGCCGGCCATGCTCCAGCCCGCGCCCGTCCTCGACCACCGGCGGCCGCGCGGCGGTGCGGCGCAGGATCGCCATCACCCGCGCCACCACCTCGCGCGGCGAAAAGGGCTTCACCACATAATCGTCCGCGCCCAGCTCGATGCCGAGCACCCGGTCGATCTCGTCGTCGCGGCTCGACAGGAACAGGATCGGCACGTCGCCCTCTGCGCCCCTCACCGCGCGGAGCCGGCGGCAGACCTCCAGCCCGTCCATCCGCGGCATGTTGATGTCGAGGATGACGAGATTGGGGCCGTGCCGTTCGGCGAGCGCCAGTCCCGCCTCGCCATCTTCCGCCTCGAGCGTGTCGAGCCCCGCCTTGCCGAGCGCGAACACCAGCAGCTGGCGGATATGGGGATCGTCGTCGACGACGAGGACGGTGCGCGGCATCGGGCACAGGATCATCGTTGCGCCGCCTTAGTCAATGGCCATGCCGGCGGCGGCACGATGCTGCCGTCGCATCCCCGCCCGTTGTCGGCGCGGCGCACCTGCGGCGGGC
>Ga0209630_10005252_pt1 | contig 11039 bp, 9 predicted proteins | sample COG_01_FD_184745 | JGI IMG/M metagenome (GOLD analysis project Ga0209630, IMG submission 184745) | Pelagic Microbial community sample from North Sea - COGITO 998_met_01 (SPAdes) (version 2) | ecosystem: Environmental > Aquatic > Marine > Neritic zone/Coastal water | place: Helgoland, sampling... | reverse complement strand
TAAACTAGTTTTGATATTTATTTGATGCCTTCGTTCGATATATATCGTTGATATTTAATAAAAATTTTATACATCTATCGAACTGCATATATACGAGAGATTTAACTCGTACTTTTATGATTTAACTTAAATAGTTCATAGAGCAAACAGTTTAACGACGTTTCGGCTTCTATATATGTATGCATGGGAGAGAGTCAAGTTAATAGACCTTCACATTTTTATGGAAAGTTTAACTCGTTCATTTGAAGATCTAAATTATATTCCGCATTGAGCAAACAGTTTGAGTGTTTCAAACATCGCCATCACACATTTATATATGAATGTGCGTTATTTTTATTTGTTATTACCTTCGTTCGTTCGTTCGTAAGCTTCGTATTATTTAAGATATCTAATAGATATCTTCGTTTCATATAAATCTTCGTAATAAATAATAAGACAACGATAGATGATGAACACGTTTTGAGAAAAGCGGAGTTATCAACCAATTGAAAATGTTCGTCGAGAAAAGTCTCACTAACGATTGGTGAAAATACGTTTGAAGCAACGATGGACTTATCGGCACTCGAAACGTTCGGAAACGAAGGGCACGTCGAAGGTAAAGTAGTGCAATATCCGTTTTTCGAAGCTGATGAAACAAATTTACCACGCTCAGGGAAGAAACTTAGAAGTAGTTCCTTCACTCCAAAAGTCATCCAACGAACGGTGAGGTCTTCCCCTTCGTGCATATTTTTGCTCATAAAAACTCGCGAAGCACAGCGGCTAACCGGGACATTCCGCCGGCACGCTGAACAGCGTACTCGTTTCTATGCAGAAGAAGTTACCGTGACTACTAGCGTGAGTTTGGAAACTTGCCCTCCGCAGGAAGATGAGAAACGAACACGAGTCACCAAAATACAGGCACGTGATCATCCTCAACAGATTCAAGCTGAACACTCGAAGATGCACGAGGCAGAAAATGCCGCTTGGCAGGGCGCAATATCGAATCGGGCGACACTGGGCACTCCGAGCGAGCAAAATCCTCTGAGGCACTATCCTACCCTGCACAAGACCAAAAGAAGAAGGAAAGCTGACCATACCGAAGAATCCACGTTACTACTTCCTGGCTCGGTCCAGTCCACCAGGCAGAACGATTCGGTAAACCTGCGTGAAAGCAATCGGATAATGTCATCATCTGGCGGCGTCTTTGATAAGATTGTGAGTACCAGTCTTGCCGCGTCAACGAACAAAACACTTTTAGGGAAAGTTACACCGGCTCATCGATGGGTCCGAACAGCAAGCACGGTTCGAGGCAATCGTTTGAACTCGACGATGACTCGGAAAAACCGACCCCCTGCACTAATAAGCAGAACGGAGTATGAAGTGTCCCACAGCATACGTGACATCATTCGGCAGCGCTCTAAGGAAGAGCGAGCAGCTGAGTCCAAAAGCCGTGTGAAACGGATTATGGATACCCCTTTCGCGTCTGAAAATCATCAGGCCACTGATGCTTCTTCCAAAGCTGCTAATAAAATCGGGAGGAAGAATTCATCAAGGCAGAAAATACCTCACGATACCAATATTCACAACTTGGACACAAAAGCAAATGTCGTTGGACATCCGGATGGAAGCTTTCCTGTGGCGCCGCAAGTGCTCGTTGTCGATGGCCGAATAGTTGTAAACGAGAAGAGCCTGACTGTAAGTGCTATGGACGATCGCGCATCAACACTTCGCGACTTCATACGCGTAGAGGAGAGTGGCGTAAAACTCAATTCAGCGACTTATTCGAACTACACGAAGGCAGAGAAGTGGACAAGAGAAGATACTGACTTTTTTTATGAAGCACTTCGTCAGTTCGGAACCGATTTTTCGCTGTTGCAGCGTTTATTTCCGGGACGGTCCCGTCGCCAGATAAAGAAGAAATACTTGGTAGAGGATAAGGTGAACCCGTCACGTGTTGAGGCTGCGATTAATAATCTGGAACCACGACCAAAACTTTACGAAAGCCTAATCAGTTTGTTGAAAGCTCCTGAACAAAATGCGGGTGTTGAAGTTGGTCGAGGTTTACTGGCAAACTCTCGCGGGTGTGCTTTTGCCACACGGCACAAGGGGAAAATGTAGATTATATCTGATCAGTGTTCCTTGATCAGAAATAGTCTGAAGTTCGACGGTCGCCGGGCCATCTTGGCTGCTCTCAGCTGTTCCTTAGAGCATGTCGTCCTATGTGTTGCTAATGAAATGAATAGTTGTTAGGGCAACCTAATCCAAACGTCTTGTCTGAATTCTTCAAAGCGCTCTCCCAATCTGCAAAACTATTGTCTTGGTTAAGATTGCCTCTACGAAGATCTGCCAATCCTCCAAGCTCGAAGTAAGAAGGTGAAATTCTTTAAGCTTGCATAGTACCGCGCGGGCACTTTTCCGGGCTTCTGGCTCTTTGTCAGTAACCTGTGGCATCAATTTGGACAGTGGATGGGTGTGATATATGGCAATGTAAAGCACGGACTGCCTACCAGTGCAGCGGCAGCACGTATCAATTCTGCTCTCATATTGTCAATACATAACTGGAAAAAGTGCAAGTGTCATGCACGATGGTCTTTACTGAAAGAGAAAAGCTTCACCTCGGTATCAGGCTGCCTGTCTGATAACGCTTTTTCTACGGTAGATTCAATACAGCTGGCAACGACGGCTCGCACCTTACTATTTGGACTTTGGGCTTGAGGCAATACCACGTCAATCAAGATGTTTGTCGACATGGAAGTCATCATCGCAGACAGCGTTCGCTTTGCTTCTTCCATCACAAATCTCTTTTCAAGCGCCGCTTTGTTGAGAAGAGTTTTGACGAGTAAAGAGAGTCCATCGGGAGAGATTGCCAGGAAATAATCTCCGAGCGACCTGAAAAGGTCAGCGGTGCAAATTAATGCAGTCTTGCATAATGAACTTCGCAAACTATTGACATGCAAGTTCAAGCTGGGAAGTATTCTCTCAACAACTCCTAGGAGCTCCTCCGGATGATGAGCGGCTAGCCGGCGAACCAGCAAAAGTGCACCACACACGGATATCCAGCTCTCGGAATTAAGCTGACTGAGGAGAGCCGCGGCGTCGGTCTTGGGCTCTGCAAATGGCAGCAGCTCTTCTGTTCGCACATAGAAGGCCTCGACGTCAACTTGTTCCGGCTCTTGACCTGTTGGCATGTTCACGCCAGGGTGGAAAGCCATGATTCCCCGCTTAATTTGCTAGTTTGACGATTCGTCGGTGTCTTCGAGAAGATCGGAAATACACAGACACGGTTCACGTACCCCGCGAATCGTTCGCTTTGGAGCAAGACATTGACTATCTGCCCTGCCGAGTTTTTTGGTGCAGTACATAATTCTCAAAACAAGACGCGTTGAAAATATATTATACCGAACGAAGGTAATAATAATAACACTAGCTAGCTAGCTATCTATAGATAGATAGCTAATAATATAATATAATATATATAGCTAGCTAGCTATTTATTATTACTTGTTGTAATAATGAGACATGATAGTAGTGTTGATGTGACAAAACACAAAAATTAAAAATTTCTACCAAAATTATTATACTTCGAAGGTATTATTATTATTAATATTGAAACTTATGATTGTGATAATAAATAAAGTAATAAGGGATTCGCACCATGTGGGTCGGCATATATCTAGATAGCCTACTTGGAACTACTACGAATGTCGCACGTGAATGTGCGTGGGTGGCTGCGGATCACGTAATCACAAGACATACAGTACAAAATGATGTTGAATTTTTCATATATATATATGGTCGATTATACGAACGAAGTAAGGTAGTTATCACATGAATAGAATAACCATATATACATGCATCTTTATTATTAGTAGACTATTTATATATCTAGTATATATATGTATTTTGAAGAGAGTCTGACTGTTTACTCTGTGCGCCATTATAATTAGACCGCCAAAAGTTCGAGTTAAATCTCCCATAGAAATGAGAATTTATTAGACCATACTGCTCTCATACATGGAAGCCGAAGCGTCGCCTAACCGTTTGGCTGTTAAAGTCATATATACGTAAATCTGGAGGTTACGTTATGTAAAATGCTCTGGTAGTAACCGTAAATACGACGATATTTCTGTAGAATAGATGCGGATTAAAACTGATTCTTTCATATTTTTAAACATATGATATTTTTATGTTCTCCCCTAATAATAACATATTTTCAGCTGAATTTAAAATTACGTAAAATTATTTAAACCTTATGTATTTTTTATATTTTCTTTACACGGGCATCATCGCTGATTATTATTAAAACTTATTATTTTATCTAATAATAAAAGATCTTAATATTAATGATATTTGTTTTGAAGTTTGGCGCGTGGCGCATGTCAGTATTTGCAACCGACCGGCGTTATAGATAGCGATAATGGTATAATATTATTATTAGTTTCGTCATATATCTAACTTGCGGTCTCACATGCACGTGAAGCTATCAGCAAAGTGGCTAGTTAATATATATGTATTGTATTTATTTCTTGTATCATCAAATTAAATAAATATTATGACAAACGAACGAAGTTAAATTATTATTAATAAGATTATTCAATATTTTATTATTTTCCGCATTCCTGCTGGAAATAAATCTGGGCCACACAACTATCCGGTGGTCCAATCAAAATAAAATACCGCCTTTCACAACCTTCCACGTGTGTTCACTCGTTTACCTTTCACGCGTTTATTTGAGAGCATCGAACGCACATACGCCATGCTCTCCACCGCACGCATGACGGTCACCGGGTGTGCGCATATCGGGTGAGCAAATCTTTCCCGTCGATGTTTTTTGCTGTCATCACCATTCGTTTGTTTTTCTGTGTTTCCTTGGGAGGGCCCCCGAGATCGCATGCCACCATTTTCATTGCGTGTCCCTGTCATTCACACAATCCTCCGCCCTTTAATCCACAGGCCATCAGCTACAAGGTCCCAGAACCTCGTATCTCCCGGTATGCGAACATCTGACCCTTTTCTTTAAAACTGACCCGTAGGCTTCCACGTCATTGGTTTTTTTCTTCGTTCGACCTGCGAAACGTTCGATTTTGAAGCCTTCGCTTGCCTCCATCTTCTCGCATGCAGGTGGATGTTTTCGCAAGCCCGCGCTCAAGCCGCGATCCCGCGCCCATAGGTCATTTCGCCCGACCACGCGAGCAGCCATCCGCCCCACCGTCTTCTCGGCAATCGAAGACATACCTCTCTCTGGACTTCAGGGAAAGGCTCTCAGGTTTCCACCCAAAGATGAGTTCCCCACCCGCGCTGAGGTCCTCGCGTCAATTCCCGATGACTGTTTTGAGAAGGACACCATGCAATCACTTGTCTATGCCGCACTTTCAGCCGCTATGACAGTCAGTTGTGGTATTCTTGCTTTTATGTATGTCCCCATGAAGTTTGCGTACTTGCCCTCCTGGTTAGCCTATGCAGCACTCACGGGCACAATTGGCACTGGTTGCTGGGTAATCGCGCACGAGTGTGGACATAATGCGTTCTCAAAGAATCGGGCGATCCAAGATGTTGTTGGATATGTTCTACACTCTCTTCTCCTGGTACCTTACTTCAGTTGGCAGCGGTCACATGCTGTTCATCATTCGAGAACAAATCACCTCACAGAAGGTGAGACGCACGTTCCTTACATAAAGGGCGAACTTAAAGGGACCGTAAACCTTGAGCTTCACGAAAGGATCGGAGAGGGGCCGTTTGCGATCTTGCAGCTTGTTGCACATTTAGTTTTTGGTTGGCCAGCTTACTTACTCACAGGAGCAACTGGTGGATCTGCACGCGGAGTGACGAATCATTTTATTCCAAGCATTAACACTGGACCAATCGAGCTGTTTCCTGGAAGCTGGAAAAAAAAAGTGTGGTTTTCTGACATTGGAGTCGTCGGAGTTGTCGCCACTTTGGCTTACTGGGCATACAACGCTGGTTTTGCGACCGTTGCTGCTCTTTATTTCGGTAGGACACCGTAGTTGTATTATTTTGCTTCTTGCCACAGATTTTTGCATTAAAAACTTTCTAATTCTTCGGTGCAGGGCCATACATGTTTGTCAATATCTGGCTAGTGCTTTACACCTGGTTGCAGCACACAGACACAGATGTGCCTCATCTTGCTGCTTCGGAGTGGTCATACATCAAGGGCGCATTTCTTACAATTGACCGTCCATATGGTGCCATTTTCGATTTCCTTCATCATCGCATTGGAAGCACCCACGTGGCACATCATGTTGAATGTGCTATACCTCACTATAAGGCGCTAAAGGCAACACGCGCTCTCGAAGAAAAATACCCGAATCTGTATCTTTACGATCCAACCCCGATAAATGCAGCACTTTGGCGCGTTTCATCAAAGTGTGTAGCAGTTGAACCCCACGCTCAGGGCAAGGATGCTAAGTGGATATTCACTACAAAAACAGCCGGCAATTGAAAGAACATAAAGGAGGTGCGCTGTCAACTCTTCTTTTACTGTACGCAACCTGAAACACGCACGCGCGAGGGAAAGGGTTCTGTGTTGACAAACAAAGAACGAAAGGCTTTCCACAGTATTAGCCAGTTAAGCTAGTCAGGCACAACTGCGAAAATCCATAGACGCGAAAAAGAGTCATCACGATCATGAATGATCCATCCAGCATTTAACTTCTTTTGACTTACATGCGCGGTCTAACGAAATACTTTGACATAGGGGCGCTGGCAAGCGCCTCGATTCCGAGAAAATCAAATGAAATTGTGAGAAGCGCTTAGAAGACTCTTTAACTTGCTCATGAGTACCTTCGAAGGAAATATATAACTATAAATAAATCAAAATGGGCTCAGTAATTCGCAGGCGAATGCACTCAACTCGAAAGCCTAATTAATTAGTTCATAAGCAAAAAGTATTGACAACCCCTCATGCTCTCGTTGTACTGGTCGTATAATCTGGTAGACCATCACTTCGGATTGCGGAGTACGAGAATCACAGAGTCTCCCCGAATGAACATCTTACTTAGAAAACGATCTTTACTCACGGTTCTTGCTTTTTTAACTCCCTTTCCTGTCTTTGGTACTTCGGTCCACAGCTCTTTTACGTTCTCAAGTACCATGTTGCAGTGTCTGTCGAAAGCTTTCACCCGACCGAGAAGCTTTCGATTATTCCTGCAGCTTATCAGCACCTGCGCACTTGTCTTCACACTGTGTGTCAAGACAGACAAGGGACCTGCCTGGAAGTCCAGATCTTCATTCTTCTCCACCTGAGAGGAACAACCACTTAGCCTGGCTAACTTGGCTGTTCTTTTGACTTGACTGCATACAGTCGACAACCACGAACTTGCTATACAAACCTCTTACCTGTGTCGACATTTTTCTTATGAATGACTTCAAATGATAATTCAATGGCCTCGGCGTTAAGACTCGGCTGGCCGCCCGTTCGAAACAATGACTTTAGCTTGATCGGGAAAAAATTTTTTCTGAGGCGAACGAACGACTACGTAACGCTGTACCATTTTCGTTTGAAGCACGCATATCATAATAATATATAATATAAATATATTTATCCGTGCGTGATTTAGCCATAGCATAATATACAGATGATATGAGTTTCGTAAGTTTCGAAGGTAAAATTTAATTTGTGTGTGTACGCATGTATTCCGATTTTCATTGGTGGCACACTGTTTGCCCACTGGAGTGATTGTGTGGATCGTAATGGTAAAGTCTTTACGTTATTAGGTTCATATATAGATAATCGTCATGCATAAAAAAGTGTCTCTCCCTTGCTTGCTTAATTATGTATAAATATGTATGAAAATCAGAATATATATATTTTTATGTACATATTATTATATATTAAGATCTTATTATATTATGAAGAAGCAATAATGAATTGAACAAGCAATCAAGCAAGACTTCGAAACCTTACCTTCGAAGGTAATAATTAAAAATCTTCCAGGAACGAGTGATTGAATGGTTGATTTGTTCGCTCCAGGTGGGTCGGCATAGCCCCAGAGGGCGTGGTTAATTAGTTGATCACATGAATAACCTTCTTAACTACAGTTAACAGCCGACGTATGAGCAATGACATATCACCATTGTATGAAGCGAACAGATCGTGATTCGTGGTTAACGATACCAGGTGGGTGTGTCATTTTGGAAGAGTTTCCTGTACGTAGAATAATCGGCTACGAGTATGCCGATTAGTATTAATAATAAGCCGCACGCAGATAAATATTATCCAGATATATTACTTTTATGATAGCGCAAGGTATCCTCAGGACGGAGGGTACTGCTCGAGATGACACCCACAAGCTGATGACGTCATAGCATGATACTACTCTGCTTCCACAATCGGACGCACGCGGTGTCATCGTGCGCGCAATCTGCTGCCAAGTCAAACTTTTTTTCGTTTCGGCGATCTCCGGTTGTGCCACCTATCTCACTGTTTGCCTGTGCCGACCAAGCCTCCGGAATGTGATTGCACGTAATAGGATTACCAAAACACGGTTACAACTAATAATAACCCCATGTATTTAATTTATTTTCCACCAAAACACGGTGAAAATCCGAAAACCGGGTTTTCCTAGCTGGTTTTCCTGTCAAAAGTCCTCATAATCCGCGCGAAAGGTTTTCAAAACTCAAGCCAGACACCGTAAAAGAAACGCAGGAACTTCACGCATCATGTATGTTGCGCAAGCGTATTTCTATCGGTCAGTAGTGGATCCTACTCCAACGCGCTTCACAAACCCTCGTTCAGTCATTTTGTCCAGTTCACGTGCCGCACCGGGTCCGCGGTCAAGGAAGCAAGAAACGCCTGTAACTTTTCAAAGCGAGTTTGCAGCTGGTTCTGTCACTACTGTTGCAGCCCTGATGTTCGCGACAATGTGCTTCCCGCCGGTAGCCCTTGCTGATTTCTCCGAGAAGGAGTACATGCCAAGTATCGCGGACAAAGACTATGGCAAAACGCGTTATAGTTATCCCGATTTCACTCAAACACGCAGTGGCCTTCAGTACAAAGACATGGTGGTAGGCCAAGGCGTTACATTTGAGCCCGGCAATACAGCCATCGTGGACTGGGATGGATATACCCTAGGATACTATGGTCGGCCTTTCGAGGCACGAAACAAGTCCAAGGGTGGCGCGTTCACAGGCGAGGATAAGGATTTTTTTCGGTTTTCCACGGAAGATGCCCAAGTTATTCCTGCTTTTAGAGAGGCTGTTGTTGGGATGAAAGTCGGCACTATCAGGAGAGTTATCGTTCCAAGTGGATCTAAGCTTGGTTATCCACCGGGGAAAAGATGGAAAGTTGCGACACCCACACCTAGTAACTTTTCTGGTCAAAGGGCACTTGGTTTTGTTCTTGAAAACGAAGGGATGATCGACAAGACTTTGATGTTTGACATAGAACTGATACGGGTCGATGAGATGGTAAAGAATTAACTACAACAATAACGATTTCAATTGAAACTTTCTGAATACACACTTATTGCACTGCACGTCAGCCGAACAAGCCAGTCATGATCACAATCGCAATCACGGATGCGCTCAAAGCACTGCGAAAACCTAAGCATACACTGTGAAACGAGCAACAAGCTGATGCAGTCCTGTTTCAAAACGTGGACAACATGACCGTCCCGCGTGTGGTTCTGAGTAGAGTCGCGAATATGTCGGCGAAGTGAAAGTGGCTAGTGCCATTTTGTGGGTATATCTCACCGGTCCTCGTTTTTGTCACTCACCGGCTTGGCCAAATTTGTTTTCAAGCCACCTGGTGGTCATACTTTTCGGTCTTTCAATGGGCAGACCCATCGCACGACTAAGTACGAGTTGTGACAAGACCCCCATAGCTCTGCTAACACCGAACAATACTGTGTAAAAATTCTCTTCAGTTATGCCGTAGAATTGCAACAGAACCCCGGAGTGGGCATCAACATTTGGCCAAGGGTTGGATACTTTTCCTGTTTCGGCCAGCACCCCAGGCACAACCTCGAAAAGTTTGCTGACAAGCTTAAATTTTGGGTAATCAGGAAGGTGCTTCAGCCCGAATTCACGTTGGCATGTGAAACGAGGGTCAGTCTTCCGAAGCACGGCATGCCCATAGCCAGGCACGACACGACCTGAGTTAAGAGTTGCAGATACGTATCGTGACAACTCTTCTTTCGAGACATCACTGCCAATATCACTTTCGACGCGATTGAGCCATTTAAGCACTTCTTGATTAGCCAAGCCATGCAACGGACCCGCCAAACCATTCATACCGGCAGCGAGGGAGAGGTATGGGTCAGATAAAGCAGAGCCAACAAGATGAGTTGCATGCGCACTCACATTACCACCTTCATGGTCGCTGTGAATTGTCATGTAGAGGCGCATGAGTTCTTTTGCGCCCTGATCTTGATAGCCCATCATATGAGCGAGGTTTCCAGCCCAATCGAGGGTTGGATCCGCTTCGATTATGCTTCCATTTCGGAAAGTACGGCGGTATATTGCTGCTGCGATACCAGGTAATCTAGCAATACAGTCAAGAGAGTCCTCAAAGGTTGGATCCCAGTAGTCAGATTTGTGCAATCCGTTCTGATATGCGAGTGCAAATTTTGAGTCAGGTTGCATTGCCATAATTGCGCATGATAACTGTGTCATGGGATGCGTTTTGGCAGGAAGCGCATCTAGCACCTTGAATACCTGAGGGGGAGTTTCGGCTCGCTTTCGAAGTTCTGCAGAAAGACTGACAACTTGCTCCTTGCTCGGTACATTACCAGTAAGCAAAAGCCAGAGCAAACCTTCCGGTAGTGGCTCGCCAGATGGAGTGGCTTTCGGCAGCTTTTGCTTTAACTCAGTGATCGTGTGGCCACGGAAACGGATGCCGTCCTCAGCATCGAGTAGGGACGTTTCCCATAGCAAACCAGGGACACCCCTCATGCCGCCTAAAGCCATGTTCACAGTCACTTCCCCTAGAGATTTGCTGCCGAATGACGTCTTTATATTCTTAAGACGCTCTTGAAGGGAAGGTATGGCTTCGGCAAACGCACATTTCAAGTCGCAGTCAGCTGATATTCCTTGTGTTGCGA
>Ga0209630_10005246_pt1 | contig 11050 bp, 7 predicted proteins | sample COG_01_FD_184745 | JGI IMG/M metagenome (GOLD analysis project Ga0209630, IMG submission 184745) | Pelagic Microbial community sample from North Sea - COGITO 998_met_01 (SPAdes) (version 2) | ecosystem: Environmental > Aquatic > Marine > Neritic zone/Coastal water | place: Helgoland, sampling... | reverse complement strand
ATTAAAGAAGTATTTGACCCCGAAATATGCGATTGCCGCCACCGCGACGATCGCGTTAGGCGCTTTAGGGGTCGCGTCGCAATCATCTTCTTTTGGCCGCGGGCAACTCAAACTCGGGAGTTCCAATACGAACACTTCGAACAACGAAGTTGTTGTTCGTCAATCACGATTGGGCGCCGGTTCTCCGCAAACTATCAGTTTGCACACCGGGTGCTCTCCCTTGAACAAGCTTCCGTTCGATACGTCCTCGGATTGGACCGGAAAGATTGGAGCGAAAGTGGTTTCGAAATCCATGCAAAGTGATTTCCGATTCGAAAACGCACAAAATTTGCAGGAAACGTCGTGCGGAAACTACGAAGGGACGGTCGATCTTGAAGTCGGCGAAGAGTTTGGGTTTTATTTATACCCACTCGGAGACGAATCAGACGAATCCACGGTTTTGGACAACGGTTGCTTACACGAAGGCGACGCGCGTTGCCCGGCGTTTTCTTCGCCGTCGGCGCTCGCCGGTATCGAGCAGTGTACCTCGAAGTATTCGGATCCGGGGAGCGGAGATGTGTTTTACAACCGCGTTTTCGACGGTGAAACGTTGGCGTATAACTGGGGAACGTGTGAAACGACGTGCGCGAACTCCGGGCCACCGGGGTGTCCGCAAATATCTACGGAGCCCGAAGTGCTCGACGCCCAGACGTGTCCGATCAGCAGCGGTACCGGCGACGCCGGTTACACGGATAACTATCGCGGCTGGTACGACGCGAGCGGATGCGGTATTTGCCAAGATTACTGCAGATGGGTCGGAAATTCAGGTTCTGGCGGCGACCCGAGCACGAGAACGTCCTCTGGCGATTCGTTTTGGTCGTGCAGAAAGGCGGGAGGGAAAGCGTCGAATCCGGGTACGAATCAAAAAGATTTTTGTCCGGATCCGTCCAACACGAACATTCGAAACGTTGGCGGTTGCGGTAGCGATAACTACTCCGCGAGAGGCTATTACGGCGACACTTTCACCTTTGAAAAGTGTGCAGGGCAAGGCGTTCAAGCGAACCCAATAACGACGCCTTCGTCTTCGTCGGAGCCGGAACTTATGAAATTTGAATCGGTTGGGACGTACGCGTACACCGCGCCGCAAACGGGCATGGCGAAAATCTTGGTCGTCGGCGGCGGTGGTGGCGGCGGTGGACGATCCGGCGCTGGCGGCGGCGGTGGTGGTGTGGTGTACGTCGAGTCGTATCCAGTCGTCGCCGGTCAAACCTACGAAGTCCAAGTCGGTTCGGGAGGCGCCGGAGGAAGTGGAATCACCGGTTCAGGGAAAAACACGAAAGGTGGCTCCGACGATGATCCAGGAAAAGCTGGTTCGAACTCCGTATTCCAAGACCTCATCGCTCTTGGCGGTGGAGGTGGCGGTTCATCTTGGCACGAAGGCGGCTATCCGGGCGGATCGGGAGGCGGCGGTAAGTATGGTCACGTTGGCGGCGCCGCTTTGCAATCCGCTCAATCTGGATTGAGCGGTGAATACGGGCACGGTTTTGCCGGAGGTTCCGGAACGTCTGGGTCTTGGAACGCCGGGGGCGGTGGTGGAGCCGGATCCGTTGGGGTCAGCGGAACCTCTTCCGTTTGCGGTAACGGCGGAGATGGTTTTACGAGCGATATCACCGGTGAGACGGTCACGTACGGCGGTGGCGGCGGCGGTGGTTCTCATAACCCAGCCTGTTCCAGTGGCGGCGAAGGCGGCGCCGGTGGCGGCGGCAAAAACGGCATGCCGGGCGCGAAAGACAGCGGCGAAAATGGCATCGACGGCCTCGGCGGCGGCGGCGGCGGAGGATCCACGACGAGTCATCACGGCGGCAATGGGGGCACGGGAGGCTCGGGCGCCGTTGCCATCTCGTGCTGCACGCCAGCCGCGGCTTTAAGATAAATTTACCAAAGTCAATGATAATACGCGTGGGAGGTGGATATCGATATTAATCATCATCAATATCACGAACAACGACAACACAAACAAAAAAATAATAACGTAAAAGAAGAAGAGCACATCATTTGTGTATAGATGTGCTCTCGTAAATGGTGCGCCACGGGCGGCCACGTACATGTACGACCTACTTTGTAATACACGTATTTTAAATACCTTTAATATAAAATATCCATTTGCTCTCTTCCCCTTGTTGTTGAGAAAAAAAAATTTCATTTGAAATTTTTTCATCACTCGTCGTTCAAAAATTTTGCACTCGTATTTCTGCTTCACACTGAACATCAACATGTCTCCCTCTCCTTCTCCGCCGCCGGTGCGTATTCCTCGAGAAAAACCATCATCATCATCGGCACAAAAAACACTAGTAGTATCTTTTACATCTAATAATGACGACGATGATGATGATGATTATAAGAGCAGCAACAACAACAACAACGAGAGGAAGACAAAGAAGACAAAGAAGAGAAATAAAACCAAAAGCGGGAAAGAGAAGAAACTGAAGGAAAAATTCATCGCTTTAATTCGTCGTAAACTCATCGAAAACGCGCAGTTTAGGCGAAACTTTGTCAAAGCGAACGAATACAACAAAGTCGCGCAAAGCATACGCGTTTGTTTCAGAGAAGAAGACAAAGACAAAGAAGACGACAACAACATGAAAGAAGAGCGGGAGAAGATGTTGTGTTTTTTGGACAGCAAGTCGCATTTTTTGTTCGTCGTTGATAAAGTTTTGTTTGTCGAGAAAAGCGAAGAGAAGGAGAATACAACAACAACAACAACAACAAACGATCAGGAGAAGACCGAGAACGAAAAGCATCGCAGAAAAGAAGAAGTTAAAGAAGAAGTTAAAGAAGAGAATAAATACAGAAACCACGTGAACTTGATGGAACCGTCGGAGTCGTGGTTGCGCGTGAAGAACTACCACCGGAACAAGTTTGAAAAGCTCGGCGAGAACGCGGCGTTGGCGATTAAAGAGAAACAAAAGGCCAAACGAGAGGCGAAAGAGAGAGTGAACAAAGCGAGAATGGAGAAGAAAGAGAAAGAGACGAGAGAAAAGGAGAGAAAAGAGAGGAAGAGAAAGTATCACGTAGATTTGGAGTATTACAGGTATAAAGGGACGTGTTTAGATTGGGTAAATACCGGGATGTGTCGATTCGGAAGCGAGTGCACGTACACGCACGACGAAACCGCGAAAGGAAAGCTGATCGAAGCAGCGCGAGAAGTAGAAGCAAAAACAGGAAGAGATAGAGGATTACGAGGCGAATACGCGAGCGCAAAAGAAGAGTCAGGGAAGAAGAACACGAGGAAAAGAGGGGAGGAAAAGGATAGAAAAGAAGGAGAAGAAGAAGAAGAAGAAAACGAGAAAACAAAGGGAGAACGAAAGAGACGGAAGCGAGAGGACGTTCTCCTCGGCGACTTTGACGACGACTTTGACGACGACAAGGACGATACCGTCGTTCCGGGTTTTCTGAAAGCAAAAATGAAGCAACAGAAAGAGGACAAGGAAGGGAGACCGGCTTTGTCTATTCGAGAGAGAAAACTGCTAAAAAAGAAGCGCGAAGAAGAAGAAATAAAAGCACGCGAAGCGAGTAATAATAATAAAAAGAAGAAGAAGTTTGATAAGACGAAGCGAGTGCTTTCAAGAAAAGCATCGACCGATAAGAAGGTAAAGACGATTGGCGGCGGCAGCGGAATGACGAAAAAGAAAAAGAAAGAGCGACATCCGGACGGAAGGCACGCCAAGAGATCAAAAGCGCGTTTGGAACAAATACAATAGTAATAATAAGTACCTGGTAGAAAAATAGTATTAGTTTTGTAGTGCACCATGGCAAAAACAGTGGATGATGAATAAAACTTGTTGCGCGCGGCGCAAATAAATTAACACAACTCGCCGGTTTGACATCGAAAATCGCATTTTGGTTCCGTATCGAGCCACCCGCAGTTATAATCTAGAGTATCTAATCGCTGAATCGCATTTCTCATGGTACCAATCAAGTCTCGCATGACGTCGTTCAATTTTGAAGTGACTAACGTTCCGTCTAAAAGTTTCAAATCTCCGCCTTCTTCGATAAATTCAGGCGGCATGGGCGGCATGTATTTTCCCGGTTCTCGAACGTGTTTGACGTCGATGTACGGTCGTTTATCCCAGTCCCATGCGATTGATGATTTGTCCTTCCCCCGCACATATCTCGCTCCCCACGTATAATGGTACATGGATGCTTCGTACAGATCATCATCTGCCGGAGGTTGCGAAATCAACAAAGTTTTCCTCGGTTCTTCGACTATGTGCTTCACGTTGCTCGTCGCCGCGGCGATGGAATACGCGTACATTTCACGCACCCAACCCAGCTTTTTCTTCGCGTCTTCGTCTTTTTCTATTTCTTCAGTGATCACGATGTAATCGTCTATGAGTCTATTTAAACTATCCAGGTAAATCAGCGTCGGCGCTGGTCCACTCGCTAATATTTTCTTCGTGTCGACTATTTTTTTCGGATCGTTCAATTTTTGCATCAATCGCTCCATCACCGGCGGCAAGGATGGATAATGTGGATTTATATAATTGAAATGAAAGGCAATCGCCGATGCTTTTTGTTCTTCACCTCCAACTTCCCCTTTTCTCGTATTCTTCTGTTGAAGAAAACTACGATGATACTCCATCAGTGGCGATGGTATTTGCATTGGTCTTTTAAACACGTAATCCGTCTCAATCATCAACACGAACTTATTCTTCTCGCCGCCGCGTTTGGCGTCTTCGCTTTGAAGCCACTTCTTGATGGCGTCTGGTCTGTCGTGCACTGGAAATGCGCACCATTTATCACACGATGGGTGCAAAGAATCCACGCGAACCGTGGGCACTTCTTTCATCAATTCGTCATCCGTTCGTCTGTGCAAAAGCCGCGTAAAATATTTCATGTGTTTTTCTGCGTTTGGTTGTTCAAGTTGTTGTTGTTGTTGTTGTTGGAGGATATCTAAAAAAGTTCGATACATGATGCGCGTTTGCCAGTTGAGATACGGAGAACCGTTCGAAGTTGCCAACACGTGAATGTGAGGACGAGGTTCTTCCTCTTCTTCTTTTTCTGTAAAAACCATCTTCGCGTCTTCCTTCTCTCGATGGTACCGATGATGATCGTGTTGAAGTTGATTTTGTTTTTGATGTCTTCGCGCATCATTTTCAACAGAAGAAGAAGAAGAAGAAGAAGAAAAAATCGCTTTCAACTGTCCTAAAAAACAGACGAGCAACGAGACGACGACGAACAATTGACACCACCACCACGTCGTCGCTTTTCTCTTCTTCTTTAGTAGTAGTGTTGGTGTTTTCGTCATCATCGTTTAACTCGTCGTCATCTTCGTTATTATTATTATTATTATTATTATTATTATTATTATTATTGGTATATGATGTGGTAGTATTCCTTCTTCTTCGTCTTCTTCTTCTTGTTTTGTTTTGTTTTGAGGAGGACGACGAGACTTTTCCTCAAAAAAGAGAGAGGGAGGAGTCAATTTTTTTGTTTGCAACACACAAAAATTCGAAATAAAAAATTTTTGGTTCGTAAACCATTCATCATTCATCAACACACACGACACATAGAACTAATATACGAATAACAACATAAAAACATATAAAAATCATGCTCTCGAACATGTCGTCGTTAGAGCAGTTGCGTTTATACGTCACGGACGAGTCCTCGAACTCGCAAAATCAGTCCGAACACACCTGCCGTTTATTCGTGACGCACTCCAATTTACACGAGATGCAGTTTTTGGAGATTCGTTTTGACTTGAGATGGACGATTGGAACGGTGAAGGAAAAGTTAATGACGCACTGCGGCACGAACGCGAGCGCGATGCGGTTACAGTTGTTTGACGATTCTACTAATAACAATTATAATACTCGTTTTAATAGTGATAACAGCGTCGATGACGGCAGAAGAAGTCAACAACAACAACAACAATTTCAAAACAGCGGGGGCAATTTCAAAAGTCAACAAGAGCACTCAAACAACAGAACGACAGAACTTTCAAACGACGAGGCAAAACTTGGGTATTATTCTCCATCGGACGGGATGCGATTACACGTGATTGATACGGATCCGACGAGTTTAAGCGCGAACGGATGGTTAGAAGACCTTTCTAAAGTTGAAAAGTACGTCATGAGCGACGAAGCGTACGAGAAGAGGGAAGGTACCTATCGCCAGTGGGCGAGAAAGAAGAGAGAGGAAGATCCGACGTGGACGTTACAAAAAGAACAACAGAAGCTGAGAAACCAAAGAAAGAACGGGAATAATAATAATAACAGTAACGAATACGACATCGACGACGCTATCGCAGCAGCGAAAGAGAAGATGTTAACGACGTACGCCTCGTTCGAGTGCGTTCGCCACGTCGTTTCGGGATCCAGGTGCGAAGTCAATCCGGGAGGGAAACGAGGCGTCGTGTGCTTCGTCGGTAAAGTGAAGGATACCGCCCAAGCCGGAGAAGGAGAAGAAGAAGAAGGAAAAGCAGAAGAAGTAGAAGTAGACTTAGGAAAAGACGACGTCGTCGACATGCCTCCGTCCCTTCCGTGTGGGTACTGGGTTGGCGTGAAGTTTGACGAACCGGTTGGTAAAAACGACGGGAAAACGCCGTGCGGTAAAATTTTGATTCCCGAGTGTCCGCCCATGCACGGGTCGTTTTGTCGACCGGATAGAGTAATATGCGGTGACGAGTTCACTGAGATTGACGAATTCGCGTCTTCGTCGGAGGATGAAGAAATATAATAGAATTAGAATAAAATAAAAGTAAAGTCACAAATACCAGATAAACTCGTTCAACGTACTGTAAGTAAGCATAATATTTAAACGACTCCTAATTCTCGCTTCGCGCGTTTTACCCAACTCTTCTCTTTCTTCTTCTTTTTCTTTTTCACGTCGTTGTTCTCCTCCTCCTCCTCCTCCTCCTCCTCTATATCACCTTCTTCTTCATCCGAAGAAGAAGCTATTTTTTTCTCAACGCGGGTGTTTTTTGAACTATTATTAGAAGCCATTGACGTCGTCGTCGTGATTATTGAGGTCGTGCGATTGCTCATCTTTTGCAACTTACAGACGAAGAAACCGTCCATGTTGTGAACGTGAGGATAAAATCGACGGCATTCGCTCACGGAGGGATGAAACGTCTTCCCTCGGTAACTCGTAAAACCTTTCCGACCAAACTCTAATCCAGTGGACACGATTTTCACGTCTCTCTTCTTTAATATGTAATCCACGACTTGCTCGTTTTCTTCAACGGTGACAGAGCAGGTGGAATAGACGACGTAGCCGCCCGATTTTGAGTTTGCATCGCAGCAATCCACCGCGGCAACGAGGAGTTCCTTTTGTAAATGCGCGCACTTGGCAATGTCCTCGGTGGATTTTGAAACCTTCACGCTCGAATCTTTCGCGATGACGCCGGTACCAGAACACGGAGCGTCTAACAACACTCTGTCGACATAACCGAGAACTTTCGGTAACTGTCGACCGTCGTAGTTACACACGACGGAATTCGTGCACCCCATTCTTTGTAAATTCGCGACGAGACTATTCAATCGTTTCTTTTGAAATTCGTTGGCGAAAATAATCCCGGTATTTCGCATCAACGCCGCCAGATACGTCGTTTTCCCGCCAGGCGCGGCCGCAACATCTAAAACGCGTTCGCCTTCTTGCGGCGAGAGAGCCATACACGGTAAAAACGAGGATGCGGACTGGAGCATGTACATTCCAGCCATGTACTCTGGCGTCGCCCCGATCGGAACGCGCGAATCGTACACCAATAAACCTACTTTCGACCACTTTCCGATTGGATCGAGGTTGACGCCACGATTGATCAGCTGCGCGGCCAAATCGCGTCGCCTAATTTTCAGAGTGTTTGTTCTCAGCGTCACCGGTCTTTGGGTTTCGTTCGCTTCTAAGAGCTCCATAGTTTCTGGCACCGAAAAAGTATCGATGAAATAACGAATCAAGAAATGATTATATCCGTAATACGTGGCTAAGTCAGACGTCAGCCGCTCCAAATAGTCATTTCTAGAGCGATCTGGCGCGCGTCTGTTTTTGAAGTCGGCCAACACGCGAACGACTTCTTGAATGCGCTGTTGGATGGACGTTAAATCTGGAATGCCTTTCGTCGACGAAGTCGATTTTTTTCGACGTTCGTCGTCGTCGTCGTCGTCGTCGCCCTCATCAGATGATTCCGACGAAGACGAGGAAGGAAGTTGATACGTTTCTTCGTCCCTCACGTTCACTTGTAATTGCTCTAACCTCGACTCGGACGTTTTCTTTGCTTTTTCTGCGTCCATTTTACGCGACTTGCGCTCAATCGGAAGCAGTTCGTCCTCTTCGTCTTCCGATTCCGACTCCGATGATTCTGATTCCGAGTCGTCCGAGTCTTCTCCGCCGATGAATTCATCGTCGTCTAAATCCACATCCGATTCAGAATCATCCTCTTCCTCTTCATCAAAGAGCTGCTGTTTCTTCTTCCCTCCTCCTCTTTTGCTCTTTTTACCTTCTTCTTCTTCTTCTTCTTCTTCTTCTTCTTCGTCTGACACCTCCTCCTCCTCCTCCTCTGAAGAAGAAGAAGAAGAAGAAGATGCCGCTTTCTTCTTCGTCTTCTTTGAAACAGGTTTCAGCCAACTTTTGTTCTTGTCCGTGAATCCCCGTTCTGGTTCGTCATCTGACTCGTCATCTGACTCGTCCTCGCTCTTCTCCTCTTTGTCTTCTCCTTTTTGCGTTTTCAGCGAGAGTAACATCGCGTCTTTCCTCGCGCGCTTCAACGATTTCATCGGCGCATCAAATTTCGATTCCTTTTTACCCGCATCTTTACCACCATCACCGTTTCTCTTCTTTGTCTCCTTCTTCTTCTTCGTCTCGACGGAGGCTTTCGTCGTCGGGGATTTCTTCTTCTTCTTCGCTGATGATGATGGTGTCGCACCGGCGGCGGCTTTATTCCTGGTTTTCATATTTGCTGATGAAATTTTCTTTTTGCGTCTGTTTCTCCTCGCTCGTTTGTCTTCTTCTTCTTCTTCTTAAGAAGAGAGTATTCGTTCGTCGTTCAAGAGTGGATGATACTCCTCCTCTTTCTTTCTTTCTTCCTCTCGAAAATAAAAGTGAGTGGTTTTTGCGCGCGTTGTTTCTCTGTTGTTTTGTTGTTTGAGAACAGAAACTTTTTCAGAGAAACTGAAAAAAAAATTTTGCAGCAGAAAAATAAAAAAGAAGAGAAACATTTCCTCAAACACATTTTGCGCTCAAACTTTTTACAATACTGCTGTAATGAGCACTAATTAAAAAGGGAGGCGAAAGACAAAACGTTAACGTATGTGGTGGTGGTGGTATATAAAGGTGTGCATTACAAATTTAAGAATATACATATATATGGGTACCCTGTATGTGTGTCTACTTATTTTACTCAACAAAACAACCTCTTTTCTTCTCCTTTTTAAATACACGCGTGTGTAAATAAATCATGAATAATGACAATAGCTCAAAGGCACCTTTGATATCTGCGGCGTCGATTGTCGCGTGTATTCCAAAGAGGCGTCGAAAGTACAAAAGGTCGAGGAAGAGAAACCATCATCCGACGTCGTTCAGCCGCCACCGCAAGCATCAACAGCGGACGAGTCCATCACCGAGCACGAGCGCAAGCGCTCTCGCGTAGAAACTAGATAGATAAAAGTAGATAGAAAGCACAGAACCAAATTGTAAAAACGCAGAGGATTATTAGTTTACGAGTTCCTAGTTTTTCACGCCGAGTTTGTTTTTCAAGATGTCCGAAGCCTCCTCTTGCTGTCCACCTTGCTCTCGCACTTGCTCTACCGAGTGCGGATCCAAAACTCTTTCACCACTCGTAAAGTGAGCGAAAGGGTTGTTTTCCACTCCCCACGGCAATGCACCGAGCAACTCGTTGCCAAAGTTCAGGATTTGCACGGAGAGTCCGCGGTAAGATCTTCGCTCGGCGAAGTTCCTGATTTGAAGCTCTACTGTCGGAGACGGAACGCAAGAAAATACGCGGTAGTAAAAGTTTCCATCATCTTCCTCACGCAACACGTACGTGCCAAACACATCGTGCTCGGGTACAAAATCGCCGGAATCATTCACTTCGTACGTTTTCTTGTACGCCGCGTACTTCGATGCATCCAAGCTTTCAAAGCGCTTCTTCAACGCGTCGCAAGGTTGTCTCGCGCGCAAGATGTACCAACATACTTGTTGGGCTGATACCGCAAAGACCAAGTGATCAATCATCGCTTCAGCGCATGAAGCCATGCACATCGGTTCTTTGCACTTATCGTCCGTTTCTTCGCCACAATCGCCGTCGGCAAACGGTGCTAAATCATAGTGCAATACGTCTGTTGAGGGAACCGCCAAGAGTGTGTCTTGAATATCCGAGACGTATTTCGTTTGCGTCTTTTCGAAGTACTGCTCTCCCAGATCGGGTGACTTTCGCATGCCGAAATACTCCGGCGGCGCGTCATCGGCGAGAGCCACTACGCTCTTCTCGTCCAATTTAATCGAATTCGACGACTTCGTGCTGTTTTGAAGCGGCCAATTATCCCCAATGAAAACTCTTTTTCCGTTTGAGTACTTTGGAGAGAATCCAGTGAAGCTGGTTGGAACGACTTCAAACTGTTTTCCCCTAGCGCGACTAACGTAGACAGCTTTCGCGGTGTTGAACAATTTGGTAAAGAGACGTAAGAAAAAGGAAGACGAACCCTCGAAAGGTTTCAACGCGCGAAACTGTTTTGTGCACTCGACTTTGTCCACTTTACTCAAAAGTTCTTTTTCTTTGCCAACGCCATTGATTCGTATGAATTCCGAATCGGAAAACGACTTCGGTAACGCGTTGTTTGTCTCCAAGCGAAGTCTCTCTTTTTTAAGGGCATTTCCAACGCGTTCCTCAATCTCCTTTTCGGTGCACTTTGTCTGACCAAGAAATGCGGCATTGGGATCATTCTCGATCGTTCTGTTCGCGTCGTGCAGAACGTAAGTGAATATGTTCCTCGCGTGCGAGAGAAGTTGTTTCGTCACCCGTTCTTCTTCCTGCTCCTTTTGGAGAGTTTCCTTTTTCGTTTTTTTTTTTTTTTTT
>Ga0209630_10005242_pt1 | contig 11057 bp, 11 predicted proteins | sample COG_01_FD_184745 | JGI IMG/M metagenome (GOLD analysis project Ga0209630, IMG submission 184745) | Pelagic Microbial community sample from North Sea - COGITO 998_met_01 (SPAdes) (version 2) | ecosystem: Environmental > Aquatic > Marine > Neritic zone/Coastal water | place: Helgoland, sampling... | reverse complement strand
AACTTAATTACACTTGATAAATAATGACTTTTAAAATAAAAGATCACCTCATGGTCCCTTCGTCTATCGGTTAGGACAGCTGGTTTTCATCCTGCAAAGGGGGGTTCGATTCCCCCAGGGACCGCCATAAATATGTTATATTACACATATATGCTCAAATCTATTTCAGCAGGTTATAAAAAGACTTACGTTGGTTATACAAATAATTTAGAGCTAAGACTGAATAAACACAATTCTAATAATGGTGCTAAAGCCACAAAGGGATATAAATGGATTTTAATTTATAGTAAAAAATTTAGAGATAAAAAGAAAGCTATGTCATTTGAGTATAAACTTAAAAATAATAAGAATTTAAGAAAAGAATTATTAAAAAAATCTCTATAATGAAAATATCAATATTACTCCCTTATAAAGAAAATTTTTCATCTGAATATGCAGGTGCAGTTTCTATATTTATAAATGATACTGTTTTAAAAAGTAAATATAAAAAAACAACAAATGTATATGGAAATACTGACTTTAAAAAAGATTTATTAAAAAATTATATTAATTTATCATTAAATAAAAAAAAATTACTTGAGAGTAACAGTAATTTTTATGTTAATAATTTTATAAAAAAAAGAAGTGTGATTAATTCAGATATAATAGAAATACATAATAGACCCAATTACGTAAAAAAAATTCTAAAAATTAAAAAATCTAAAAAAATTTTATACTTTCATAATAATCCTCTTGAAATGAATGGATCCAAATCAATTAAACAAAGATTGTTTTTGATCGAAAATCTTGATCAAATTATATTTAATAGTGAATGGACTAAAAAACAGTTCTTATTTAATTTGCCAAAAGTTTATATTAAAGTTCAAAAATTAACTGTTATCTATCAGTCAACAATAAAACCTAAGATAGATTTAAAAAAAAAACAAAATATTATAACTTTTATTGGAAAATTAAACTCTGCAAAAGGGTACGATATCTTTGGTGAAGCAGCTATTAAAATATTAAATGAATTTCCAAATTGGAATGTGGAAGTTATAGGTGATGAATCTCGAGAAAAAATTTATTTCAAACATAATCGTTTTAACCTTAATGGTTTTCAAAACCATAAAAATGTTCTTAAAATTTTAAAAAAAACCTCCATATCTGTTGTTTGTTCAAGATGGAATGAACCTTTTGGAAGAACAAGCCTTGAATCATCTAGCCATGGATGTGCGACAATCATTAGTAATAGAGGTGGATTACCCGAAACAACTTCGGATGCGTTAATTTTAAAAAAAATTGATTCTACTAGTCTTTATATCTTAATTAAAAAATTAATTATTGATGAAAAACTAAGGAATAATTTACAAATAAATTCAATTAAGAATTTTTATCTTACTAATACATTTGTATCAAAACTAATAGATGATACTAGAGAAAGACTATCAATAAAATATTTTATTAAAAAGAATAAAAAATTAAAGATACTTCATATTACAAACTTTAATGAACGCCATAATGGTAGATTATTTTATAATACTGGTAGAAGAATAAATAATGGACTAATTCGATCAAATCATTCAGTTTTAACAATAAGTGATAGAGATATAGTGAGTTATCATAGATCACTTAAAGATTTTGATGGTTCAAAAAAACTTAACTCAAAAATTATTGACACGATTGCCAATTATCTTCCTGATTTAATTATTCTTGGTCATGCTGACTTGGTCAGTTTATCTACATTAAAGTTTATAAAAAAAAATTATCCATCAATTAAAATTACACAATGGTTTTTAGATAAAATGAATGAAGGTTGGAAAAAAAATAAAAGACGATTTCTTGATAAAATAGAGTTAATGGATTGTAGTTTTTGCACCACATCTCCTGATGCTCTATCTTTTCCTAAAAAATATAAAATTTTTTACATGCCCAATCCTGCAGATAGTTCATTTGAAACTCTAAAATGCTATGATAATAAATATCCCGTATATGACCTTTTTTTTGCGATGTCTCATGGTGTACACCGAGGTATTTTAAAAAAAGGCAAATTTGATCAACGAAGCTTAATTATAAATGAATTAATAAAAAAAAACCCTAACATAAAATTTAATTTACATGGCTTGGGTGATGAACAGCCCGTATGGTCAGACGACTTTAAATTATCTTTAAAAAAATCAAAGATGGCTCTCAATTTAAGTCAAGGAAAACCAACGAAATATTATTCTAGTGATAGAATTGCCCAATTAATAGGAAATGGAATTTTAACTTTTGTTGATATAAAAACTAAATTGAATAAATTTTTTTCTAATGATGAGGTAATTTTTTATAAATCGATGAATGATCTTTCGAAAAAAATAAATTTCTATAAGGTAAATCACAAAATAAGAAATAAGATTGCAAAAAAAGGAAAAGAGAAATATCTCAAATATTTTAATTCAAACAAAATTGCTAATTTTATAATTGATAAAAGCATGAACTTTAAAAAAACAAATAAATATTTTTGGGAATAAATGAGTACTTCTAATAAAATACCAATTTTAATGTATCATTCTATATCAGATAGTAAAAATTCTCTAAGTCTTTCGGTTGATAAATTTTATAATCAGATGAATTTTATGAAAAAAAAAGGTTATAACACAATCAATTTAAATGAAATTAATCAAAATGATAAAAATAAATTTATTATTACTTTTGACGATGGTTACGAGGATGTTTTGATAAATGCTTTACCTATATTAAAAAAATTTGATTTTAAAGCTACATGCTTTTTTGTAACTGATTATTTGAATCTTCATAACATTTGGGATCAACACAAAAATGATTTTATTTTATTAAAAACTATGAGTAAAATACAAGTTGATGAGTGGTTAAAAAATGGTATGACAATTGGATCTCACACATCCTCACATAAAAATTTACAAAAAATTAATATAAATGAAAAAATTAGTCAGATATCAAGATCTAAGAATTTTTTTAAGGAAGAATTTAACATTGATGTAAAATTTTTTTCATATCCTTATGGATCATATGATAATGAAACTGTTAAAATCATTAAGAAATATTATGAATTTGCTGTAACAACAAAAAGATCCAGGTATATAAAAGATAAATTTAATGAATATCTTATACCCAGAGTTCCTGTTAATAAAAATGACAGTTTAGTTAAATTTTTTTTAAAAATAAAAACACCCTATGAAGATATTAAATATAAGAATGACTAAAATGTATAAATACCCACTCTTGACTAATGCATTCAATTCAAAAGACATAAATGAAGGTATTAAAGTTTTAAAAACTAGATTTATAACAATGTCAAAAATTACAGAAAAATTTGAAGACTATTTCGCAAAAAAAATGGGATCTAAGTATGCTGTTATGACCAATTCAGGATCTTCTGCTAATTTATTAGCTTTGTCATGCTTAACACATCCGTTTAATAAAGAAAAATTATCATCAAAAGATGAGGTAATAATCCCCGCTATTTGTTGGTCAACAACTTTATGGCCTATAATCCAAAATAATCTAAAACCAATATTTGTAGATGTCGATTTGAACAGTTTCAATATAGATACAGCCAAGATTATTAGTAAAATAAATAAACGAACAAAAGCAATAATGTTAGTACACGTTCTTGGCACATCAGCTAATATGACAAAATTAGTTAAAATTGCAAAAAAGTATAAACTTAAAATTATTGAGGACACATGTGAAAGTTTGGGTGCAGAATATAATAATAAAAAATTAGGTACAATTGGAAATTTCGGTACTTATTCATTTTACTATTCTCATCAAATAACTTCTGGGGAAGGGGGGATGATTGTTTGTGATAATTTACAAGATTATAATATTTTAAAAACTTTAAGATCACACGGCTGGTCTAGAAATACATCTTTTCACAATTATTATAAGAAAAAATATAAAATGTTAGACGATAAATTTCTATTTATAGGACCTGGCTACAACGTTAGACCTACAGATATTCAAGCTGCGATAGCTTTAAATCAATTTAAAAGACTAAATAAATTTATCAAAATTAGAGATAATAACCGTAGTAGAATAATTAAGACTCTACAAAAACACAAAAAATGGGATAATCAATTTAAGTTTGTAAGTGTAGATAAAAAAATAAAACCAAGTTGGTTTGGTTTGCCTATTCAAATTAATGATAAATTTCTTAAGAGTAAAAAAAAATTTTTAAATTTTTTATCTACTAAAGGTATTGAAACAAGGCCAATTATAAGTGGAAATTTTTTGAATCAACCTGCGTCTAAAATTTATAAGTTTAAGTCTAAAAAAAAAGATTTTATAAATGCTAATGAAATTGAAAAAAAAGGTTTTTTTATTGGTTTGCACACCAAACCACTAAAAAATGATGAACTAAAATTTATTGTTGAAAATCTTTTAAATATCAACTTATTTAAATGAAAATAGGCATAACTGGATCAAGTGGCAATTTAGGATCTTATTTAAAAAATCAATTTAGAGAATATAAGCTAGATTATTTTAATGGAAGAATTGAAAATAAGAGTGATGTTAATAAATGGATTGAGGGAAAAAGTTTTGATGCTATAATTCATTTGGCTGCAATTGTACCAACCTCCATTGTAAATAAACATAAAAATAAAGCATTAGATGTAAATTTTTATGGAACTAAAAACTTAATTGATTCAATAAATAAACTTCACAAAAAAAAAATATGGTTTTTTTATGCCTCAACATCTCACGTTTATCCATTTAATAGAATTGCTGCAAAAGAAGTTACTAAAACGAAACCTATTTCATATTATGGTAAAACTAAATTACTAGGTGAACAATATATTTTAAAAAAAACAAAAAAAATTAGTCCATGCATAGCTAGGATATTTAGCTATACAACTAAAAACCAAGATAAAGAATTTATTATTCCAAGTATAATTAACAAACTTAATACAAAAAATAATATAATTAAATTTTCAAATATGAATCATGTGCGTGATTTTTTAGCTATAGAAGATATATGTACTGCCATAAAAGTTTTATTTAAGAATAAAGCCGTAGGTATCTTCAATATTTGCTCTAATAAAAAGATCAATTTAACCAATATAGCAAATGTAATTAATTCAAAATATAAAAAAGAATTAATATTTGATAATAATGAATCTACAATCTTATTTGGTAATAATAATAAAATCCTAAAATTAGGATGGTTACCTAGAAAGATTGATTATGAAAATTATTTATTAAAGGTAATATAATTTAATATGAGTTTTTTTTTAGAAATTAAATCCAATACAGTTAAATGTCCAAATGGTTGTAAATTATTTAATGATAAAAGAAATTTTTCTTATTGGGAAAGTAAAAATGTAACTAAGGATGAAAAATATATAGTTGATTATTTAAATATCAATTCTGAAGTACTTAAAAATAAAAATATTTTACATGTTGGTATTGGAAATTCTTACATTGCAAAGAAATTGTTATCTTATAATAAAATTGATGGAATATCATTGTCTCAAAATGAATTAGATTATGCCTCTAAATTAAATTTATCAAACTATAATTTTTTTTTTCAAAATAAGTATGCTAATCAAAAGTTATTTGATGATAAATTAAATTTTTATAATATTATTATTGACATTAATCTAAAATCTTTTAGCTGTTGTGAGGTTGCCTTTGATGAAATGTTTAAAATGTATGTGAAGATAATTAATAAAGATGGCAAAATTATTACCAGTAGAACCGGTCTCGAATGGTCTAGGATTATTAAACCTGTATTAAGTTTTTCTTTTAAAAATTTTCTCTATAAACGATTAAAGGAATTTGATGGACCAGAATCTAATATTCTTTCTATTCAGAACTGTGAAGAAATTTCAAAAAAATTTAACTTAGATATTGATCTTTCAGATCAAAATCTAGTTATATTTACAAAAAAATAAATGCATGAAAAAAATTCTAATTTTTAAAAAAGATAGAATAGGTGACTTCCTAAATATTTCTCCAATATTATACAATTTAAAACATAATTTTCCTGAAGCACATATTACTATAGTATGCTCTTCTTACAATTACTCGATTGCAAAACATTACACATTTATAAATAAATTTTTGATTTTTAAACATTCTGCTTTATTTTTCTTGATAAAGAATTTTTCATCTTTCTTCTTTAATAAATATGATCTTATTTTACAATTAGATTCAAAAAATTCATCGTATTTATTGGGCGCACTTATTAGGGCTCATAAAAAAGCTAGTATCAAATTTATTAAATATAAGAATTTTTTTGGTATAAATATTATTAAAAAACGACCTTCATTTTTAATATCATTATTCTATAATTTTTTTTTAACATCTAATGAAAATTATGATCACCCAAATAATAAAAAAAACCATTATTTATCACTATATCTTCAGATACTAAAACAACTTAATATAAAAATACATTCTGAGAAACATTACTTACCCTATATGCCTACTAAAAATATTTACTTAAATAATTACTATAATATTCACATTGATGAAAGATGGTCATTTTTTAAAAAACCTTTTTTAGAAATATTTGAAAAAAAGCTTTCAGATCTAGTTATTGATAATACTGTTGTTCTAACCTCTAACCTCGGAGGAAATGATTTTTTCAATTTTCTCTTCTTTAAATACAAAAATAATAAAAATATTTATTTTAATAATAAAGCCACTGTAAATGAGTTAATTAATATTATTTATTATTCTCATTCAGTTATTAGTAGCCACACTGGTTTAACCGTTCACATTGCGGCAGCATTTGATAAAAAAATTATTGATATTGTTTCACCTAAAATTTTTAATGAATTAGATAGGTGGATACCTATTAGTAGTAACTATCAGAGATTTAATTTTGAAAATTTTTTTTTTGAATGATTGTAATTTTTTTAAGAATTAATTAGTAATTTTTAAAATAGTGATCTTTATTAACATTTTTAATAAATTTATAACCTATTTTTTTTAATATTTTAAAAACATTTTTTTTACGACTTTTAAATATTTCAACCTGTAATAAAACATTATTTTTCTTTAATAGGTTTATAGCACCCTCTATTACATTTTTTTCATGCCTTTCGACATCTATTTTAATGACAATTTTCTTTTTTTTAAAAATTAATATTTCATCCAATATATCGCAAGATACTTTTTTTTTATATATTAAATTATTTGCATATTTTTTAAGCTCTTCGTCTTGTTTATTATATATAGAAAATCCACCTGTTTTATCTTTATTTGGTACCCACATTATAATTTTTTTTTTTATATTAGATAATGCTAGGTTGTATATCTTAACATTTTTAAAATTATTAATTTTCATATTTTCTTTTAATTGATTGAAATTTTCTATTATAGGCTCAAATGAATAGGCACTTTTAACTAATTGAGATAAATTTAACGTGTAAAAACCCATATGAGAACCAATATCTATAAATATTTCCACTTCCTCTTTAATAATTAGTTCTCTTAAATATTTTATTTGCTGATTTTCATATGCATCTCTTAGGTATATTTCTCTATCGATTGGATTTTTCAAGTTTAATTTTAATAACAAATTATTATGATTAATAATAATGTCAGACTTATTCATAATTTTTAAAAATATCTTCAATATTGATGGAACTAGTCGTTTTAATATTTTGATTTTATACAAGTTGATAATTAATTTTCTCATTTTTAATCTTTATATTTTTATTTTGTTTAATGCATTATTTCTAAATAAATTTGCATCCTTAATATATCTTCTTACCATTTCTGTTGATTTATGACCTGTCATTGCCATAATATTTCGCTCTTCCACGCCTGACTCAGCAGCAGATGTTGCAAATCCAGATCTTAGACTGTGACCTGAATAATTCTTAGTATCTATTCCTAACATGCTTAAGTACTTCTTAATAAGCAAAGCTACTGTTTGATCTGTTAATCTGTTTTCTGATAACTTTGATCCCTTAATAAATCTTCTAAATACAGAGCCTGATTTTATCCTTGATATCTCTAGCCAGTTTCTCAATGAGACTACAGGACAATATTGAGAGCTGTCAAAGTAGGGTAGTGCTTTTGTAAAACCTTCACCAAATTGGTCTGTTTTAGACCTCTTGATATTAATTTTTAAACCTTCTGAAACAAAATCAAGGTCATCAAAGTCTAATGAAACTATCTCATTTCTTCGAAACCCACCTGAAAAGCCTATTAAAATTATAGACCTATCTCTAATTTTTTTAATTTCTTCTTTTTTTTGTTGATCTATGACATCAATTATTTGCTTTAAACTATTGATTAATAGTGGTTTTTTTCCTTTTTGAATACTGCCTTTTCTTCTTTTAATACCCATAATATTTTCAATTATTGCAGGATGTTTTGTGTCCAAATAATGACCTTTTAACTTATGAATAACTCCAATTGATACTAACCTTCGTTTTAAAGTACTCATTTTAACTTTTTTTGTTGATAAATAAGTTAGGTATAACGAAACTATTTTTGGCTCAGATGGTAGAGACTTAAATCCATTTTTGGCACAAAACAAACTAAAATCGGTAAAGTCTGATTTATATGCTCTTGCAGTGTTGATGGACTTAGAACTTTGCAGGTTTAATAATGTTTCTTTCTTTAGGGCATTTATATCTGTTATTATTTCATTCATGTTTATTACTATTGATAACCATTAATTATCGTTAGTAATATATTAAGTGATTTCTTATGTCAATAGCTATAATTTAAGACAATGAAAAAAGAATATCTTATTATCTTATCCATACTTTTTGGTTCGATCATTGTCGCTACAGCGCGACATATATGGGAACCACTTATGAATTTAGAGCCAAATTAAAAGTTTGCGAAGAACATTATAAGCCATATATAAAAAAAATTGAAAAATGTAAAAAGGCTGCAAGATTTGGAAATTTGGGTAATTAGTATATAGATATCAATAATTTAAAGTTGTTATTTAAAGCAAATGATTAGAAAATTAGTGAAAAAAGATAAGGAAAATTGGGCTAAATTATACAATAGTTATGCTAATTTTTACAAAGTCCCAATGAATACAGGGATTTTAGACATTTTATGGGGATGGATTCATGATAAAAGTCATGATGTTAATGCTATTTGCTATGAATTAGAGGGTAAAATCGTTGGAATTGCCCATTACAGAACAATGCCAAGACCGATTAAGGGCCAATATATTGGTTTTTTAGATGATTTGTTTGTAGAGCCAGAATTTAGAGGTCAAAAAATAGCTCAAAAACTTATTAGTCACCTAAAATCATTATCTAAAGCCAATAATTGGGATGGAATTCGTTGGATCACCCACTCTTCCAATGAAAATGCAAAGAAATTATACGATAAAATAGCTAATAACACTGGGTTTGAACTCTATGAACTTAAAGGGAACTAAGTTTCAGCTAAAAGTTTGGAATTACCTAAAGAAAATACCCAAAGGTAAAGTTAAAACCTACTTGGAAGTTGCTAAAGCTATTGGAAAACCTAAGGCATTCAGAGCTGTTGCTAATGCAGTGGGTAAAAACCCCTATCCACCTAAAATACCCTGCCATCGAGTCATCAGATCAGATGGACGTCTCGGTGGATACTCTGGAAAGGGTGGAATTCAACAAAAACGACGTTTATTGAGATCAGAAAAAGTCTTCATAAAATAGTACTTTTAACCCAAAAAAACATTAAAAACCATTGGTATTAAATACTTTTTAGCTATTTAGCCATATTTTTGTCTAATTACTCTAATGCATCCTTCAGTTGTACTGCAAATGGACTTTTAGCTAAAATAGACCATCCTATGGACGTTTAAACAGTATATTCTCATACTGCATTGCTCTACTTGTCAACAATAGCAACGATTATAGAAGTAGTAAAAAAGACGATTTTAAAGGCTTTTTTAACCCCCTATTCTACTCCATAAATAATCTAATTTTAACAAAAATACCCTATTAATTGAAATAAGTATTTAATATCAATACTAAATCACCATTTTAGCTAGCTTAAAAACTATTTTTAATTTAATAAAAATTAAAATTACCCAATTCTCACTATTTTAACGATAGAAAAATAGATTTATGCTACTTTTAATTTATTTTAAGCCAATTTTAGTAACTATAATTTAACTATTTTTTAGATATTATTATATTTTATTTATAATTTTAAAAAATTTTTAATATTATATTTAAATTAATAATTACAGTAGTTTAATAGATATTCTTAATCTATAATATTAAGTTTTAGTAAACAAGTAATGCTTAATTAATTGGATTTAATATAAGACTCTCTTCTAGAGATATAAACTCCACTCATAATAATAATGGATAAGCCTAAGAAAGTCCAATTATCAGGAAAGTCACTAAAGAAGTAATACCCAATAATTATATTAGTAATGATTTCAAAGTAGCTAAATGGAGCTAATTTAGAGGCATCAGCATATTTAAGTGATAATATAAGAAATAAGTGCCCGATGCAGGCAAATACACCTATAGAGGCCATCATAGACCATTGAGAAGGAGTTGGATTAACCCATACAAATGGCATTAATCCTGAAACAGCGATTAACCCAACTAATCCAGTTAGTAATAAAGTTAATAAAGGGTTATCTGAAGTGCTCAATTTACGTGTAATTATTAAATAGAATCCATACATTATACCTGTTCCTAATGCAGCTAGACTAGCCAAGTTAATCTCCACAAAACCTGGTCTTATAACTACTAGAGAGCCTATAAATCCTATAATAACAGCAGTCCATCTTCTTATACCCACCTTCTCACCCAAAAATATAGGAGAAAATGCAGTAACAATTAAAGGTGCTACAAAAGCAAGTGTCAAAGCTTTAGCTAAAGAAATAACAGATATTGCGTAGAAGAAACAAATATTAGCAGAAAGTAGTATTAACCCTCTTATTATTTGTAACTTAGGCTTATCTGTCCAAACGAGCTGCTTATTATAAAACAAGAACATTATCGGAAGAGTGAATGCGACCGTAAAAAAATATCTAGCCCACGTGATCTGTAAAACGGGCATATCAGCACTTAAATATTTTGCAAAACCATCCATGATTGGAAGCATTACCCAGGCTAAAAGGTTAAATA
>Ga0209630_10005237_pt1 | contig 11061 bp, 5 predicted proteins | sample COG_01_FD_184745 | JGI IMG/M metagenome (GOLD analysis project Ga0209630, IMG submission 184745) | Pelagic Microbial community sample from North Sea - COGITO 998_met_01 (SPAdes) (version 2) | ecosystem: Environmental > Aquatic > Marine > Neritic zone/Coastal water | place: Helgoland, sampling... | reverse complement strand
GGAATGTGAATTCTTGCGAGGTACCGTTGGCGTAATTCGAGGCGGCGCACGGTCCGATGGCTGAAGTACCTGACGTACCATCCGACTCGAACGTTATACTCGAAGCATTCTCCGTATCGAGGGCGAGCAAATACGATGTCCAGGTCGACGGCACATTGAGCCTCAGCTGCGAGTTCTTCAATGCTTCCGGATTTCTCGGAGAGGCCAAATGGACCGACAATGTGGATGCTGATTGGCACACGCTGATTTCAGCATGGATTCTAGAGAACCAAGGTGACAAACTCGGAAGGCGCTCACCGAATCAACGAGAATGAAGCCCAAAGCGCCGGTTCGTCGGGGTAGTTGTTTCGCATCTCCTCTTGGGCGGAACGGAAGGCGGCAGCCGGGTTGAGGGATTGGGCCAACTGGCCGTAGAACAGGGCCATGAGCTCCTTCGTCTCAGCGTCAGGAACACCCCAAAAGGACTGCACCACCTCTTCCACCCCCGCGAGTTTCAAACCGCGGAACAAACCCATCGTGCCCTCCATGCCGTTCGCCTCACCTAGCCCGGTCTCGCAAGCGGACATGACCACAAGCCCGGTCTCTAGCAGGTTCATGTTCGCCAGTTCTGCGGCCGTCAGAACCCCATCCTCTCCGGTTAGGGTCGTCAGGGTGTCGCTCCCCATCCACGCGTGGTTTCCGCCGGACAAAATCAACCCCGTCCGCACCAACGGATCCTCACCGATTCGGTATTGGGTGCGTTGTTTCTCAGTTCCATCGAAATTCGTCTCAGCATAAGGGTTGGGAAAAGCATACCCGTGGGTCGCCAAATGCAAGACCGCCGGAGGATCCGCCTGCAATCGCTGCTTCAGGCTGCCTTCGTCCCCTTCTGACCAAGTCAACGTCTGAACATCCCAATGGGCCTCCGTCAACGAATCCTGCAAAGCCTCTACCTCCTTCCGCGTGCCCTCCAAATAACCCCACTTCTCGACCTCTCCGCCGCGCAACGTCGGATCCGTGAGCAGACGCTGGGAAACTGAAGCGAAGGCCAATTCATCCTGCCCAGCGGCCGGAAGGGCTTCCACCTTCGGCAGGGCGTCGTAGTTCAAGCCCCCCAAGGCGAGCAGATCATTCTCGAGCGGGGCGCTGCGCCGGTGAAGCCCTTCCGCAATCAACCGCGTGGTGGACAAGGGCCGAATGTCAAACCGGTCGAGAACATACTGACGCGTGCCTTCGACCTCCTGGTAGAGGGCGTGAAGTGGAAATTGGTTCAGAAGCCCTGCCCCTGAATAGTAGACCGTTTCAATGCCCGCCAAATGCGCTTCCAATGGCTCCCAAATGTGCGCGTAGGCCCTGCCCAAATCCTTGTTGATTTGGCGATACAACACCTCGGGACCAAAAGCCGCCAACTCGGCCCACTTCAAATCCAAGTCCCGCTCTGAGAACAGGTGCACCACAATGGGCCGCTTGGTGCTCCGCGTCACAACGAAACCCGCATAGTGCACGGTGCTGTCTGCATCACTCCAATAGGATCCAAACTCAATCGCCGCCTCACCCTTCTGCAGCCCCCCGCGCACATCCTTCCAGTCCATACCGAGCCGTTCTTGCATCGCCTGATACGCGCCTACGTCCTGCGAGATGAGTTTCTCGTTTCGTTCTGCCCGGGCTTCGTGAAAGTCAAGCAACGCTGGATTGGCATCGCCCTCTGATTGCAGTTTCGTGAGCATCCGCCTCGAGGCCTTCAGTTCCTCGTAGGCGACCAGCAGCACCGAATCGCCTGTGGCCAAGACAGCCTCATCCAATTCTCGCGATGAACTCAAGAGCAAGCCTTTACCGAAGAGCAGCCCATCATAAGCCAAGGCTCCCACGCCCTTTTCCTCTGGTGCGGAGACGGCTAGGTCCGCCACCGAAGCAAACGCATCGTTTTTCAATTCCCAAAACAAGGAGCGCTGGTGCGCGGTCATGCCCACAAACGATTCTGCAATCAGTTGCCTCTCTAGCGCAAGATGTCGACGACGGTAATCGACTGCTTTGGCATAGTCGCCTTGGGCGCTGTAATTGTTTGCTAAATTCTTCAAGCTCTTCGCAAAGTCTGGATGCGACTCGCCGAGAACAGACCTCCTAATTTCCAGCGCCCGCAAGTAATATTCCTCCGCAATTGAATAATCTCCTTGGTCGCTGCAATTGACCGCTAAATTCTCCAAGCTCAAAGCAAAGTTTGGATGAGATTCTCCTAAAACAGACCTCCAAATCTCCAGCGCCCGCAAGTGGTACTCCTCCGCTACGTAAAAGTTCCCTTGATTGTTGTAAATAAGAGCCAAATTGTTCAAGCTCTTCGCAAAGTCTGGATGCAACTCGCCGAGAACAGACCTTCTAATCTCAAGTGCCCACAAGGAGTACTCCTCCGCTCTAGCATAGTCGCTTTGGGCGAAGTAAATGTTTGCCAAATTGTTCAAGCTCGAAGCAAAGTTTGGATGAGATTCTCCTAAAACAGACCTCCAAATATCCAGCGCCCGCAAGTGGTACTCCTCTGCTTTGGCATAGTCGCCCTGGTCGTAGTAATTGATGGCCGAATTGTTCAAGCTTTTGGCGAAGTCTGGGTGTGACTCGCCGAGAACAGACCTACTAATCTCCAGTGCCCGAAAGTAGTACTCCTCAGCTTTGTTATAGTCGCCTTGTTCGCTGTAATAGATTGCGAGATTGGCCAAACTTTTAGCAACGGCTGGATGCGACTCGCCGTAAACAGACCTCCTGATTTCTAGTGCACGCAAGTAGCACTCCTTCGCCTTGGTATAGTCGCCTTGGTAGGTGCAATTAACGGCCAAACCAGTAAGGCTCGAAGCGCAGTCTGGGTGCAACTCGCCGAGAACAGACCTCCTAATATCCAATGCCCGCAAATAGTACTCCTCCGCTCTAGCATAGTCGCTTTGGGCGTCGTAATTGATGGCCAAATTGTACAAGCAACTCGCAAAGTTTGGATGCGACTCGCCAAGAACATTCCTCCAAATCTCTAGTGCACTCATGTAGTGCGCCTCCGCTTTGGCATAGTCGCCCTGGTCGTAGTAATTGACGGCCAAATTGTTCAAGCTACTAGCAAAGGCTGGATGCATTTCTCCGAGAACAGACCTCCTGATTTCCAATGCCTGTATGTTGTACTCCTCCGCTTTGGGATAGTCGCCTTGGGCGCGGTAATTGTTGGCCAAATTTTCCAAGCTCAAAGCAAAGTCCTGGTGCGATTCACCGAGAACAGTCCTCCAAATCTCAAGTGCCCGCAAGTAGTACTTCTCCGCTTTGGCATAGTCGCCTTGGGTGTTGTAAAGAGCAGCCAAATTTTCCAAGCTCCGAGCAAACTCTGGATGCGACTCGCCGAGAACGGACCTCTTGATCTCAAGCGCCCGCAAAAAGTTCTCCTCCGCTTTGGCATAGTCGCCTTGGGTGTTGTAAAGAGCAGCCAAATTTTCCAAGCTCCAAGTAAAGTCTGGATGCGACTCACCAAGAACAGACCTCTTGATCTCAAGCGCCAACAAAAAGTACTCCTCCGCTTTACCGTAGTCGCCTTGGGTGCTGTAAATGACAGCCAAATTCTCCAAACTCCAAGCAAAGTCTGGATGCGACTCGCCGAGAACAGTCCTCCTGATCTCCAGCGATTGTAAAAAGTGATCCTCCGCTTTTGCATAGTTGCCTTGATCGTAGTAATTGTTGGCCAAATTCTCTAAGGTCCAGGCAACGTCTGGATGTGATTCTCCAAGAACAGATTTCTTGATCTCGAGTGCCCGCAAAAAGTACCCCTCTGCCTTGGTATAGTCGCCCTCTGCGCTGTAGATGACGGACAAATTCTCCAGGCTTGAAGCAAAGTCTGGATGCGACTCGCCGAGAACAGACCTTCTGATCTCCAGCGTACGCAAATAGTACTCTTCCGCTCTGGCATAGTCACCTTGGTAGTGATAGTTGCGAGCCAAATTGTTGAGGCCATGAGCAAAGTCTGGATGCGATGCACGGCCTTGCGACGACAGCACGTCCAAGCTTTGCTGGTAAAAATCGCTGGCTTCTTCCACATGGGCTAAATCAATAAACCTATTCCCCACCCATCGCAACGAAACCGCATACCGCAAACTGCTGTCGCTTTCGGCTTGCAAGAGGCAATCGCTCAATTCCAAAACGGCGTTCAAAGCGGCCTCGTCATCCTCTGTCGATTGCAACGAATCATACCGAGATTGCAATTCCGCGCAGGGATCCGTCTGGGATGACGATTCTAGAGGGCCGGCGAACCAAAAAGCAATGAGGAGGAAGGGCAGGGTCTTCGACATAATCTTGAGTTTAGCTTGGGGATTTTGATCAAGGGAGTTGATAACTGAAGCGCTCACCGAATCAACGAGAATGAAGCCCAAAGCGCCGGTTCGTCGGGGTAGTTGTTTCGCATCTCCTCTTGAGTGGTCGTTCATGAAGTCAAGCGTTAGGTTCTCATCCCTTGATAAGTCTAATTGAGAAATAACAATCCTTGCAATTTATTCCTGAAAACATAACGTCTCCTTCTTGTAGAACTTCAACGACCATGTGATAAGTTGGATCGTCTGACACATCTGCAGTCCAAAGATGAGCCGACCACTCGATGCCACTGAAACCATTTGAGTGTCGTTCACCCGAAGCTTGAAAAACATCAAGTATTTCCGGCCATCTATACATATCGAGTAAATTCTCATAATCAGCCGCACTTTCCGTCAACATTATTTCATCTAACCCAAGAAAGGTGGCATAATCTTTTTGACTAGCTACTCTCCAACCCTTTGGCGGGTTCTCAGTGATTAACCTCAGAGCCCAATAGTTATAGAGTTTACCATAATCTTCTCCATTACCTTCATAGAAGTCATAAAAACAATACGCTGGAATAGAATCGCGTCGATACGCTTGAAGTGTTTCTTCCGTAGCACGTTTTATTTCACTGCCCAAACCGTCCTCAATAATTCCCAAGTTTTTTGACCACGTTGACTCGTTCGAACCAAATCGTTCATCGACTTCTACATCAATGCTGCCAGAATGGATTTCTATATTCTCGGATTTTACCCTATCTAAAATTTCCTCGGGAATCCCCTCCTTCTTTAAATCCCTTTTTATTCGCTCGTCTATTTCCTTCTCAAAATCTTCCTCAGAAAGATTAAATCTCGAATTCCAATCTTCATCAATTGTTCTTAAACCCAAAATGATATCCCAGTAAAAACCATAAAAATACGACCTCCTATCCACCACAGAAGTAGTCGATATTTTTCTGTACAAATCAGCGGCCACTTTGATTTGGCCTTCGTTGCACAATTGAATCAAGTATCGATTAATAAAATTTCCATAAATCAAATGGAAATCATCCTGAAATTTTTGCCACGAATTCCCTCCCAAACCGAAATCATACAGAGCTCTACGTAGCGGTTCTTGTTCAGAGTAACTGAGACCTGTTCGTCCATGCATTATAGAATCAACCATTCCGAAGCTCTCCATTCGCATGATCTCTTTTTCGATATGGCGTTTATATTTTGTATTATTTCCAGAACTATTCAACTCATCAGCGTAGGTCAAAGAGAGCTTGTAAAAGTTCAAAATTTGATCGCTCGAAAAAATCAAGGGATCATCGAAAGCCAATAATTTTGCTTCAATCTTCTCATATTGGCTTAATTGATTCTTTGAATGAGCTAACGTCAGAGAATTCTGGTGCAACGCCTTTTTTATCTGAACCTCATTCTCAACTGAACTGCCGTATCCGGTACCCCTAAGTCCGAGGTAAACCCAAGTCTCCGAATTTTCTTCCGGTAGCAGACCAAAATAAAGACCATCAATCGATTCCCAATTCAACTCAGGGTTGTAGTCGTTTCTGCGGAAGTTTAATTCACTCAGAAAACTAAGGGAATCAAGAATAAAATTGTACTTGTCTTCTGCTTTGTGATGTTCATTCAATTGAATTAGCGAAAACAACTCAATTTCATTCGCCTCTGGAAAATATTTATATATGTCCTGTGCTTTTTTCGCATTCAAGAGCGCGTTTTGATAATCTCCTGTTTTGAATTGTGAATTTGCCAATTTACTGTAGGCATATAGTTTTTTATTTTCAACGTATCCTTCATTTCCAGGGTTCAATAAAAATTTTTCAAAAAATTTGATGGCATTTTGATAATCCTGCTTCAGCTCAGCCTTGTCACCCAATTCAAATGCACTGGTGAGAATTGTAGCTACATTTTCAAGTTCTGATATCCGTATTTGCAATTGTTCTATCTCCCCTTTCAAATTTCTGAAGTATGTAAATTCAGGATTTGTTTCCTCGAATAAACTTCTAATTTCCTCAGCCCTGTCTAAGTTTCCCTCATCCATCGTGGAGAGAACTTTTGCGTATTGGTTCAGGGTGGCCAATGTGGTTGTTTGCAATTTATGGCCGGCATCTAAAGTAACGGGGTTATCAAACTGCTGAGCTATGGCCTCTGCAAGTCTTGATTTCAATTGAAGCCAAGTTTCAATTTCCCCATTCGCCTCTTTCGACAAGATGATTTTTGAAGTTTGAACATCAACAAGGTTGGATGTTATAGAGCAGATTCCTTCCATAACAAAAACTGAACCTAGGAAAACGTAATCGACGCCACTTAACTTCCCAAAATCAACCGCTGTTTTCGTGTCAAAACTCTTGCTCTTTTGGAGCTGTTGCTCGTCCAATAATTTGTTCAATTGTGAACGTTCAAAAAACTCCACCTTATTGGGATGAATATGATTGCTGAGATCGGTGATCAGCATGCTGCTCATCGCTTTTCCCAATGCATCATATTCTTCTTTTCCAGATGTGTTTTCAAAATCGAGTATGGCGACCTTGATCGTTTGCGCAAATCCACTGAAACTTAGAACAACGAAAAGGAGATGGATGCAAAATGATTTCATTCTTTCACTTGAGTTTTTCGATGATTTTGTTCGCCAATGAATTTTTAAGTTCAAATAGCTTTTCTCTCGCGCCATCTACTCCAACAGAAAATACTATTTCTCCAGACTCTACATCTATGAATTTTGCATCAACTCGTAATTGTCCATAAAATTCAAAATAAGTGCCTGAAATGATTATTTCTGCACCCAAGAGTTTACCGATCTTGGTCGCAGTAGATTTATCGAATCGATTCGTATTGTTCAAGTCTTGCTCATTCAAGACCTTTTCCAGTGATTGCCGATCTACCATGGAAAGGTTTTGAACTTCAGTTAAATCTGTTGTGAGCATGTCACGCAAGGGCCCTCCCAAGTCACCAAATTCATTATTCGTACCACTTGTATTGTCAAAATTAATTATCGCAACCCTCTTCGGGTTGGGTAAAATTTTGTTTTCGGAATGGATTGTAGCTCTTACCGCTTGTCTCTCATCACTTACAATCATGCTTGTTAGTGCCTCCTCCTCTTCAATCTTAGAACCTGATTCGTTATGTGGCGAGTAAAAGACAAATTCACCTCCCTCATCGCCCGTATTATGGATGACTCCATACAAGGGCTCGGTATCACTGTTGTTTAGGATATTCGGCCTGATTTTGGAAAAAAGGTGATCTGTGGTTAAAAATGTAGCCTCATTGAGTTCTAACTCCTGTAAGAAGAACTTCATAAACACGCTGTTATCCGGAACCTCTTTAAGATTTCCGCTGGTAATCGCCTTTCGACTCTTTATTTCATAAAGTCTCCTGATACCTTGTTCCATTCCCGCTATGCTTCTTGTTTTGAAAATACCCCCACTAAAACAAGCATCTGAGATCAACAAAATATGATTTGATTCAATTGCTGAAAGGTAGACTGTCAAATCATTATTTGACACCCAATTGCCTTTACTGTCATGTTTGGCATCAGATGGCAACCAATAGCCCATCTTTAAACTTTCATCCCAATAACCGTGACCAGCATAAAAGACCAAAAGATTATCGTCAACTGACAGCGTTTTTCGCTTCATTTCAATCGCATCAATAATTTCTGTTCTCGTTGGATCGGTTAATCTCAGTATATCGTGTTCATTGAAAAAATACTTGCTTGAAAGTAAGGCGTGCAATCGATCAGCATCTTTCTTCGGCTCCTCTAAATCATTGATGTTTTCATCTAAATATTCATTCTCAGAAATTATGATTGCATGATATTTTCCAGATGTCAATTTTTCATCATTGCTTTCAATTGGGCTCCAACGATATTCTTGACTAAAGAGAATGCTTGAATAGCACAAGATGCAATAAAGAATATTGATTTTATGCATCAGTGGTAGTTGTGTGGTGTTGATTCTAGTGAATACTATTTTATGCTGCATTGACCTGGAGATATGTTAATATGACTGGTTAACAACAGCTTTATTTCTCCTTTTCTTTTTGGAGATACGGATGAATGGATTAAGCCGCCACGAGCTGAAAATACGATATTTTCGACGTTGTCGCCATTGTGGTCAGGACGTGTGGCGCCTGCATGCCGCTGCTGCTGATTGTTGAACCGAAAATTAAACTGAAAGAGGTAAGATTGAAGGTAGTTGCGGCTGATTTTGAGGCGGATGCCGTGAACCCAGTTCTTCAGATTCAAAATTTGCCAATCTTCAATCTATTTGTAGAGTGCATGCTAGTCCGTTAATCCGTTTCGATATCAACCAAAACGTTTCTTAAACCATTTGCGATTTCCTCATTTGCGAAGAATTCATCGAGTAGCATGTACCTCTCATCCAAGAATTGTTCATATGATAAACTTTTGCCTTCATATAACATTCCGATCTTGTATTTCTCTTGATTGTAAATCTGCCGGCATTGCTCACGGAGTTTGAGGCTTTCCGCTCCTGCCAGCTTAGAAAGTAAATATAAATTTAGAGAAACTTTAAAATTGTCCACGTTGTAATAATCCTTACCATCGATCCAACCGTTGTACTCATACTCCCCAAAAATATTTCTGAAACCCATCAGTAAATTCACTGCATCTGAATAACGACGTTCCAAAATCAACAAATTCGAGAGTAAAACAATGTTATCCGTAAATCCATCATTTTCTGGCTCATGATTGAATCCGCCACTTATGAAGACATTTGGTTCGTGTTCTATGAAAATCGGATTGAACTTATTTTCTAAATTAACGTAATCGCGAAAACTATCTGCAGCAAGAAAATTGAATGTTCTATCTTTCCTCTGATAATACAATTCACTAAGGCCATCCGCCTCTGTCCCTTCGAGAAACTCAAAATGCTGAAAGAGGGTGTTTTCAAGAATTAATCGGGCCTTTTTCGTTTGTCCCACTGAAATAAGATAACGTGCATAGAGATTAGCAGGCCGAATGATGTGCTGGTGCATGTCCCTATATTCTATATCATCCAGTATTAAATCAAATATCGTTCGATATTCTCGATTAGGTAATTTAATTCCATAACTAAAAAAATCACATTCTTCATTTTCTATATTGTCACATTCTTCTTTCGAAATACTACTTCTTCGATAAACTCGAGGATTAAAGCTGGAAATATTCTTTTTTCCATAGCCCGTGATTTTTACAAAGCATTCTTCGATTTCATTTGAATAATCTCTATCCGGTTTCAGAGAAACGACATTTTCAGGGAGATCTACTAAGTCACCTCCCATCATGCATCTCATTTTAACCCACAGCCCGATATGAAAATTTGGATCTATCGAGAGTGTCGAATCATAGTAAGCCATCGATTTTTTGAAGTCCCCTAATCGATAGTAGGCTCTGGCCTTCTGGTAACATACGAATAGCTTCTTCGTTTCTCCGTATGCATTAGCGTAGTTTACCCTCGAATCAAATACATCAAGATATTCTAAGGCTTTATCAATTTCCCTATTTTGATTTATTAAATCAATTGCAATTTTTTCTGGCTCCATTACATCAGCCAACCTTTCTTTAATGACCTTTATTTCTTTTTGCAACTTTATAATTTCCTCTGACAAATTCTTGAAATACCTAAAGTCCGGATTGGTTTCCTCGAAAACAGTAATAAACTGCTCAGCTTTTTCAAAATCTCCCTCATCCATAATAGAAAGTACTTTGCCAAATTGGTTGAGCGTAGCCAAAGTGGTAGTTTGATCTTTATAACTTGGCTCCAGGGTTATTGGGTTGTTAAATTCTACAGATATCGCTTCTGCAAGCTGTGATTTCAGTTGAAGCCAAGTCTCTATTTTCCCATTTGCCTCCTTGGATAAGACAATTTTTGAAGTCTCAACATCAACGAGATTAGATGTTATGGCACAATTTCCGTCCATTACAAAAACGGAACCTACAAAAACGTAATTCACGCCACTTAGTTTCCCAAAATCAACGGCAGTTTTTGCATCAAAATTCTTGCTCCTCTGGAGATTCTGCTCATCCAACAATTTATTCAGTTGAGATCGCTCAAAAAACTCCACCTTTTTCGGATGAATATTGTCACCGAGGTCTGTAATCAACATACTGCTCATGGCTTTACCTAAAGCATCATATTCAGTTTTGCCAGATGTGTTTTCAAAATCTAGGATAGCGACTTTGATTGATTGTGCGAATCCATTGATACTGAAGAGGATAAATAGAAGGTTAATCCAGATTCTTTTCATTAAATCGTCATTTCCGTTTAACAGCAATTTATACTAACATTTTCTAACGGCAGTAATATATCTGTTTAATGTCAACGCCAATTGAGAATTCTGTGATTTTTGAAACCCTATCAAACTGACGCTGAGCTATTTTGGGCAGTAATCCTGAATGGAAACAACCAATTCGTCAAAGTAGCAAATCTTATTTTCATTGATGTCCACTTACGTTTACTTTTGACTTGAACATCGACACTCCTATTCAATAATTCACCCTACATGAAAAGCTCCCTGTTCATCACTTTCATGGCGGGCATACTCGCACAGGGCGCTTTGGGTCAGAATAGCAAAGCCTTGCTGGTGGGTGTCGCGAATTATCGGACCGAAACGGACTGGGGTACGCTAGCTTCGCACATTGACTTGGAGATTTTGAGCGCTTCATTGCGGCGCCAGGGGTTCGCAGAAAAAGACATCACAGCCCTCAAGGATCCCACGAAGCGAGAATTGGTGGAAGCTCTTGCCGTCCTCGCTGAACAGGTCGAGCCAGGAG
>Ga0209630_10005235_pt1 | contig 11061 bp, 12 predicted proteins | sample COG_01_FD_184745 | JGI IMG/M metagenome (GOLD analysis project Ga0209630, IMG submission 184745) | Pelagic Microbial community sample from North Sea - COGITO 998_met_01 (SPAdes) (version 2) | ecosystem: Environmental > Aquatic > Marine > Neritic zone/Coastal water | place: Helgoland, sampling... | reverse complement strand
TATTTTACCATCTTTTAATTCCACAACATTAGTTTTTGAAAATGGTGAAATTTCATCCATCCCATCATCGCTATGAACAATATAAGCGTGCACAACATTATTTTCTTTTAAAGCTTCAGCAAAAGGTTTCATCCATTTTTTATCGAAAACACCTATCACTTGTTTTTTAACTTGAGCTGGACTGCTTAAAGGACCAATTAAATTAAAAATAGTTTTTTTACCCATTTTTTTTCTAGCTGGACCAACATGTTTCATTGCTGAATGGAAATTTGGTGCAAACATAAAAGCAAAATTAAAATTTTTTATACTTTGTTCTGCTTCATTTGGTTTTAAGTTAATATTTATTTTTAAGGCTTCCAAAACATCTGCTGAACCACAATTAGATGAGACAGCTTTGTTACCATGTTTTGCTACTTTTACTCCCATACTAGCTAAAACAATTGCAGCAGCTGTTGAAATATTTAGTGAATTTTGGCCATCACCACCAGTTCCACAAGTATCAATAGCGTTTGGGTCACAAGAAATTTTTACTGCTTTATCTCTTAAAACAAAGATACCGCCTGCTAATTCATCTTTTGTTTCACCTTTTTTAATCAAAGCTTCTAAAATTTCAATAATTTGAATTTCTGAGTGTTTACCCTCCATTAAATCTGAAAATAGAGATTTGCTTTCCTCAAATGAAAGGTTTTGACCTTGTTTCAATTTAGCTGCTACATCAGACATATTAATTAGTGATAAAATTTTTAATTAATTTCATACCCATTTTAGTATTTATACTCTCAGGATGAAACTGAAACCCGTGAATATTATAATTTTTATGCATCAACCCCATGATTGTCTTATTTTTGGTTTCTGCAGTAATTATCAAGTCTTTTGGGAACTTTTTACGATCGACTACAAGGCTGTGATACCTCGTGGCTTCAAAATTATTTTGGATATTCTTAAATAGACCTATGCTTTGATGTTTAATTTTACTAGTTTTTCCATGCATTAAATTCTTAGCTCTCACTATTTTTCCACCAAAAACCTGGCCAATGATTTGATGACCTAAACATACCCCAAGAATAGGTATTTTTTTATGAACTTCTCTAACTATTTTTAAACAATTACCAGCTTGATTTGGATTACCTGGTCCAGGTGAAATAACAATTTTATTATATTTTTTTCTTAAAATTGTTTTACCATCAATTTTATCATTTCTTACAACCTCAACATCTTTTTTAAAATTAGAAATATAATGATATAAATTGTAAGTAAAGCTATCGTAGTTATCTATTAATAAAATTTTCATTTAATCAACGGCTCTCATTAATGCTTTAGCTTTATTTATTGTTTCAGCATACTCTTTGTCGGGTTTACTATCTGCTACTACACCTGCACCAGCCTGCACATAAAATTTATTGTTTTTTATTAAGGCTGTTCTTAGAGCTATGCAGGTATCAAATTCACCACTTGGGGTGAAATAACCAATACCTCCTGCATATAATTTTCTTTTATTCTTCTCCAATTCATCAATAATTTCCATAGCTCTTATTTTAGGAGCGCCACTCACTGTGCCTGCTGGGAAACCCGATAATAAAGTCTCAAACAGCGAGACTTTATTATTAAATTTACCTATTACATTTGAAACTATGTGCATTACATGAGAATATCGTTCAACTTTAAACTTTTCAGTTACTTTAACCGTGCCTACTTTTGAAACTTTTCCAACGTCATTTCTTCCAAGATCTAATAACATTAAATGTTCTGCTAATTCTTTTTTATCTTTTAAAAGATCTAATTCATATTTTTTATCATCTTTGATATTTTTTCCTCTAGGTCTAGTACCAGCGATTGGCCTGATTGTTACTTCTCCATCTCTTAGTCTTACTAATATTTCTGGACTACTACCTAAAATGTTGAAATCTTTGTAATTAAAATAAAACATAAAAGGTGAAGGGTTAGATTTTCTTAAATAATTGTAAACTTCTATCGGTGTTTTATTTATTTTTCTCTCAAATCTTTGGCTTAACACCACTTGAAAAATATCTCCTTTTTCTATGTATGTTTTTGCTTTTTTAACAAGTGATTTAAATTTTTTTTTTGAAGTATTCGATTTAATTAAATTCTTGTTAGGTTTAAATGTGAATTGTTCTGGAATTTTAATTTTTTCAAAATCTTCATACAAATCAAACCTTTTATTTATTGCATGATATTCTGCTTCATAATTTTTAATTTTTGTATCCGCATAAACATTCTCTACATAAAAAATCTTTTTTTTAACATTATCGTAAATGACTAAATTTTTAGGTCTTGATAATCTAACATCAGGTACTTTAAGATCATCTTTACAATTATTTGGTATTTTTTCTATATAACGAATAACGTCATAAGAGAAATAACCAACAAGCATAGAAGACATTGAAGGTAATTGATTTGGAATTTTAATTTTAAAATCCTTTATTAATTTATTTATATACTTTAGTGGATCAGATTTAATTTTCATTTTTTTATCTGAACTATTAATTGTAATAATGTTTTTATTAATATCCCATATTTTATCAGGATTAAGACCAATTATTGTATAACGACCTTTAATTGTTCCTTTTTCAACTGACTCAAAAATAAAACTATTTTTTTCAGCTAAGAGAAACCTAAACAAGTTTTCAACCATGTAATATTGATTACAAGATCTCGATCTAAATAAAATCTGATGTTTTTTTTTAGAATGATTATTTTTAAATTTTTTAAAACTTAAGTTTATCTTCATTGAAATGAATTTTTGACACGATCTATAGTTCTTTGATTAACCTCAACTTCATACTTCTGATTAGCATTTTCGTCATAAGATTGATATATTTTGTTAATCAAATTTAAGCGCGCCTTAGCTTCGTATTGCTCAAATTCATTATTATTTTTATCTAGTTTTTTATATTCAGTTTTTTTTGTTGATATTAAAAAACTTTTGGTCAGCGTGCTGTTAGTTAAAAGATTAATATCACCATCTTTAGTTAAGAAAATTTGCTTAACCAAACCTTCGCTAAATATATCGTTTTGTTTTAAACTAGAGATTTTATAATTTTCAACAACTAATCCATTTTCATCAGCAAATTTTTTATAATTATCTCCATCAAAAGCACCTAAACCTATATCTTTAGCTAGCGATGTGTTGTTTTCAATTTTTTCTTTAAAACTTAATTGAGCATTAAGTGCTTCTAAAACCTCAGGGTCGTTCATTGGTCTATTCTTTTTCTCTTCATTTTTAACCTCAGCTAAATAATACTTGCCATCTATATTAATAATTTCAGGTATTTGAGGTATCTTTATATTATATATTTTTTTAAAGAGACTATCTGGCAAATTTTCTATTTTGTTTTTAGACTCGTCTTCCTTCTTTGCATTAATTTTATTTAATTCAACAATCTTTAAATTATTTGCTTTTGCTGTTTCTTCAAAAGATTGTCCGTCTAGAACGTTGTTTTCAACAACATCTAATTGTTTGAAAAAATTTTCATTATACTCTTTGCTACCACTAATTAATTCTGGTTTAATTTCCGCGTATCTTATTGATTTAAATTCAGCAATAAAAATATTTTTATTTCTTTCGTAAAGTGCTTTAATACTCTCTTGAGATGGTTTATTTTTTGAATGATATTTATCTAAATCTATATATTGGATTATTTTCGTTTGATTTTCTTTTTTAAACTCCTTTTCAGCTAATATTTCGGGGATAACTATTCCTCCAGCCAAAGAGCTTAAAAACTGTCTTCTTTTTTCTTGCTCAACAATATTAGCTTCAAATTGAGGTGCGGTTATTCCACTTTTGATTAAAAATTTTTCATACTCAGTTCTTGAAAATTTTTTATCTTTAAAAAATGATTTATCATTTTTAATTATATCTCTTAGAGCGTTATCGCTTACAACAACACCGAGTTTTTCTATTTCTAATGACATAACCTTTTTCCCAATGTAGTCAGATAAAATTTGCTCAACAAGATCTGTTTTCGATAAATTTTTTATCTGTTCTTTACTTAAATTTAGTCGATTTATGTAATTAATAAATTCTTGTGTACTTATCTTATTTGAGTCTACTGATGCAATTACGTTTTGATTTCCTCCTCTGAAAACGTCTCCCATTCCCCAGAATACAAAAGGAAGTATGATTATTCCAACCAGAATCTTCACAAAAAAAGATTTTGATAATTTACCTATTGATGTTGCCATTATATTAATTTATTAAGTTCAAAATTATACACCTATAAATTAAAATTTTATTTAAGGCAAATTATGAGATATTTTATTGGTAATTGGAAAATGTTTGGAGTGCCAAAATCCATCAGTATTCTTAACAAAATTAATTCATACTACTCTAGAGACGTAAATAGAAACAAATATAGAGTAATTATTACCCCGCCGTACACTTTAATTGAAAGTTATGCTAAATATTTTAAAAAAAGGAAGATTTTGATAGGTGCCCAAAACTGTTATCAAAAAGAACAATTCTCTTCAAATACTGCTGCTATAAGTCCTTACCTGCTCAAGAGTGTCGGTGCTAAATATACGCTTATTGGTCATTCAGATAACAGGGGTGAGGGAGATACTGACTCAATGCTAAAAGATAAAGTAAGGTATGCTCTTAATAATAATTTAAAAGTAGTTTTTTGTATTGGTGAAAACAAAAAAGATAAAAAAAACAATCAAACTCTTGCTGTTTTAAAAAAACAATTGACTAAAGTTTTAGAAAAAAAATTTAACAAGAATAATATTATTGTCGCTTACGAGCCTATTTGGTCGATTGGAACAGGAAAAATCCCAACTGCAAACGAATTAAAAAAAACCACAATACATATTAAAAAGGTTTTAAAAGGAATATTTAAAAAAAATAGTCTTGCAGTTCTATACGGTGGTTCTGTTGATGGCAGCAATGTTGAGATGTTTAAAGAAATAAGAGAAATTGACGGTTTTTTAATAGGTGGAGCGTCAAAAACTTCTAAAAAATTTATTGATATAATAAAGAATTACTATAGATAAACACCATGGAAAGCTTACTAATATTTGTGAACATCGCTTTAGCAATTATCTTAGTTATAATAATTTTATTGCAAAGATCAGAAGGTGGTGCCTTAGGCTTGGGTGTTTCACAAGATAATTTCACGTCAGCTAGATCAATGGGTACCTTTTTAACAAAATTTACATCAATTGTTGCTGCTTTATTTATTATTTGCAGTATTGTAATTGTTGCTATTTCGCGTGACGAACTTCGTGAAACACAATCAGTTCTTGAAAAAGAGGAAGAAGAAAATTCAAATCTTCCACAAATACCACAGTCTAAGTAATTAAGACTTTGTAATTCAAAATTTTTAAAGTATAACATACTTCCATGGCGCGATATATATTCGTAACTGGCGGCGTGGTTTCATCTTTAGGCAAAGGATTATCATCAGCTTCATTAGCTTACTTACTTCAATCAAGAGGTTATAAAGTAAGAATTAGAAAATTAGATCCTTATTTAAATGTAGATCCAGGAACAATGAGTCCATTTCAACATGGTGAAGTCTTTGTTACTGATGATGGAGCTGAAACTGATTTAGATTTAGGTCATTACGAAAGATTTTCAGGAATTTCAGCAAAAAAATCTGACAATATAACTACAGGAAGAATTTATAGTGACGTTTTAAAAAAAGAGCGTAAAGGAAAGTACTTAGGAAAAACAGTTCAAGTTATTCCACATATAACAAATAGAATTAAGGAATTTATTAAACATGATGTAGCAAAAGAAGATTTTGTCATTTGTGAAATAGGAGGAACAGTCGGAGATATTGAAAGCCTACCTTTTTTGGAAGCTATCAGGCAATTTTCAAACGAAATAGGAAAAAAGAATACTCTTTTTATTCATCTTACCTTAGTTCCTTATATGAAAGCTTCAGATGAAATTAAGACAAAACCAACTCAACATTCAGTTAAAGAACTAAGAAGCATTGGTATTCAACCTGATATAATTATTTGTAGATCTGAAAGAACTATTCCATTAGATCAAAGGAAGAAAATCTCACTATTTTGTAACGTTTCTATTGATGATGTAATTGAAACTGTTGATGTAAAAACAATTTATGAGGCACCGTTAAGTTTCAATAAAGAAAAATTAGATGAAAGAGTTTTGAAATTTTTTAAAATTAAGTCAAGAAAAAAAGTTAATTTAGCTCCATGGAAAAAAATCACTCGTTCTGTTTTAAACAATAAAGATAGAGTAAATATTGCAATTATAGGAAAATATGTTGAGTTGAAAGATGCTTATAAATCATTAGACGAGGCTTTAACCCATGGCGGTATAGCAAACAATCTAAAAGTAAATTTAGTAAGAGTCGAATCTGATTATCTAAAACCAAAAGATGTTAATAATAAGTTAAAAGATGTTTCAGGAATTCTAATTCCAGGAGGTTTCGGCAAAAGAGGCACTGAAGGAAAAATTGCAGCAATTTCGTATGCTAGAAAAAACAATATACCTTTTTTAGGAATTTGTTTTGGTATGCAAATGGCTGTAATAGAGTTTGCTAGAAATAAATTAAATATTAAAAAAGCAACTTCCAGTGAATTTGGATCTTCAAAAGCTTCTGTTGTTGGTCTGATGGAAGAATGGGAAAAAGATGGGATAGTTATTAAAGGAACCGATAAAGAATTAGGCGGCACAATGAGGCTAGGCAGTTATGAAGCAAGGCTAAAAAAAGGATCATTGATCCATAGCATTTACAAATCAGCAAAAATCTTCGAGAGACACAGACATAGATATGAAGTTAATATAAATTTTAAAGATAATTTTGAAAAAAAAGGAATGATATTTTCTGGATTATCACCAGATTTAAAATTACCTGAGATTGTAGAGCTTAAAAATCATCCTTGGTTTATTGGAGTTCAATTTCACCCAGAATTTAAATCTAGACCTTTAGCTCCACATCCTTTATTCTCTGCATTTATAAAAGCCGCAAAAATCAAATCGAATAAATAATGAAAAATCATAAAGTAAAATGTTCAAATTTTGAAATAGCTAACGACAAGCCGTTTACTTTGATTGCTGGACCTTGTCAGTTAGAAAATGAAGAACATGCCTTAAAGATTTCTTCGGAATTAAAAAAAATTACTAATGAACTTGGAATTAATTTAATTTATAAAACTTCCTTTGATAAAGCTAATAGGACAAGTCTCAAAGGTAAAAGAGGCATGGGTTTAGACAAATCTTTAGCTATTTTTGATAAAATTAAAAAAGAAGTTGGATTACCTGTATTAACCGACGTTCATACAGCAGAGCAATGTTCAATAGTTGCAAATCACGTTGATGTCTTGCAAATTCCAGCATTTCTTTGTCGGCAAACAGACCTATTAATTGCAGCTGCAAAAACCGGAAAAATAATTAATGTAAAAAAAGGTCAATTTTTAGCACCATGGGATATGGCAAATGTAATAAAAAAAATTGAAGACTCTGGAAATAAAAATATTTTAATTACCGAAAGAGGAGCAAGCTTTGGCTACAATACTCTTGTTTCAGATATGAGAGCTTTGCCTATCATGTCGAGATTTGGCTTTCCAATTGTATTTGATGCTACTCACTCTGTACAACAACCAGGGGGTATGGGTGAAAAAAGTGGTGGGCAAAGAGAGTTTGTCCCTTATTTAGCTCGAGCAGCGATAGCTGTAGGAGTTGGAGCAATTTTTATGGAAACACATGAAGATCCAGATAATGCGCCATCAGATGGTCCAAATATGGTGCCATTAAATGAAGTAAAAGCATTATTAAAAAAATTAACTGAAATAGATAAGTTAGTTAAATAAAAAGAATGGCAAAAATCAAAAAGGTTAAAGGGCGACAAGTATTTGATAGTAGAGGAAATCCTACTGTTGAAGCTGAAATCTTTTTAGATGATGGTTCATCAGCTTCAGCAATTTCCCCATCAGGAGCTTCAACAGGCGCTTTTGAAGCACACGAATTAAGAGATAAAGATCAAAATAAGTTTTTAGGAAAAAGTGTTAATACTGCAGTTCAAAATATAAATAATAAAATTTCAAGCAAACTAAATAATTTAAGTCCACATGAACAAGAAAATATTGATAAAATCTTATTAGACTTAGATGGAAGCGAAAATAAAACTAATCTTGGAGCGAATGCTACATTAGCGGTATCATTAGCTAATGCTAAGTGTGCAGCTATTTCAAAAAAACAATCTCTTTATAAAAATTTAAGTCAAACATATTCCTTACCTATTCCGCTAATGAATATTATTAATGGAGGGGCCCACGCCGATAATGATTTGAATATCCAAGAATTTATGATTAGACCTGATTCTGCTCAAAATTTTACAAACGCTATTGAAAAATGTTTTCTTGTAATACAAAATCTTAAAAAATTGTTGCAATCCAAAAAAATGCTCACCAATGTTGGAGATGAAGGTGGCTTTGCTCCATCAATAAATTCTAACGAGGAAGCATTAGATTTAATAGTTCAAGCAATTGAAAAATCTAAATTAAAGGCAGGGAGTGATGTTGTGATTTGCTTAGATGTAGCTGCCAATGAACTTAAGAATGAAAAAGGAGAATATGCAGTTCAATCATCAAGCTTTATGCCTGTAGATAATGTTGTAAACTATTACAAAAAATTAACATCAAAATATCCAATTAAATCAATTGAAGATCCATTTGCAGAAGAAGACTGGCAATCATGGAAAAAAATTACATCTGCAATAGGACATAATGTTCAAATTGTTGGCGATGATTTATTTGTTACAAATTCTAAAAGGCTCGATAAGGGGATTAAGGAAAAATCTGCTAATAGTATTTTAGTGAAACCTAACCAAATAGGTACTTTAACTGAAACTTTAGAGGTTATATCAATGGCAAAAAAATCTAATTTTAGCACAATTATCTCACACCGATCTGGAGATACGGAAGATACCTTTATAGCTGATTTGGCTGTGGCTACCATGTCGTCACAAATCAAAACAGGCTCACTGGCAAGATCTGAAAGAGTAGCAAAATACAATAGATTATTACGCGTCGAAGAAGAACTTGGCAATCAAGCCAAAATGGCTAGAATCTAATCAATGAAGTTAATTAAAATTTTAAAAAAAAAAAAATTTATTTTATTTAATATTTTCTTTACTTTATATATTGGTATTAATCTAATTGGAGGTGAAAGAGGATTAATCTCTTATTTTGACAAAAAAAACACTTACGAAATGTTAGTTAAAGAGGAAAAAATATTAACTGCGAAATTAAAAGATTTAGATCATAAAATTTCATTAATAAATAAAAATGATCCTGATTATTTAGATATGTTATATAGACAGAAATTTAATTATGTGACTGATGGTGAGATAATAATAAAATTAAAATGAGCGAAAAACCAAGGCACCCAGAAAAAGTAAACAAACCAATAAATCCTATTAAGAGAAAACCTGATTGGATAAGATCTAAAATAGTTGACTCTCAAGTTTTTTTTCAAACAAAAAAAGTTGTGAACCAGAACAATCTGGTAACAGTTTGCCAGGAAGCTAATTGTCCTAATATTACTGAATGTTGGAGTAAAAAACATGCAACTTTTATGATTATGGGAGACACATGTACAAGAGCTTGTGCATTTTGTGATGTTAAAACCGGTAAACCAAGTGATCTAGACATCTTTGAGCCATTAAAAATTTCTAATGCGGTAAAAGATTTAAATTTAAAGCATGTTGTGATTACATCTGTTGATAGAGATGACCTTGAAGATGGAGGGTCGGAACATTTTTATAAAGTTGTAAGAGCTACAAGAGAAAAAAATCCTGAAACTTCTATTGAAGTTCTAACGCCTGATTTTTTAAGAAAAGGTGGTGCATATAAAAAAGTTTTGGAAGCTGACTTAGATGTTTTCAATCATAATATAGAAACAGTTCCAAGACTTTATACAAAAGTTAGGCCTGGAGCACGTTATTTTGCTTCATTGGAATTACTTAAAAATGCAAAGAGATATAATAAAAAAGTTTTTACTAAGTCAGGTATCATGGTTGGTTTAGGAGAAACTAAAGAAGAGGTAATACAAGTAATGGATGACTTAAGATCAGCAGAAGTCGATTTTATTACAATAGGTCAATACCTTCAGCCGTCAGAAAAACATCATCCTCTAGACCGATATTATCATCCAGATGAATTTAAAGAATTTGAAGATATTGCAAAAACAAAAGGCTTCTTACTTGTTTCTTCATCACCATTAACCAGATCATCATATCACGCTGATGAAGATTTTAGAAAATTACAGGACGCAAGAAATAAAAAGCTTGAATGTCATCCGCATCACTAAAAAAAATTATTTCTTGTAAAAAAGATCAACTTGTTTCAATGGTTCTTGATATTGAAAAATATCCTGAATTTGTTCCTTGGTGTATTGAAGGTAAGATTTTCGATAAGAATGAAAGTCCAGATTTAATTACTTTTAATGGTGATTTAAAAGTTGGTAAAAGTATTTTAAACGAAACCTTTTCGAGCCATGTTTCTTATCATAAAGAAACTGATAAAATTATTGTTACGAATTTAGATGGTCCTTTAAAACACCTAAAAAATGAATGGCATTTCAAAGAAATAAATAATAATACACAATTAGAATTTTTTATTGATTTTGAATTGAAAAATCCAATCTTAAATGGAATAATGAAAAAATCTTTTGAGCTTGGTTTAAATAAAATTGCAAAAGCTTTTGAAGAAAGGGCAGTCAAGTTGTACAAGTAATGTTAATTATTACAGTTTTATTAGTCGTATTTATTTTTACATTTAAAAATTTAGCCTCATATATTAAAAAAATTAGAACAGGGGATCCTAATGAAAGTGATAAAACTTATTGGATGTTTTCTTATGATTTTAAATCTCCAAATAAAGATTGGGTCCCAGAAAATAAAAATCTTTTAGCTAAAAAAAGAACAAGAAATTTCTTAGTTTTTATTCTTTATCTTAACGCGTTTGGAATATTCTTATTATTAAATAGTTTTACTGCTCATTTGCTTAACTTTATTGTTAATCCGGAATTCAGTTATCCTATTTAATTAATTTTAATAGTAAATTAAG
>Ga0209630_10005229_pt1 | contig 11072 bp, 10 predicted proteins | sample COG_01_FD_184745 | JGI IMG/M metagenome (GOLD analysis project Ga0209630, IMG submission 184745) | Pelagic Microbial community sample from North Sea - COGITO 998_met_01 (SPAdes) (version 2) | ecosystem: Environmental > Aquatic > Marine > Neritic zone/Coastal water | place: Helgoland, sampling... | reverse complement strand
TCCGGGGCATGCCTTGCCCCATCAGTACTTCAACCTGCCGTAACTTCACGACAATCTCTTCGGGCTTGGGTCTCTTAATAGCCATCGGTGGTCCTCCGCTTTCCTAACTATAGGGACGGACCACTTCAAAGGGGGAGGCTCATCGGCTCGTGTTCGGCTCCGAGAGTAGCGCGAAGCTCGTCAAGAAGTGGCTGAGATTAAAACCTCAAGACATTCAGCCCGTTTTCTGCGCGATTAATCACGGCAAGTGCGACGACCGCACCACATATGCGACCGCAACGTAAACGACATCATCAAGCGGAGCCTCGTGAAGGTGAAGCGATGCGCGCGGCCAAGCGACTTGGAGGTTTCAGGTCACTCGCTGCGCGTGGGCGCTGCTCAGGACTTACTTATTAAAGGCTATGACCTCGCTGCGATTATGCGCGCCGGCGGCTGGTCAGATCCGAGCACCGTCTCTAGGTACTTGCTATTTTTCCAACACAACATCTGGAAATAAACAAAAATTACAAGAAATAATTCCAGTTCGTTGCTTGACCTCTAGTTACATCAACTTTTAGACGCCGTCCGATTATCTTATCAATCTCCACAGGTGCCAAACCAAATCCGGGTCTAATGATACGGACATCTTCTTTACTCACTAAACTGCCCACAGTTAGGTCTCTTACGAAATATATGGATCTTCGAAATTTCAAATTTTGTTGCTCAGCCGCTTTTATAGAATAATCCACTTTTCCAAGTGAGTGCCATGCATCTTTACATTCTCGAGTAAGGCACGAAAACTCACTTGGCTCCAAACTAAAAGAGGCATCAGGGCCACCGTCAGAGCGACTAATCGTAAAATGCTTTTCTATGACGGATCCACCGATAGCAATAGATGCAATTGAAGCTGCATTCGATAATGTATGGTCAGATAAACCAGAGACTACGTTGAAAGTTTCGGCAAGATGTTTAACTGTCCGGACATTTGATTGCTCTATTGGGGCGGGATAGCTCGAGATGCAATGCAGCAATATTATTTGCTCATTACCCTGAGAATAAGCAGCATTCACAGCACTACTTATCTCATGTAGAGATGCTAACCCAGTCGACATAAGCATAGGCTTCCCTTTTTTTGCAACGTGACGGATCAGAGGTAGATCAGTGAGTTCAAACGAAGCGATTTTGTATACTTGTGCATCAAGCGATTCCAGCAAATCTGCCGCGCTTTCATCAAATGGCGTTGACAGTATTTCAACACCCATACTTCTCGCATGAGCGAATAATTGTTCATGCCATTCAAACGGCGTTTGTGCCTCTGCATAGAGGTCGTAAAGTTTGTAACCGTCCCATAAACCTCCATGGATCATGAAATCTTCTGAGTCATGGTCTATAGTCATAGTATCGGGTGTGTAAGTTTGTAATTTTATAGCATCACAACCAGTTGAAGCAGCAGCTGTTATTAGTTCAAGAGCTTTCTTAATGGATCCGTTATGGTTAGCTGAAATCTCGCAAATGATATATGGTTCATAGTCTGTTCCGATTTTTCGGTTTCCAATTTTCAACTCAGGTAACACCTCAGTCCTCCATTAAACGATATATTTTGAAAGCTTCCGCGTAGTGATATCCAGATGCGTTACCTCTTACAGCAGCTAATGTCTCAATACCTTTTAAAGATCTGGGATGTGGGCTTGCTCTCAATTCACTCTCATAAGCCCGCATTGCATCAATTTTCAGATTGAATGTCTCACTGATATTCACAAAATAATTGGGTTTAAAATGTGGGGCATCAAAAGCCCATTCTGTGGATGAGTTCACTTCAAATCCAAGTACTTTCTTAATCGGTGATCCTGCTAAAGGCCGAGTGGCTGTCAATGTGGCGCGTGCAACAGTCGAATGATCAATGTTTAAATCGTTTGCAAAATGGGTCATAACAATCTCAGGTTGAAATTTACGAATTTCTTTTTCAATTGACTGTGTCACATGCAATAATGGGACTGTATCCATACAATTGTCAGGATAGTCACATTGGGTTATCTGAGAAATTCCAAGGATTTCAGCCGCGTGTTCGGAATGTAACTTCCGCTCTTGAATTTTAATTAAGTCATCCTTTTCGTTTCTAGAGCTAACTCCACTGGTCATAAAAATTACAGCAACTTCATTTCCCTGCTTTGCTAGTTTTGCGATAGTCCCACCACAACCTAGAACCTCATCGTCACTGTGCGCAGCGACTATTAGAACTTTATTTCTCATGCTTCGTAACCTTCACATCAGCACTTAGCGTTTCATCGTTGTTAATGCGAGCATTAAACATTTCAATTTGAAAATCCCCATAAGAGAAAAACGCTTTGGGGTAATTTGGAGCATCCAACATTCTCACAAAATCATATAATTTATTGATAGAAAGCACTTCTGGAATGCGGCTCTCCGCACATGTTCTTCGCTTGTAAATTGTGGGTTCACCTTCCTGCTCAACTGGGGTCATTTCCTCCATCTGAATTTTATGCATCATCTCGAAGCAAACCGGAGCTGTTCTCTGGAAAATATCTAAAGCAGATCCCGTAAGATCGAGTTCACACTTTAAATAGACTGGCCCTGAGTCTATTCCTTCGTTCATTTTTAAAGCTGAAACAACTGTTCTCGTGTGTCCTCGAACGATTAAATTTTGCAGTGGAGAACCACCACGGCCAAACGGAACATCCGTCATGTGAAAGCAAACACAGTCATATTTTTCGAATATCTTCGCTGGAACAATTTCAGACCAATGTGGAAAAAAAATGAACCTTGGTGATAATTTTGATACCTGCTCCTCTAAATCTGAAGGACAAGTAGCTAAAGACCAATTTCCTGATAACTTTTGCCTATTCGATATAAAGTGGTCGACGTGCCATGGCTTATCGGTCGCAATTATGTAATTCAACAATATTCCAGCCTCACAAAATTCTGTTCCTTAGCGATTATGTTAAAATCACAGTTCAAAAAAACTCTCAATGAAGCTTCATTTTTAACGTGTACAGATGCTTGGAGCTTCTTGGTTCCAACTCGATCAACTATTTTACTTAACATGATCGCAGCAAAACCTCTACTTCGGTATTTTGTATGTACATATATGCTTACGTCGTAATAAGTTTTTATGTGGTTTAATCTGATATAACCAATCTTCTCTAAACCACATTTAAAAATGATATGGACACAATCTTTTTTTACAAAGTTTTTTGAAAACCAATTCATATGGCACTCATAACTTGGAACGCTAGAATTAACATAAAGCGATGTATCAGTCTTTTCGTAGCGACACTCATATACAAACTTTGTATCCTCAATTGTTGCCTCAGCTTCAGTCAGGAATTCGAGTTCTTTTAATAACTTAGCTACAACTCGATCTGTCCCATGGGCACCAACAAAATCACTATTTGAGAGCGACTTTTTGGACAACATTTTTGGATCTAGTATTGTGTCTATTATTGACGCCAATTTGACATGTTCGCCGATCTCACCTTTTCTAATTACGGCACCCAATCCTTGGCGCTCATATTCAGCAGAAATATGCTTTTGATTATCTGCGATTGCGTATACAATCGATGGTACACCCAACGCGCTTCTTTCTAGCAATGACACACCCCCAGCTCCGATTGCAATGCGGCACTCTGATATTTCCCTTGCTACATTATTTGGATTTTCAACCAATTTACATTTTAAGCCAAGCTCCTCAACTCGCCGTTCTAAGCCAAAGGTATATGGGTAATCACTACCAATGATAATTTTGATACTGTGCTTATGCATATTGGCGTGCATAGCTAACGTACTAAGCACATGTTCAGTGTAATTATTTTTGTCAGCGCCACCGAAATTTATCAGTATATCGAATTGTTTTTTAAACCCGCTGAAATCAGCAGAAAATTCATCTCGCAATAATGCATATTTAGGTCCAACCAATAGAGTGCAAATTTGCGGTACAAGAGATGAATAGCAAGACGCTTTGCGACCAATGCTCTGATCTACTAATAAATTACAGATGTGCTCTCTATTAGCTAGATCATCCAAAACTAATATAAATCGGAAGTTATCTTGGACTGCGCGTTCCCAATGATGCCCTAGTCCATAATGATCAACCACTACACCGTTAAAATTTCCTGGCTGCGCCATTGCAATAAATTCCTCAGCATCAAACCTTTGATTGACCCCAAGCCAACGTGAATATTCGTCGATAGCAGAAAACATAATGTCAATACGATCTAGTAAAATTACCTCAAATTTCTCATCAAGTATTGCGAATAAACTTTTGGAAATGTTGCGAACGAAAAAGGTGCATTTTATGTTGTAATCAATTAGCTTATCAGCAAGGGTAATGCACCTTAAAACATGGCCAACACCGGTCTCTGCGTTACCGTCAACTCTTATTGCTATATTCAATTAATTTAACCTTTTAAAGCCAGCATGACAGGCTTCACCATCGAGATGCATATCGATATCTTTGTTTTTTTCGCAATTTTTTATTTTTTCGAATATTGGATCCAAATTATTTTTATATTGCTCCAAGACTTGATCCGAATGTTTCGTACAGGCGTAAAAAGCAGTGCCAGCCAAAAAGCCTTTCTTCAACATTTCTTGAGTGACAAATGTTTTAATTTTTATCGCGTCTGGGCTTTGAAATGAAAATGTTGAAATGGCCGGCAATCCTCCAATTGATATTTCAAGATCATAATAATCAGATAAGCCTTGCCAAATTTTACGTACTTTTTTTCCTATCTCTGTAATTGTATCCCAAGGTTGTTCTTGCTCCATTACTTCAAGTGTTTTCAATCCTGCTGCTGATCCTATCCTTTCTGTCCAAAACGTTGAACTGATAAATGTTGTTTGCGCCATTTGCATTACATCTGAACGACCAACCACTGCTGATACAGCGTAACCATTTCCTAAAGTTTTACCAAAAACGGCTATATCTGGTTGCACACCATATTTAATGTGTAATCCACCAAATGTTTCTCGAAAACCCGAGGTACACTCGTCAAATACTAGCACGATACCGTGTTCATCACAGAGCCGTCTCACCTTTGTTAAAAAATTATCTGCCGGTTCAACAGTTCGCATGACTTCCATTTTGACAACACCTATATTCTTGGTGGTCACAAGTTGAACTAAATTTTCAAAATCGTTGTAATCGAAGGGATGTACAATACCCCTTAAAGAAGGAGGGACTCCAGCAGTACTAAGTCCAGGCAATAAATGACCCGCCAGACTATCATCCGCTCCAAGATTTGCAGACAAGTACCAATCATGCCAACCGTGATAACCGCACACGGCCACCCCTTCTTTCCCAGACATGGCTCTTGCAATTCTTACTGCGATCGCATTCGCCTCTCCCCCAGAGCGAGCAAATCGCACTCCGCCGGCCCATGGATTAATTTCTAGTAATCTTTCAGCAAGCCACACCTCTTCGGGTGCATTCAGCGTGGACATATTGCCAAGAGAAATCACATTCCTAACAGCCTCATCAACTTCTGGATGTGAATACCCTAAGATATTTGTTCCCACTCCCATATAATACGTATCGACAAACCTGTTACCGTCCAGATCCCACACGCAACATCCATCAGTCTTGGAAAAATAACTTGGCCACCCGCCAGGAAGATGCATTTCGGCTCGTTTCGAAAGTAACATGTTTCCACCGGGAATGACTTTTTTTGCGCGTTTCCAAAGCTTTTGACCTGAACCCATTTCAGCTTCTTCATTTCGTGTTAATATTTCGTTGATTTTCGTCAAATTTGAGTTTTCTAGTAAAAATTTCTCTACTTTCTGATAATTGAAATGAAGATCAGGTTTAAAATGTTCAAACACTTTGCACAATAATGTGAGGTCGTCAGGCTCATCCAAAGTCAAGCGTAAGTCAGAGGTATCAATAGCATTCTTGAGATTTATTCGCTTAAAATTTCCATTTCGAATAAACGGTGTGACATGCTCCCGATCAGATTCCGAAGCTGTACTAAGCGTCGCAGTTGAAAGGGCTTGCATGCTAAAAACCTCAATATCTAACCCATCAGGAAATGTTGGGGGATCAACATTTGACACGTAATCGGCATCCGAATTTAAAAATATCTGAACAGCCTCATCGACTAAGTAAGGATCAATCACAGGGCAATCGCCCGTAATCCTGACGATGATGTCGGCTGACGTTGCGACAGCGGCGTCACAAAAGCGTTGCAAAACATCATTCTCAGATCCACGAATTACGCGGTAACCTATCTCTTCTACCGCATTACATAACTGATCATTTTCAATATTATGAGAGGTCGCCACACAAATTTCACCTATTAGTTTGGAGCGACTTAACCGCTTCAAGAGTATCTCAAGCGCTGGTATTCCAGCTATTTTCTTCAATACTTTCCCTGGTAATCTAGTGGATCCCATTCTAGCCTGAACTATAGCGACTATTTTCATGCCAGATCCCATTTTGAAGGATTAATAAGGTTTGGATCTTTACAGCCCAACATAGGGAAATCAATTCGCTCCGAGGAATTTTGTATTTCAATAAGTGCCTGCAATTGTGAGACGCTATCAACTCCCACCACTATCTTGTCAATCCAGTCCTGCTGAAGTGCAAACTTGAGTGCAACTTTTAGAGCGTCAGCGCCTTTAGAATTCAAAAATCCATACCAAGCCTCAAAATTAGCTGGCCAATACTTTATGAAATATTCGGGTAAACTTGACCGTTGCATTAATAATAGGCCCTGCAGAAACACTGATCTTGTATGAATTTCTACCCCAGCAACTTTTAATTTGTCACTCCAGCCAGATAATAATATTTGTTGATCAAATACATTGAAGGGAACTTGGATAATATCTAGTTTAATAACTTCTGATATAGCTGTAAGAATTTCGGGTGAATAAATAGATACACCTACTTTTGAAACGATCCCCTGCTCTTTCAACATCTGTAATTTTCTTACTATTTCAATACCTTGACTGCTTAAGAGAACTTCAGGGCGATGAAGCATGACCGCGTATAGCCTCGATTGGTTAAGTCTGCTGCAACTCTCTTTCACGCACTTAATTATATCGTGGTCGCGGGTCTGATTTTTAAATTCGCCACCAATCTTTGTAACGAAGTTGAATTGAGTATCATTGCATAATGATCCAATACGACATTCGCTATCTCCATAGGCTTGCGCGGTATCGATTACTTCGATTCGTGCTTTATGCGCAAACAACAATATATTCGCTAGTTCGCTTTCTAATATTTTGCCAGATTTATTTGCGACACCGTATTGGAGCCCAAAATTTGCGCTACCTAAAGCTAACCTTGAAGTGGTCTTATTCATCACACAGCTTTTTGACAATTTCGATCGCATAGCTTTGTTCATCTTCAGTCAAAGTAGGAAACATTGGCAAGCTAATCGCTTTTTTATAGTAATTCTCCGAATTTGGGAAATCGCCCCAGTTAAAGCCCAATTTTTGATAATAAGGCTGGGTGTGAACAGGAATATAATGGAGGTTAACGCCAATATTACTTTCACGTAGTTTCTGAAAAATAAGCTTGTGTTTCGAACTTTCAACTTGAATTACATACAGATGCAATGCAGATATGTTTTCTGGGTTTCTGTATGGTATTTTTAGATTAGCATCCTTAAATTCTTGATCGTAACTAGCTGCAATCGCATGCCTTCTTTCAACATATTCATCTAAACGCTTTAGTTGCGATAGTCCTAAAGCAGCATGAATGTCGGTCATCCTGTAATTAAAACCTAATTCTATTTGCTCATAGTACCATGCATCAACTTGTGGAAATTGCATTAAATTTAGATCGCGAGTGATGCCATGGGCCCGTAAAAGTTTCAGTTTCTGATCTAGTTCGGCAGAGTTGGTTACAGCAGCTCCACCCTCACCACTTGTGACGATCTTTACAGGATGAAAACTAAAAACGGTAATGTCAGAGTACTCACATGACCCAATAGGCCTGTTTTTAAACCGCCCACCGATCGCATGAGACGCATCTTCTATAATTTTAAATCCATATTCATTTGACAGTCTTTTTATGGCAGTCATATCACAGGGTTCACCTGCTAGATGCACAGGTATAACGATCTTCGGTAGCTTGCCGGATTTCTGGGAAATGCTCAGTTTTCGCTCCAATAGCTCAACTGACATATTTGATGTCTGAGGATCAATGTCCACAAAATCGATCTTAGCACCGCAATATAATGCACAGTTAGCAGATGCAACAAAAGTGTTGGGTACAGTCCAAACAATATCACCAGGCTGTAGATCTAATGCTAAACATGCTATGTGCAGCGCGGAAGTTGCACTATTTGCTGCAGTAACATATTTAACACCAGTTAAATCTCCGATAGCATTTTCAAAATTAAGAACCATCGGGCCTTGTGTTAAAAAGTTAGACTGTAAAACGTCCATCACTAAATCAATGTCATCTATTCTGACATCTTGTTTACCATAAGGAATCAAATACGCATCCTGTCGTTTTTCAATTTTTCTGGATCCATTCTTCTAGTGAATCAAGGGTCATTTTTTCTGGGTTATTATCACTGCGATAAACAAAATCGTTCGGGACTTGCACACCATCTTTTATACGATCTTTTGAATTGAACCACTCATTTATCATTGGCAAAATTTTAAAATACTGTTCGTACTCATACGTGAACGGTGCATCCTCTAAACCAATCATTTGCTCGTGTAACTTTTCACCTGGTCTAATCCCTACTATTCTCATTTCTACATCTTTTGATACCGCCTTTGCTATATTCATAATATTCATAGATGGTATTTTTTTTACATAAATTTCACCACCAACCATATCATCAAATGCATGCCAAACTAATTCAACACCTTGGTTAAGTGTTATCATAAACCTTGTCATGTTGGGATTTGTTATTGGAAACTCTTTTGCACCATTTTCTAACAAGCTTTTAAAAAAAGGTATTACGGACCCACGGGAACCCATTACATTTCCATATCTAACGACACTGAATGCCGTTCCATGTTCTCCAGAATATGCATTTCCAGAGACAAACAATTTATCAGAAGTTAATTTGGTTGCACCGTATAAATTTATTGGGCTTGAAGCTTTATCTGTTGATAAAGAAACAACTTTTTTAATGCCTTTATCTATACAAGCATCTATTACATTCATTGCACCAATCACATTTGTCTTAACACATTCAAACGGATTATATTCCGCAGTTGGCACAATTTTTGTCGCCGCAGCGTGTACCACAAAATCTACTCCATCTAATGCCCTATGTAATCGGTCTTTATCCCTCACATCTCCTATAAAAAAACGTATTCGTTCATCATTATTATAAGTTTTAGACATTTCCCACTGCTTCATTTCATCACGGGAAAATATGATCAGTTTTTTAGGTGAATACCTTTCTATAGTCATTTCAACAAATTTTTTCCCAAAAGAGCCTGTCCCACCGGTTATCAAAATAGTACAATCGTCAAACATTGGATTTTTACCTTATGTATATAAGAAACGCTAAACACTTATGCATCCTGCGTGAGCAGCCCCACTTGAGTGGTCCAATTTGAAAGTTAGTGCATGACTGGCCTTTGGTCCACCTGTATGGTGGCTTCTGGCGCAGGCGGGCGATAGCCCAATGCACTATGGGGTCGTTTGGTGTTGTAGTGGTTCCTCCATCTTTCGATAATAATTTGGGCTTCCCGCAGCGAGTAGAAGATTTCGCCATTCAGCAACTCGTCGCGCATTCGCCCATTGAAGCTTTCGCAATATCCGTTCTCCCAGGGTGATCCCGGCTCAATGTAGGCGGTCTTTGCCCCAACTGCTTTGATCCAATTTCTGACGGCCTCAGCAATGAACTCAGGTCCGTTGTCTGACCTGATGAAGGCAGGCACTCCACGCAGGATGAACAGGTCTGTCAGCGCATCGATGACCTCGGTCGAGTTCAGCTTTCGTTTCACCCGGATCGCGAGGCATTCTCGGCTGTGTTCATCCAAGATGTTGAGCGTCCTGAACGCTCTGCCGTCATCAGTACGATGATGCACAAAGTCGTATGACCAGACATGATTGCGATACTCAGGACGTAGACGGACACACGAGCCATCGTTCAGCCAGAGCCGCCCTTTCTTTGGTTGTCTTATTGGCACTTTAAGCCCCTCGCGTCGCCATAAACGTTCCACACGTTTGTCATTCACCTGCCAGCCTGCATCTCTCAACAGGGTAGCGATCCGGCGATAGCCATATCGACCGTACTGGCGCGTCAGCTCAATCATATCCGTGACCAGACGTTCTTCGTCAGCACGTCCGCTTGGCAATCGGCGCTGTGTAGATCGGTGCTGGCCCAGAACGCGACAAACCCGTCGCTCAGAAACTTTGAACTGGTCGCGCACATGATCAATGCAGGCCCGTCGACGCGAGGGGCTCAGAAGTTTCCCGATGCGGCCTCCTTCAAGATTAGCTTGTCCAGTGTCAGGTCAGAAACTGCGCGCCGCAGACGCTCGTTCTCTTTCTGCAGCCGCTTCAACTCCTTGAGTTGTTCTATGCCCATTCCACCGTACTTCTTCTTCCAGCGGTAATAGGTTTGTTCAGTCACGCTGATCTGCCGGATCGCATCAATCCGGGGCATGCCTTGCCCCATCAGTACTTCAACCTGCCGTAACTTCACGACAATCTCTTCGGGCTTGGGTCTCTTAATAGCCATCGGTGGTCCTCCGCCTTCCTAACTATAGGGGCGGACCACTTCAAAGGGGGAGGCTCAGGAGGACACAGCCCTTATCGTCACCACTGACCATGGGTTTCTTTTGGGCGAACATGACCTTTGGGCGAAGAATATCATGCCCGTATACAACGAAGTCGCACATATTCCCCTGATCATGTTTCACCCAGACCATGCGGATTGTGGCGGTCAGCGGCGCGAGGGGCTTACCCAAACCACCGACCTGATGCCCACGTTTCTTGAGCTGTTCGGCGTGGCACCACCGCCGGAGGTTCGGGGAATGTCGCTGATGTCACTCGTCGCAACCGACGCTCCCGGTCACGAGACGATCCTATACGGACAGCATGGCGCGGCAATCAACATCACTGACGGACGTTACACCTATTTCCGCTATCCAACGGACAT
>Ga0209630_10005227_pt1 | contig 11074 bp, 9 predicted proteins | sample COG_01_FD_184745 | JGI IMG/M metagenome (GOLD analysis project Ga0209630, IMG submission 184745) | Pelagic Microbial community sample from North Sea - COGITO 998_met_01 (SPAdes) (version 2) | ecosystem: Environmental > Aquatic > Marine > Neritic zone/Coastal water | place: Helgoland, sampling... | reverse complement strand
TTTTGTTCACCGCATATAATGGCCAGGTAGCTCAGTCGGTAGAGCAGAGGACTGAAAATCCTCGTGTCGGCAGTTCGATTCTGTCCCTGGCCACCATTTAAATCAGTGAGTTAACTTCCTTATTGCGCTACCGTTAAAGTCATTTGCGTGAGTTTTGCGTGAGTCGCACTGTTTTCAGCATAAGGGTGTAAATGTTCTGCACTTAAATGTACTTAGTCGTATAGATCGTCTCATCGGAGATGGGACTCCTAAGTGAGATTCGGAGAATCGGAATCCGAACTGGGTACTGCCTCGCAGTTCCCGAGGGGAGACCCGATGTAAAAGCAAACGTGAAGTGAAAATTATTTTTTTTTAAATATATTTTTTTAATCAATAGTCTTAAATGTATACATGGCATGAGTACTTCTTGTTGGATATTAAGGGGCAATAAAAAACCACTGAACCGTATGGCGCAGTAGGTTATGAAGGGTTAAAAGTAATTAAAGAACGAAAATAAACTGTATATGTGTACTTCATCTAAGGTATTTAATCTTGCGCAATTTATACCTTATACATAGTAGATATTATTTGGTTGAGTACATACAGTTGCAGTTTCAAGTTATCAATACCAGATATGAAATTAAATCTAATAATAATTCAGTTTGTGTATTTATATTCAACACTGCCTAGTGTAAAACGCTGAATTAACTACAAGGGGATAGTATATAAATAGAAAAATAAATAGTATATATTGCATATATACGAAATATATATTGACAAATATACTGTATTTAATATTATGGTATTTTAATTCGTATAAAAGAGAGAATAAGTATGCCAAGAGATGCCGATCGTATTAAATTTAAGGAGCTTGCTGAAAATCGAGTTAATAGAGCTATAAAAGACATTAAGTTGATAGGGAATTTATCAAATAGGAGTAACTATTCTTATACAAAGCAGGATTCAAATAAAATATACACTGCTTTGAAAAAATCGCTGGATGAAATGAAGGCTCGGTTTGATAGAAAAGGTGAAGAAGCAAACATAGCTTTTAAGCTAGATTGAAAGCTGTACTCAAGAATTAATAAAGGGACATATTATGGTTGAATGGAAGTTTGTTAAAAAATATAAAAACCAGAAGTCAAGAGAAGCGATGCAGGGAGAATTCTTTGCAAACTCCAGTATTGATGATGAAACGCATGCTTTAGTTAGAGAAGCAATTCAGAACTCTCTTGATGCAAAAGTTAAAGATAATGAAGGCCCTGTTCGTGTAAGGTTTGGTGTAAGTTGCGATGGTTGTCTTGCTGCAGAGACCATGAGTAAATATATTTCCGATGAAGCTTGGAAGCATTTTCATGCAAGTAACAATGGTTTGACGCAACCACCGGGCAAAGAAGATGAATGTCCTTATCTGGTCTACGAGGATTTTGGTACCACTGGTCTTACAGGCAATGTCATGCAATATGATTTTAAAGAGGGTGTGAATAATCCTTTTTATTATTTTATGAGAGCAGAAGGTCAGTCAGGGAAGTCGGAAGAAGATCGTGGTCGCTGGGGTGTAGGCAAATTTGTATTTCCACATGCATCAAATATTCGTAGTTTTTTCATGCTTACCAACAGAAATGATGATGGTCAGACCATGATGGCAGGCCAATGCATTTTAAAATCTCACGAAGTTGAGAATGAATCATTCACACCGGACGGTTGGTATGGTGAGTTTGATGATGATGAATTCCAGCTGGCGAGTGTTAGTGCTGAAACAATAAACCAATTAAAAACTGATTTCGGTCTGTTCAGGGGAAACGATCAGGCAGGGCTTTCAATGATTATCCCTTATATAAATGATGAGTTTACACTCAATGGAATTGCCAGCCATGTAATTAGTGAATATTTCTATCCTATTTTACAAGGCCAGTTGGAAGTTACTATTAATGATGCAGAAGCATCATTGACGATAACTAAAGATTATTTGGTTGATGATAATTGTGATGAAGTATATTCGCCCGATAAAGAAACGAAAGCCATGATTGATATGGCGAAACACGCTCTTGAAATAAGTGATGAAGAAAGGATAGAACTTGTTTGCTCTGATGATAAAGGTGGTCCAAATTGGGATGACAGTGTTGAGCTGGAAATAGCTAATCAAATTCGTTCCATTCTAGATGATGAAACAAAAATTGCAGCTATACGAGTCCCTCTTTATGTACGCAAGAAAAAAAAATCTGCAGTAAAAACGTATTTTGATATGTATGTATGCAGGGATGAACATGGTGGAGATGGAAAACCTTTGTTTGTAAGGGAAGGGATAAAAATACCCGAAGTGCATTCGAGGGCAGCACGTGGTTATCGTTGTTTAGTAATAATTCAGGATAAACCATTAGCAACAATGCTAGGTGATGCAGAAAATCCTGCACATACAGAATGGGAGAAAAATTCTTCGAAATTTAAAAATGAGTATTTTTGGGGGCCACCTACAATAGATTTTATTAGGAAATGCTTATACAGGCTGATACATGTCATGAGTCAATCAGAGGAAGAGGAAGATAGGAATGTTCTTGCAGATATATTTTCTATTGACATGCCTGAGAATGATGATGATGTGCCAGAAAGCAGAAAACAAAGACGAAAAAAACCGCAAGAAGGTGATGACGAACAGGATAAACCAGTCATACCGCCGCCGCCGCCAAGAAAATATAAGCTAAATAAAATTGATGGAGGTTTCAGTGTGACAGGGTCCGATGAAAGTTTTTCAACACCACACAATTTTTCTGTCAAGGTTGCTTACGATCGAGTCAAGGGGAGTCCATGGAAAAAATATTCAACAAGTGATTTTGAATTTGATTTTGATAATGAAGAGAGTCCATTAATACTTGATGCGGAAGAAACAGAGTCAGTCGAATATATTGAAAATAAACTTTGGTTTAAAACCGATAATTCTAACTTCAATATTAGTATAACCGGATTTGATAAAAATCGTGACATCATCGTTGATGTAAAGCCAAGTGAGGTCAGTGATGAGGCGCTTTAATTACACGGGACGAAAAAAAATATATCAAAAGGACATTCACGTTCATATAAAACATGCCGAAAGTGAATTACCTGAGTTCGATGTGGTGCTTGATCTCGAAGACTATCAATTACCAAAAGAATCAATTGTTATGACAGAAGCATATCAAGCAACAAGATGGATGCGCTTCGAACTTGGTCAGGTTGGCTTGATTACAAAAGACCGAGGTCTTCAATTAACAGACTTTGATGATATAGAAAATCTGCGCTTCCGTATCAAGGTTATTGAACCTGGATCGGGAAAATTGCTGGCGCTGGCAACTGGAGTACATCCTTTCACAGAAGGGGAGGATTCTAGCGAAAACCAGATGAGCATCTTGCCGGTAAGAAGTGTTGAATTAAGTAATGAAGGCGTTTGCTGGAAGTTGGCATTCGGTGAGCAGGATGTTGCTTTATTAATTGAAAAAGGTCTTGGAGGCAAAGAACAGGTTGTTCGCTCCGGTATTTTCAAATCATTGATTTTGCCATCGGCAATGAGAGAGATATTGAATAATCTTATTAATGCTGCCGAATGGGACGAGGAACTCAGTGATATATCAGACTGGCAAACAAGATGGTTATTGTTTGCCAAGCATCTTGGTGCCGGAATGCCTAATCGGGAAAACACGGCAGATAATACAGAATGGATTGATGATGCAGTTAGACGGTTGGTAACAAAAATTGGTGGTCGTTCTGAATTTATTAATTCTTTTGAGGAGAATGTCTGGTAATGGAAATAAGAAGGTTTAATAAAGAAGGGATAGAGCGTTTCAGTCAGTTTCTAGATACATTAACGACTGATCATCCTGAGTCATTCCCTGAATTGCTATTAAGTAATGAAGAGTTTTCTGATTCAGTAGGAAGTAATACAGATATACTGGATTTGATTAATTTGGCTGACAAGCTTGAAGCAGCAAAAGTTCTGGATGGTGTTGTCAATGAAGCAGGTATGGATTCTGCTGAGAGAGATGCCGGTTTCTGGACGTGGATCGCATGTTATCTATTTCGAAAGTTGTGTAACAAAAGTTCGGGTAAATATAAACCAGGACAACGAGCGAAATGGGTTGCTGAGCCAACTAATTACCAGCGTTATTATAGACATCTGCTTGCAAGTAACTGGCTCATATACAGAGCGCATACAGATGATCCAGAAAGAACAAGAGCGTTATTAAGCGGACCAGTTAATACTCCGGGTGAAATATTTGAACAGATTGCATCTAGACTGGAACTGGTAAGAAGCCCGGTAATCATAGGATTGACCAGACTACTTTATTGGGATGATGAACAAAAAAAGAAAAGGAAAGGGTCCGGTGGCAAAGGTGCAGGAAGTTCGCGGCGATTGGCAGACATTCTTAATCAGTATGAACGAACTTGGGATTTGTTTTCTATGCAGGTAGATGAGCTTGCAGAAATGTTGCCCTCAGAGTTTGATAAATTTATGTGACCAAAATCATGAATAAAACAGACAATCTTACGCCAGATATGTTTGATTAAAAATAGATTGTTCCTATGAATGATGATGCCTCGGTTTTTTAAAAGCATTTTAAGGACGCAGGATTTAAAGATGTAATAAGAAAATCTCCACTCTATCATTTACCAGAAATCAGGCTTTCAATTTAATAGGTGATTTAAATGATAAAGGGAGCAAGTTAGTTACTAACAAAACTTAATCACCATTAAGGAGCTGGCGGGTGTATGTGGCACTTTACTTATTACGGAAGAAAAACATGATGTAAGATCGGATGTAGAATTAATAAATAATAAGAAACAATAAAGGGCGAGGCCTGAAATCAGTATGATTTATATTAAAAAGCTGACCAAATCTGATTTAACGATAATAAAAAGGTTCTGGCGTCCAAACCTAAAGCAAGAAGCTATCGTTTTATCTAAGCGATACATGAAATCACTTGGAGATGACTATTTTAATATGGTCCGCGGTGTTCCAATTCCAATACAAATGATATTTTTTGGGCCGGAGGGAAACCCAGCTATTGTTAAGTCAGATGCATCAATCGGGAGAATGACACATGATTGGCGGATACAGTCTTGTTCACTTGAAGATCCGGTTGAAGATACCGAACGTTTTTCAATTTTGATACCAGGTGATCTTTTTGTCTTTTCACTGGAAAATGATGGCGATGTAAGAATCGGGCGTGGTCTTTTTATTTCACAAGCGAGCCAGGAAGATATTTCACTATATAATTTATTATTGTCATATGTAAACAAGATTGTTGAGACAGAAACTATCAATACTCTTCTACTAGAAGATAACATTAATGAAAGGCATCCAGTTTATTCAGTAATCAACGAAACCAGTGATTTTGAATTTGAGGAGACTGCACCATTTGAAGTTGAACCAGTAACATCTACAGAACTTACAGATTCCCTTGAAGCAGGTTTGATTGGTGCAACTGGCAAGAGAGGTAAATTATCCAAGGAAGAATTAACTACACTACTCACAGAAGTAGATCGAATTGGTAGTGATGGTGAAAAATATTTCGATATATGGCTGGAAACAAAACCGGAAATTAATAGCAAGCGTGTAGCAGCCCATGTTTGGATAGCTAGTGAATTCGCTACAGCACCTTATGATTTTGAAATTATTTTTGATGATGGTTTAAAAGTATTTATCGAGCTGAAGTCAACCTCCGGGCCGTTTAAAAATAATATCTACTTATCTTCTGCTGAATTAAGAACCATGAGTAATTCTTCTCATGATGTGATCCTTGCGAGAATCTATGATCTAGATAACGAGCCGAAATTTAGATTTGCATTCACTACCAAATTTAAAGCAGAAGAAATTCTCTCCACCATCTCCTTTCCTACAGACCAAGTTGGTCTCGTATCTGTATGGGTCAAACCGGGATTTTTTGATTTCCAGGAAGAAGAAATTAAGTGGATTGGATACTAAATAAAGATTAATCGCTGATTGTCATAGGGAAAAAAAGGTGACATAATGTCCCTTATTTATCCCAATAAGAACAGGCTGGTTTTCAATGGATCAAAAAGTTACACGCAAAGAATTACTTTTCAGAGCACGTGATTTATATACACAAAGAGAAATAGCCGAATCTGTTGGTGTCGACACACGAACGGTCAAGCGTTGGGAAGTAAAGGAAGATGGTCCGCCTAAATACGCCCAATCAGTTCTGCAAGATCTTTTATTTGATTATTCTCATGAGGCAGGTGGTGACTTTACTTTTATAGATCTGTTTGCCGGTATTGGTGGGATGCGAATGGGGTTTGAATCTGCTGGCGGTCAATGTGTGTTTACCAGTGAATGGGATAAGTATGCTGTAAAAACATACAGTGAAAATTATTGCATTAGCCACGAGATAGCAGGCGATATTACTCAAGTAAATCAAAAAGATATTCCTGATCATGATGTCTTGCTTGCTGGATTTCCATGTCAACCTTTTTCGATTGCAGGAGTTTCAAAGAAAAATGCATTAGGACGTAAACATGGTTTTCTTGATGAAACCCAAGGAACATTATTCTTTGATGTTGCTCGTATTATAAAAGCCCAAAAACCGAAGGCTATTTTGCTTGAGAATGTAAAAAATCTAAGGAGTCATGATAAAGGTAGAACTTTCGATATAATTAAAAACACTTTAGAAAAAGATTTGGGCTATAAAATATTCTATAAAGTTATTGACGGTAAGGGTTTTGTTCCTCAACACAGGGAACGTATTTATATCGTCGGTTTTCGAGAAGATACGCCTTTTTCATGGGATGCATTTAATGCGAAAGATCCGAGTGAGAAAGTAATGAAAGATATTCTCCATTCACAAGCTGGAAAAGAAGAGCCGGAAAAAGATTATACAATTGGTAAAAAAGCAAAGGTTAATGATAAGTACGTATTGAGTGATAAACTCTGGAAGTACTTGTATGACTATGCAGCGAAACATAAAGCTAAGGGTAATGGCTTTGGGTATGGGAAGGTTACCAAAAACTGTACTGCACGTACTTTATCTGCACGATATTACAAGGATGGTTCAGAGATACTCGTTTCAAGGGGCAGGGGCAATCCAAGAAGACTGACTCCTAGAGAATGTGCCCGCATTATGGGGTACTCGGATGATTTTAAAATTCCTGTTTCTGATACTCAAGCATACAAACAATTTGGTAATTCAGTCGTTGTTCCAGTTATTAAAGAAATTGCAAGAATAATGAAGCCACATATCATGACATTAATTGAAGAGGAAGAATCTAAAGTACACCAGTATGCATTACTGCAAGCGTGACAGATGTACTAAACAAACAAAACTAGGTGATGTCCGGTATCAAATATAAAGATAAAAAATCTGAATTAATAATAAATTTGGTGTCTTAAAAATGAACAGACGGGATTTTCTTAAAAAAACCAGAGGTCATGTTGTTACGGCAACGATAGCAGGCGTTTCTGCAGGGTCATATGCATATTGCAAAACTAGTCAGTCTAGCGAATCTGCTATTGCATTGATTAAGGAACAGCTTAATGCCCTTGATGACAAGGTGAAATCGTTAGATATGCGCACAAAAAAGCGCCTACGATTTTTATATGCTGCTACGGCGCTTTCACTTGGTTTCGACATAAGTATGATTATATAAGCTTTATATAATGAGTATCTATATAAGTCATAACCTACGATAGGGTTTAATTTTTATTAAAATTGTACTAACATCTATTCAAGCGTAACCATATTCGGTTCCTTGTAGTGCCAGAAATGAAGACTTTCAACTGGTTCCTGTGAAATCAAACAAATGATTCTCAGGCATCTTTTAACTATGTTGGAGTATTCATTGTGGCTAATACACGTAAATCCCTCAAAAAACTTCGTTCAATCGCTTATTCAAAACAAAAAGGATGTTGTTACTATTGCGAACAACCTATGTGGACTGATGATCCATTAGAGTTATCTTCAAAATATGAACTGCCGCTTAGTAAGCTAAAAAGACTTAAATGTACTGGTGAGCATCTTGTTCCATTTAAAGATGGCGGTAGTTCAACTAAAAAAAATATTGTCGCTGCTTGTTTGTATTGTAATCAACATAGACATAGACGAAAAACAAATTCAACACCTAAGCAATTTGAAAAAATAGTACTGCATAGATTGAGGCATGGTGGATGGCATGGATTAAGATTAGTTGTCAATTGAGTTTGTAGCTTTCTGAGTGCTACATTCGCATTAAGATGAACGTCCGCTTACAGTATAGTGCAGTCTTTTAACTGGGTAGCCAGGTTAGCTACTTCTGCCTATCTAATTGTTATATAAAAATTCTCATGTGCTTAACTAGAATATCTAGCTCATGCTTTTGCTCTTGATGATCTGTAGGACTAACTTTCTAAATGGCTTCTATTAGGCGGATGGTGTGACTGAGCGATTCTTTAATCATAAGTACCTCATTATACTTTAAATAAATATTACGCCTCGCATAATATTTATTTAATCCTCAAAAAAGGGTATTTATTGTCCGAATTAAATCATCTTTATTGGGTAGGTTTTAATGTCTGCTTTCTCAAATTCAACGCCGTGGTATTATTACTACTGTCGACCCAAAACAGCAGATTTAGAAAGATTGTAATTATACGGAACCGTTTCGCGTAACAAAAATAAGGAAAAAATAACCCAGGAAATTAAATGGGCTTACTTAATAATCACACGTGTCACACAAAAATGGCCCATACAGTGGCGTTAGCTCTAAAAAGATAAAATAAAAGGTCAAAATTAATATTATGAATCAACAAACAAATGATCAAATAATTCTTGAGCAAATAATTAAGGACAAATGTGCCGAGTCAGACGATGAGTTATCCATACCAGAATATTTTGAAATTTACACTGCATCTGAAATATTAAAAGATTATGACCTTACATATGACGATATAGTGTACGGCATCGTAGGTGACGGTGGTGATGGTGGCATAGATTCAATATATACATTTATTAATGGCGAACCTCTTAAAGAAGATACCACTATTAATGTAAACCAAAAGAAAAATCATATAGAACTAATTGTGATCCAGTCAAAAACGTCATCAAGCTTTAAAGAAGATGCAATAATTAAGTTCAGAGAGTCATCACAGGATTTATTTAACTTAGCTAACAACCCTGATGATTTTGTAACTCGTTACAATGCCGATCTTATAGACAAAGTTAAATTGTTTAGAGATGCATATGCAAAGCTTGCTAAAACATTTCCAAAAACTGAGATTAGTTATTTTTATGCAACGCAAGGCGATGAAATACATCCTAATGTCACAGGCAAAGTACCAAAATTAAACGAAGACATTAATAAAATGTTTGGTGGAGCAGAGTTCACATTTGAATTTGTAGGTGCCTCTAGGCTTTTAGAAATGACTCGTAATACACCCTCCAGCACTAGGATACTTGAAATAGCTGAATCACCAATCGGCACAGAAGCTGGAAGTTATTTGTGTTTAATAAGTTTATCGAAATATTACGAGTTTATTTCTGATTCTGGAGCATTAGCTAGAAGTATATTTGAATCAAATGTAAGGGACTATCAAGGTAGTGTTATTGTAAATACTGGAATAAGAAAAACACTAGAAAATAAAGACTCTGAAAATTTTTGGTACTTAAATAACGGTGTAACTATTATTACCCCTAAAGCAGTACTCGCTGGGAAGCAATTAACAATTGAAGACCCTCAAATAGTTAATGGTTTACAAACATCACATGAAATATACCAACATTTCTCAGCACTAAATGACCCTCTGGGTGATGAGCGAGCAATATTGGTTCGAGTAATTTGTGAAGAAGATGAAGAAGCAAGAGATAGAATAATAAGGGCAACCAATAGTCAAACTAATATCCCTCCAGCTTCTTTAAGAAGCTCTGATGAAATACATAGAAATATTGAGGATTTTCTAAAAGCAAATGGCTATTACTACGATAGAAAGAAGAATCACTATAAAAACCAAGGAATGCCCGTTTCTAAGATAGTTAGTATTCCATATATGGCACAGACGATGATGTCTATTACGTTACTAAAACCTGATAGCGCTCGAGCAAGACCATCAACTCTTATAAATTCTGATGCAGAGTATAAGAAAATATTTAGTCTGGATATGCCCATTGATATTTATCTGAAAGCCATTCAAATAATGAAGACCGTTGAAAACTACCTCAAACCAGAAAAGTGTGGACAAGAACTTGAACGTAAGGTCATTACAAACATCAAATACTATGTTGCAATGCTAGTTGGTACGAAGCTAGTTGATAGCAAGCATGATATAGCAGAGAAATTAGGCAATATCCCATCAATCACTATCTCAAATGAAATACTAGAAGAATCATTAAAAGAAGCGATTGAAAAATTTAATGAATTAGGAGCTACTGATCAAGTTGCTAAAGGCTCAGCACTAGTAAATAAACTATTAAGTTAACAAGACATTGAAGCTCGCGCACAGAAACGCGCTTGGATCTGCCAAACAACGGCCAGCCACTTAATTAGGCATTAATGTCTGCTTTTAGGGAATAGAATATTTGTTAAGTGGCATGTCCGCTTATGGGCTTAAGTTGCCTATCATTGTATTTTCCTGATTGTCCGCTTTCAGTATGGAGCAGCATCATAAAGTTAACAAACTTTAACAAAGTACAGAAAATAACAATTACTTAAGTATCAGTAACTTATGTGGCACTGTGTTTCAAAAAACAATACTATTGTTTACCTTCTAAAGAGTCGAGGTCACACAAACACAAGAGCAGTACAAGCTGCGACTTTAACCTAGGTGCGATGACCGGAGATGTTGGTTTACGAGGTGAAGTTGAATAACAATCTTTATCGATTGAAGCAATAAAGTCTTGCGTTATATTTGCGTGATTTAGTTGTGATTTGTCCTGCTTAGTTGGGTAAAATCTACAACGGACGGCCCAGTAAGTTATTGTTTATACTGCTATTAAGTGTTTGTCTCTCGTTCTGAAAATCCTCGTGTCGGCAGTTCGATTCTGTCCCTGGCCACCATCATTCTTTCATAGATTGGTTTTTAGATAAGCCGATCAATTTTTTACTATTTCCCATCGATATAAAGTCGTTTTAAGGCCTC
>Ga0209630_10005209_pt1 | contig 11100 bp, 6 predicted proteins | sample COG_01_FD_184745 | JGI IMG/M metagenome (GOLD analysis project Ga0209630, IMG submission 184745) | Pelagic Microbial community sample from North Sea - COGITO 998_met_01 (SPAdes) (version 2) | ecosystem: Environmental > Aquatic > Marine > Neritic zone/Coastal water | place: Helgoland, sampling... | reverse complement strand
CGCCGCGCGCGTCGCCTTCTTACGCTCCGCTCTCGAGACGCCGTCGTCGTTGGCCGTCGCGAGGACGTCCGCGTCCGCGCCGCCGCCGCCGTGGTTCCTCTCGTCGAACGCGATCGTGACGGACAGCGGCGCGGCGTCGCCGCCGTCGCCGTCGTCTTCCTGCGTCACCCGCAGCCGCCTCAACCCCTCCAATCGAACCCTCACCTCCATGCCGTACGTCGGCACGTACGCTAGGAGGTACTTCTTCCCGACCGCGCGCACGATGCCGCTCACCACCTTCGGCGTCGTCCTCAAAAACGCGCACAGATACGCGTGCATGGACCCCTCTTGCGCCGCCTTGGCGGCGAGCTTCCGCTCGTTGCATCGCTCGGCGACGACGTGCAGCACGTTCGCGTTGGGCACGCCCCGCGCGACCGCGGCGGCTTCCGCGTCGACGACCGGACCGGCCGACGACCGGACGCCGTCGCCGTCATCAGAGCGATTCGCTCTTCTGCCCTTGAACCCCGCGTCTAACGCCGCGGCGACGAGCCTGTGCACGACGACGTCCGGGTACCGCCGAATCGGCGACGTGAAGTGCGTGTACCGCTCGAACGCCAACGCGTAATGCCCCCAGGTCTCCTCGTCTTGCTTCCCGGTGCAGAAATACCGCGCGAGCTGCATCGGAAGCGTCGCGAGGAGCTTCGCGACCTCGTACCCGTCCGGGTTGGACGCCCGCAGCGCGGTCAGCGACCGGTGCAGCGCGCCGCTGCTGGACGCGTCGACGCGCAGCCCGCGCTCGGCGGCGAACGTCTCGAGCTGCTTCACCTTTCGCTCGTCCGGCTCCGGGTGGCATCGAAGCAACGCGCGGTCCGGATACGCGGACGCGATGAACGTCGCGACCGTCGTGTTCGCGAGGAGCATGAACTCCTCCACGAGCTGGTTCGCCTCGCGGGTGACGTACGCCGCCGCGGAGGACGGCTGCCCGGCGGCGTCCAGCTCGAAGCTGAGTTTCGATTGGTCGAGCCGCAGCGCGCCGTTTTGGAATCGCCGCGCGCGCATCCCTCGCGCCGCGCGGCTCAGGAGACCGATCGTCTCCGCGACCGCGCGCGGGTCCCACGCCCCCGGGTCGTTCGCGTCCGCGGCGGCGACCTCGACGGGGCCGGAGGCGTCCGCGGCGGCGGCGGTCAGGACAGCCGCGGCGGCGGCGGCTTTATCGTCTTCGCCGCCGAGCGTTTCGTCGTCGAGCGTCTCGATGACGCTCTGCGCGGTGCCGTAATCGAGCTTCGCGCACGACCGTATCACCCCGCGACCGAACCACTCGGAGAGCACCACCCCGTCCGGGGTCATCTCCCACTCCACGCTGAACGTGAGCCTCTCGACCCCGGGGTTGAGCGAACACAGATCGTCGCACAGCAGACGCGGCAGCATCGGCATCACCTTTTGAACGAAATACGTCGACGTCGCCCTCCGCCCGGCTTCTTTATCCAGCGCGCTGTTCGGCGTCACGAAGTGCGACACGTCCGCGATGTGCACGCCGACGACGAGGACGCCGTCGTCGCGCATCGTCGCGTGGAGCGCGTCGTCTAAATCGCGCGCGGTCGGCGGGTCGATGGACGCCACGCGGACCTTCGTGAAATCCCTCCGCGTCGCTCGCTCCTCGCTCGGCACCTCCCATCGCTCGCCGCTCGCGCGGTCGGGAACCTCGGGGAGACACGCGATTGCATCCGCGCTGAAGTCATCCGGGCCGAGGATCGCGTGCTCCGCGATCAGCGCGGCCGTCACCGTCTCGAGAGCGTTCGCTTCGCCGAGGATCTCGATGAGCGCCGCGTGCGGGTACACCGCGCCGGCGCTCCATCGCGTGATTTTCGCGCTGACGAGCGCGTTTTTCAACTTCCCCAACCCTCGCTCCCTCGCCTGCGACGCGATCTCGGGGGGAAGCAACTTCGGGGACATCTCCACGGACATGAACGGCAGCCGCGCGTCGACCGGGTGCAGGCGGAGCATGGGCACGTTCCCGGCGAATTTCGGCGAAGTCTTTCCGCCGCCGCCGCCCTCGACGTCCACGACGTCGACGTATCCGATGACGACGTCGCGCTTCGGCGACTTCTCGAGGACGGCGACGACGCGGCCAGTCGGACGCAGTGGCGTACCGCCGGGACCGCCGCGCGCCGCCGCGTCCGCGAGCGTCTCGAGCGACGGGGGTCGTCGAGGAGGAGGCGCGTCCATCGACGCGGCGCGCAGTGCGCGTCGAATCGCGTCCTCCGCCCTCTCGCGTTCGCGCGCCTTCATCGCGAACTTCGACGCCTCCGCGACGTCGTCGTCTTCGTCCTCTGATTGGACCACGTCATCATCCACGCCATCATCCACGCCATCATCCACGTCATCGTCACCCGCGCCGTCGTCTTCGGCGTCGTCCCAGCCGTCCTCGTCCTCGACCGCGGTCGAGGGAGAGTCCGGCGGCGGCGATGCCCCTCCCCCGCCGCCGCCGCCGCCGCCGCCGCCGCTCGCGCCGCCGCGTCTTCGTCTCCTGTTCCTCTCGCCGCTCGCGCCGCCGCCCCGGTCGTCCAGCCCCGGCCACGCGCTCACGTCGTCCAGCCGTATCACCACGACGTCGCCCTCGATGACGCGGTTCTGCGCGCGGAACCCCTCCAGCTTGACGTCCGCGGTGGGAGGAAATCCCTCCACGCTGACGTACGCCTCGTGCCGGCGACGCGGGTTCACGCGGATCTTCCCGGTGAAGAGCTCGCCGTCCATGACGCCGAGCGCGACGTCGCTCGCGGGGAGGAACTCGTCGAAGCGTCGCCTGCCGCCGCCGCCGCCGCCGCCTTTCCCGCGGCCGTCGCGTCTGGACGACGACGACGACGACGTCGGCGTGTTTCCTCGCCCATCGCCTCCCTTCGCCTTCGCCTTCGCCTTCCCCGAGGACCGCCGCGGCCGATGAGGACCGCCGGGCGTCGTCGTCGGCGCGGGCGTGGAAGGCGTCGCGGGCGCCGCGGGCGGCACCTTCGCGCCGCCCTTTAACCGGACTACACCCTTGCGGGGCGTCTTCGCGGATGCGTTCGCGTCGTCAGATCTCGACGACCTCCCTCGCCCTCGTCGTCGTCCGTCGTCTTCGCCCTCCTCGCGCGTCCGCTCGCGCTCGCCTCCTCCTCCGTTCGCGGGCGCGGACGCGCTCGCGGACCTCGTGAGGAGGTCCAGCGACGCCGCGGCGTCCTTCGCCGGCGCCATGCGGTGTGCGTTCCCCGCGTCCGTCGACGAAGCGAAGCGATGCGTTTATTCCGATGGTGTTTTTTCGTCGGATCGATGTTGTTGTTTCCCGCCTCTGCACTGCCGCCGGCGCCAGAGCCGCCTCCAGAGCTCCGGACGCGCGTCCCTCTTCACTGGGCCCGCCGACGCGCGCGCGGAGGATGTCCGCGCGGGAGATCGGCCGCCGCGCCGCCGCGATCGCGGCGTCTTCGGCCGCGGCGGCGAGCGCGTCCACGTCCTCCTCGGCGGCCGCGATCGATGCTGTTTTTTCGTCGACGACGCGTCGCGGGTTCTCCTCCGCGCACCAGCGATGGGCGGTCGCGGCCGAGACGAGCCCTCTGCGTCGACTCCTCGCGCTCGAGTCGAGCGGCGCGTCGCGCGCGGCGTCGCGCGCGCCGTCGCCGTCGCCGTCGGCGTCGGCGTCGAGTCGCCGCCTTCGTCGCGCGTCCTCGAACGCGTCTCCGTCGTCGTTCGACCGCTCGCGTCTCCGACGCCGCCTCCTGTCGTCCTCCTCCGCGGCGAGCGCCGCGAACGACGACGCCGCGAAGACGACGTCGACGACGCCGCCGCCGCCGTCCGCCGCCGCGGTCGCGGGCGCGAGAGCCGCGGTCGCGGAGGCGGAGAAGGACGTCGACTGGAAGATCATCCGATCGGTGCTCCCGTACGTCTGGCCCGAGGGCGAACCCGAGCACCGCGCGCGCGTCGTCGGCGCGGTCTCCCTCCTCGTCCTCTCCAAGTTCCTCAACGTCGGGACGCCGTTCATGTTCAAGTACGCGGTCGACGCGCTCGCGGTCGGCGCGACCGGCGCGGCGACCGGCGCGAGCGCGTTGACGGCGATGGCGGGCCCCGTCGTCTTGGGATGGACCCCGGCGGCGATGCTGGTCGGCTACGGCGCCGCTCGCGCGGGCGCGTCGTTTTGCAACGAGCTGCGAAACGCGACGTTCGCGAAGGTGGCGCAGGGGGCGATACGCGGCGTCGCGCTGCGGGTGTTCGACCACCTCCACGAGCTCGATCTGAGTTTTCATCTCTCGAGGCAGACGGGCGCGGTGACGCGAACGATCGAACGAGGGACGCGCGGGATTCAATTCATCCTGAACAGCATGGTCTTCAACGTCGTCCCGACCGCGTTCGAGATTGGCCTCGTGGCGTACATCCTGGGCACGCGTCTGGGGCCCGAGTTCGCGGTGTTGACCGTGGGGACGATCGGGACGTACGGCGCGTTCACGCTCGCGGTGACGCAGTGGCGGACGCGGTTTCGGAAGGACATGAATCGACTCGAGAATCAAGCCGGGAACCGGTCGCTGGATTCGCTGATCAACTACGAAACCGTGAAGTACTTCAACAACGAAGCGCACGAGTCGAGAAGGTTCGACGAGTGCCTGAGGGGGTACGAGAAAGCGGCGCTGAAGACGCAGAGTTCGCTGAGCGCGTTGAACTTTGGGCAAAACGCCATCTTTTCCGCGTCCATCTCCGCGGCCATGCTACTGTGCGCCGGCGGAGTCGCGCGAGGCGAGCTCACCGTCGGCGACCTCGTCATGGTCAACGGACTTCTGTTCCAGCTGTCCGTGCCGCTGAACTTCTTGGGGACGGTGTACCGAGAGACGCGGCAGAGTTTAGTGGACATGACATCGATGTTCACGCTCTTGGAGACGACGCCAGCCATCGCCGACAAGCCGGACGCGCCTCCGCTGACGATCCCGCCGAACGGGTTAGACGTCGCGTTCGACGACGTCGTCTTCGGGTACGGCGGCGGCAGCGAGAACGGGCGAGGCGACGTCCTGAAGGGCCTGACCTTCGCGGTGCCCGCGGGCGGGAGCCTCGCGCTCGTGGGCGCGTCCGGCAGCGGCAAGTCCACGGTGTTGCGTCTCTTGTACCGGCTCTACGACGCGCAGAGCGGCGCGGTGAGGCTCGGCGGGCAGGACACCCGAGACGTGTCGTCGAAATCGCTGCGACGGAACATCGGCGTCGTCCCGCAAGACTGCGTCTTGTTCAACGACACGATCCGGTATAACATCGCGTACGGACGCGAGAACCACGCCGCGAGCGAGGAGGAAATCGTGACCGCGGCGAAACGCGCGGCGATCCACGACCCGGTGAGCTCGATGACGGACGGGTACGACACCGTCGTCGGCGAGCGCGGGCTGAAGCTCAGCGGCGGGGAGAAGCAGCGGGTCGCGCTCGCGCGCGCGTTTCTGAAGGACGCCGGGGTGGTGCTGTTGGACGAGGCGACGAGCGCGCTCGACACGAAGACGGAGGCGGGGATCATGAGCTCCATCGGGAATCTCATGCGCGGGAGGACGACGATTCTCATCGCGCATCGGCTCTCCACCGCGCGGCACTGCGATCGCATCGCGGTGTTGGAGGACGGCGTGGTGTCCGAGCAAGGGACGCACCGGGAGTTGTTGGAGCGAGGGGGGAGGTACGCGGAGATGTGGGAGGCGCAACAGCACGGGATCGGGCAGGAGGAGAGCGTGGGCGCGACGACGAACGAGCGCGCGGACGCGGCGGGCGTCGGAGACACGCTCGCGGCGTGATTGCATTTCGATCGACAAGTCGTTCAGTCGTCGTTCAACGGCGCTTCGCTCGCTCGTTCGTTCGTTCGTTCGTTCGTTCGTTCGTTCGTTCGTTCGTTCGTTCTCGTTCGTTCTCTCTCTCTCGTCGTCGTCTTCATCGGTCGGTCGTGTCTTCGTCTCATCATGCGATCGGCCTTGCCGCGCGGGGAAATGTCCTCAAGGATCGGCGTTCATCACGCCGACGCGGTCGTATGGGGACCAGTGTATCGAACGCGCCTCACGCGATCGGCTGCCGCGCGCGCGCCGACTCGGACGCGCTCGAGTCCGCGTCGTCGCCGACGTCCTCGCTCGCGCCCTTCCCGCCGCCTCTCATTCCCATCGATATCCCCGCGAACGCGCTCGACAGCGACCCTCGCGGCGCCGGCGGCTTCGACGTCGACCCGACGGGCAAGTCCAACGCCGCGGCGACCTCGCTCGCGTCCTCGGGCTGCGGGCGAAGAGAGAGATTATAAAAATAAAACGCCTTAAGAAACGACGTTCGTTCCTTCGTCGTTGAACACGCAAACGCGCGAGGGATGAGAACCCGTCGTAGTCTACGGAAAACAGCCGCCCGCGCGACGGACGGAACGGACGCGCCTGAAGCAACGTCGTCTCCGCGAGCATCGCGGTGACGACGTACGGGTCCATGTTCGCCGCGGGGCGGCGGTCTTCCATGTACCCGGCGCGCGCGAGGTAACTCTCGTTCCCGATGCGAATGGACGCGCCGCGGTCCGCGACGCCGTAGCTAAACTCGTCCATCGCCGCGGTCTCATGCTTACCCGTGAGCCGTCGCTCGTTCCCGGAACCGTACGCCGCGATGTGCTCCGCGTGACGTTCTCGCAGGCGAGCGATGGCGCGCTCCATCTCTTTGATCCCGCCGAGCGCGGGCGTGCGCATGGACCGCGTGCTGTAGTTTGCGTGCGCGCCCGCGCCGTTCCAGTCCCCGGCGACGGGCTTGGGGTCTAACGTCACGACGACGTCGCCGCGGAGTTCGCAGACGCGTTGGAGGATGTACCGGGCGACCCAGAGCTGGTCGCCGGCGTCGATGCCGACGCACGGGCCGACTTGGAACTCCCACTGCGACGGCATCACCTGCGCGCGGCGAATGCGAAAGCGAAGGGAAGGGAAGAGAAAGAAACGCCTCAACCACCGACGTTACGACGTTCAAAACACCGCGAGGAGGAAGGATCACGCGTGGAAAGACGCAGAAACAGTCGTCTACCAACTATCGAGTCTCACCTCCGCGTTTAAGCCGCCGACGTCCAGACCGGCGTAGTGACACGCTCGGAAGTGCGCCTCCGCGATTTCTCGTCCGTACATCTTCCCGACGCCGCAGTAGTACGGACCTTGCGGCGCGGGGAACCCGCCGACGGGCCAACCGATCGGCCACCCCGTCGTGGAGTCCAGCAGCGTGTACTCTTGCTCTATCCCGAACCAAGGCTCCTCGCACGCGACGTCCGGGTGCTCGAAGATCCGCGCCGCTCTCGCGCGCGCGTTGGTCTTAAGAGGCGCTCTCGTCGCCGGCTCGTAGCAATCGCACAACACGAGGAGCTCGCGGCATTCCCCGAACACGGTCTCGCCCTTGACCGTGTGACCGTTCCCGTTCCCGGAAGGGAACGGGAACCGCCCGAGCTCGCCAACGTACTCGTACTCGTCCTCGGAGAACCCGGTGACGCGTCGCGTGGACTCGTCGTCTCTGTCGGTCGCCGACGGCTGAGGGCCGTTCTATACAAGCGAAAGTCGGGGTGGAGTTGAAAGGCGTCAGTTGGCGTTGAAAGGCGTCGAGGGAGGGGATTGAAAGCGGGGGGTGGGCGGAGAGATGCGCCGGGAAAAGTCCTTAAGGATCGGCGTTCACCACGCTGACGCGGTCGTATGGGAACCAGTGTATAGAACGCACCTGAGACGCGGAGGCGACGGAGGCGGCGGCGGCGGGCGTCGGCGGCGCGCTCGGCGACGCGCCGCCCCCCGCGCTTCCCGCGGCGGCGGCGGCGGCGAGCGCGATCTCCGCGGGCCCCCGCGCGCCGGGCGCGCCGGGGCGGATCGCCATCGAGCGCTGCAGGCGCGTGCTGCCGCCGGGGATGGTCGTCGCGGACGGGGAGAACGCGCGGAACGGGTCTCGGTAGACTTTCCTCGGAACGAGCGTGACTTCGCTGTCGATGCCCGGGGCTTGGTTCGTGCTCGAGCCGTCGTAGTTCCACGTCGGGATGTCCGATACCGCGCGTATCGGACCCTCCAGCGTCCGCGTCTTTCCGCGCAGGTCGCCGTCGTTGCCGCCTGCGCGCGAGGACGTTGGCGCGCGTTGCGGGAGAGGGTCTCACGAAGGCGCGGAGGACGCGCGAGCGGCGGACCACCGACGAAGCGAGAGAGCGGCCGAGAGAAAAAGAAGCGCGCCGCGCCGCGCCGGGCGACGAGAAAAAACCGCACCGAGCCATATGTATTCCACCGTCCACTTGTCGTCCAGGGACGAGAGGTGCAGCAGGCGGTCGAGCGCTCGCGCGCCGCCGTGGCCGCTGCCTTCTTGGCTGCCCGTCGCGGCGTAGGACATCGTGCTGTGGCGGCGGTGGGCGTCTCTGTGAGTGCGCGCGAGAGGTCGCGGGGACGACGTTGTTCTCGGCGTCGCCGAGAGAAAATAATTTTCTCGGAAGCGCCGCGACGAGATTTATTAAATTATTCGTTATTTTCTCTCGGCACCACGGCACGAGCGCGCCCGCCGCGATGCCGCGCGACGACCGCGGCGGCGACGCGACGTCCACGACCGATGCCCTGCGCGCGAAGCTCGAGGAGTACGAGCGGCTCCTCGCGTCCAAGTCGCGCGAGCTCGCGCGACTCGAGGCGTCGCGGGGCGTTCCGGGGCTCGCGTCGTCGGAATCGGAATCGCCCGTCGCGTCGCCGTCGAATCGCCGACGACGCGTGAGCTGGAACGAAGACGTCGACGCGATGACGAGCGCGACAAACCGCTGCGCGTGCGGGCACGTCGGGACGTCGTGCACCGAACACGCGCTCTCGTCGTTCTGGCGGTCGTTCGTGCTCGCGTACATGGTCCGCGCCGGCGTCGCGGTGTTCTCGCGCGGGGTCGGATTAGCGCGCAGCGGCCGACCGCGAGACGCGCTGAACATCGAGCTCTTATTCGGCGAGAAGCACACGTTCTATCGCGAGGAAGCCGTGCGCCTCGGGATGTTCTTGGGATCGTTCACGGGCGGGTATCACGCGGTGCGATGCCAGCTGTCGCGACGGACCGGGATGAGCCCGAAGCGCTTGGCGCTGCTCGCCGGCGGCGTCGGCGGCTTCGGGTCGATTTTTTTAAAGAAGAACAAACGCCGCGCGTACGGCTTATATCTCATGGCTCGGCTCGCGCAGAGCGGGTACGCGAACCAGAAGAAGAAAGGGCGGTTCCACTTCTGGGGAAGCCACTGGGACCACGGCGACGTGTTGCTCTTCGCGCTGTCGTCCGCGCAGGTGATGTACTCGTACGTGATGCGACCGGAGACGTTGGACCGGGGGTTTTGGAATTTCATCGTGAGAGCGGGGCCGATCGGGAAGGAGACGCTCGCGGCGGTGCGCGATAACTGCAACGGGAAGGCCGTGGACTTGACCGGGCTGCTCATACCCGGCGCGACGTCCGCGGGTCTGGGGACGGGGACGGTCGATTTCGGCGGGAAAGCGCTCGCCGCGGGGACGCTCTCCGGCGGGATGTCGTCGAGCGTCTTCGTCCCGTGCGTCCCGTGCGCGGCGATGCATCGAAGCACCGGATGCCCGTCCTGCGCGTCGCACGTCGCGCAGTCGTCGCTGGCGACGTTCCGGAAGTGCTTTCCGTTCTACCTGTCCATACACCTCGTCCCGTACGCGATATTAAACGCGAGAAAGGCGCTCGCGTCGCCGTGGAAGACGGTCGCGAACGCCGCCGCGGCGACGGCGCGAAGCACGACGTTCATCAGCGCGTTCGTCGGTCTGTACATGTCCACGGTCTGCGCGAGTCGAAACGCGTTCGCGCGAGATCACAGAGCGCTGTACTACGTCGCCGGCGTTGTCGCCGCGAGCGCGTTGTTCGTGGAGAAAAAGTCGCGCCGAGCCGAGCTGGCGTTGTACTTGATGCCGCGCGCGGTGGACGCGTTCGTGAACACGGTGAACGCGAAGCGTCTGCTGCCCGCCGTGCCGCACGCGGAGCTCGCGCTGTTCGTCGCCGTGAGCGCGGGTCTGATGCATCTGTACGAGAACGAGCCGGACACGCTCGCGGGGTTTTTACGCGACACGATAAGGAGGTTCGTGCATCGTCCGAACGCGCCGCTGCCGAAGAGCGCGTCGGAGGCGGTGCTTCAGGCGTGCGACGACGACGACGGCGCGGAAGATTGATTTGATTGACGACGCGATCGTCTTAACCTTATGATGAATATACAATTGATACTACTCATACCGCGCCTCGTTCCCGGCATCGCTCGACCCACCGCGCCCGGTGCCGTCTCAAGGCGCGCTCAACACCCCCGCGTTCTCTATCACGATCGCCTTCGTCGGCTTCGTCCACACCGCCCTCGCCTTCGCGGCGCGGTCGTCCCCGAACCACTCCGCGACTTGGTTCCACGCGATCGAGTTCCCGCTCGGTTTAAACGTCGGAACGTCCGCGATCGCGGCGACGACGTCGAGCCCTCTCAACACCCTGCCGAAGACGACGTTCTCGCCGTCCAACGACGGCGCCGGACCCGGGCCGGTCGTTATCAAAAATTCCGTCGGCGACGCGCGCTCGAACCCGCCGTCGCCGCCGCCGACGGCGGCGCCGAGCGCGAGCGACACCGTCCCCGGTCGAAAGTGCCGCCGCGACAGCGCGCGACCGTTCAACGCGTCCGGGTTCGACCGCTGGAACGCGCCCTCGCCGGCGGTTCGACCCTCGTCGTTCGCGCTTGTCGTTGGGATCTGCGTCTGACCCAGACGGTTCGACCCCGGCGCGCCGGCGAGCACGTACTCGCCCTTCTTCACGCGGTGGAACACCGTGCGCACGTACCCGTCCCCCGGCGGACACCTCGGCGGGATGAGCGCGAGGAAGTTGGCGACCGTCGTCGGGACCGCGTCGCCGTAGAGTCCGATCTCGACGCGGCCGAGCGGCGCGGCGTTCTCGCACAGCGCGCCGCCGCCGCCGCCCATCGCGCGGTCCGCGCGGAGGTTCGCGTCGCACAGCGCGACGTCGAGGAAGACGACGTGCGTCACGTCGGGTTCCGTCGTCGCGATCGCGGGGGGCGCGCCCGTCGCGGCGGACGCGGAGGCGGGGGGCAGGAGGACGCCCGCGGTCGCGCCCAGCGCGAGCTCGCGGCGGCGGATCGCGGACGGCGAGGAC
>Ga0209630_10005204_pt1 | contig 11110 bp, 10 predicted proteins | sample COG_01_FD_184745 | JGI IMG/M metagenome (GOLD analysis project Ga0209630, IMG submission 184745) | Pelagic Microbial community sample from North Sea - COGITO 998_met_01 (SPAdes) (version 2) | ecosystem: Environmental > Aquatic > Marine > Neritic zone/Coastal water | place: Helgoland, sampling... | reverse complement strand
CTTTTGCTAAGTCACTTCCAACAAATGCTTTTGTTCCTAACACACCTCTTTTAATCATTCCTTGTGGTGCTTCAAACACATCAGCGTTACTATCTAATTGATTCAGTCTCATTTAACAATCTCTTCTATTATTAATAAGTGAGCTAAAGCTCACTTGTGTTTATCGCTAACGCTCAAACACTTTTTTACTTAATGATATTTATGTCTAATAATAATTGCGAAGCAATTTTAGCATCATGTAGATTGTTTTAGTCAGACGGAACCTGTTTAAGGGTTCCATCTAATCTTGAACATCATGTGAGTTCGTCACAGCCAAGACTTGGAAGTAGGTAATTGTTTATACACAAAGTACAATGGGCTCTGACCTTTCCCAACCTACGTCGACATTATGTTGCTTATAATATACAATGTACATTATATGTAACACTATTCCCTTGCTTCGTTCCTATTGCTAAAGGGTTTTTATGTACTGTGTTTGTGTTTTTTGACTGCCAACAAGCAATCTACGTCAACCAGTGGGCCCAATTTGTTTGATGGCTTCCACACTCTGGTGTGTTGATCAACGTGTACGTGTGCTTCTATACGAGAGCTTTTTCCACAGCGGTAAATTAATCTGGCCCGCCAACCTTATGTGTTGGAATGTTTTGCCTGTATGTGCTGTTCTAGCAATGCCTTGCGCAGTTTGTCTGATCCGCCAACTCTAACATTGATAATACCGTTATAGTATTCGTCTGTTTCAAGTACTCTGCGTTCAAACTGCTCTCGTGCCTCTATGTAACTCATTTCTGCTCTATTTGTACACAGATATAGTATTTCTCGGGTAAAGTTTGCTGGGCCTAATTTTTCTACATCAGCAGTCAGTCGATCAGATGAACCCCAATAGTCCTTCCAGTCACTTTCTTTCTTGCCTCTGCGTTTATTTTTCTTGCCTTTGAGTGGCGGTTTAGTAGTTTTAAATTTGGCTAATTTTTTGCCTATGTATTTTTGCCCAGTAGTAAGGTTGGTAATGAGATAGACAAACCCTTCATATTCGTCTGAAATTGAATCTAGAGTTTTATTCTGGTAAGTCCATGGTGTCGTCATCATCAGTACTTACTTTCTTTGGTCTACCTATGACGCCTTTTCTGGTTGCCTTTCGTTTTTGCCTTTTGTCTTGTACTTCTGTACGTCTAAGACTCGCAAAATTTCTTATTTCGCTGAGCCAATAACGTGCTTTGATACCTGCTGCATCTGAACCACTGTATTCAAACTTGTCTTGCCACTTAAAGTATTCTTGGAAAGCTCTAATTAGTTTGTCATGTGATTCTGTACTCATTCCACCAATTCAACATCATTTGAATATGATGTAAATCCATTTTCCTTAATAACCTTAAGAACTTGGTTAACACGAGTTGCTAAATCATCTCTATGAGAAATTAAAAATACATTCTTATCACGTTCTCTGGTCATTTTCTTTAGTACCGCAATACTAGATTCAACACCACTAGAGTCCATTCCGCTGTCAACTAGTTCGTCAATAAACAATAGGTTAATGCTTTGATATAAGCTCTCCCAAACATCTCTAAATGCCCAACTCATGCTTAAGATGAGTCTATTTCGTTCTCCTCTACTGAGGTTATCGAAGTCTAAGTCCTGTCCTAGTTGTGTAATAATCACTGTTAAATCGTTCTGAAATTCTACACTGTGAGGTAATCCAATCTTACTTAGGTAATATGTTAAACGCATGTTTAAGTAACTTAAATTTTGATCAATAATACGTTTTCTAACAAAACTGTCTTTGTTTGTAAGCAATTTATATAAAAATTCTTGATGTTCTTTTACTTTTGTAAGGTCGTTAACAGACTCCCAATTGATTTCCTGTAAAGCAGTTTCTTTTAGTTCTACAATTTGCTCTTCATAAGGATTAGTATCTGTTTTTTTGTTTTCTAATTCTTTTTGTAAACTAGCAAGTGTACTTCTATGGTTAACAGCTTCTTCTAAATTATCATATTGTGTAGGAGGACATACTTCAAGTTCACCTATTTCTTGTATAACTTTATTGTGTTCTTCCCATTGTGTATTGTTAGCAAGAATATGTTCAGCGGCTTCTTGTTTTTGTTCTTCTTTGCTTTTTAAGATTTCTTCTTGCTTTGTATCATGGATTTCCTGTCCGCAAGAGTGACACTTGTGTTCTTTCAATAACAGTATCTCGTTATCCAGTTTAGCAATAGTTTTTTCTTGTTTAGTATTGTCAGCTAAAATATTAGCAGTCCAACGTTGTGCTTCGTTTAGCTTATTTTTCTTTTCATTATAATTTTCTAAACATCTGTGTGACTCAATTTCAAAATCAATATCAATTTTTTCAAGGTGTGAAATACTTTGAGATAGATCAGAAACTGCGCTATTATGGTTTTCCTGCCACATGCGTTGTTTTCTTTCTAAACTTAGAATAGACTCCTCAATTTTTTCGTTGCTTACTTTGATAGTTTCAATTTTAGTATTTTCTTGTTGAATAAGATCTTTACTGATTCTAATTTGTTCCTTTAAAGAATCGGCTTTCTCAGACAATATTGTAATGCCTAACAGTTGTTCAATAATAGCACGTTGATCGTTATTTTTTAGAGCAAGAAACGGTTCAGTATATGTGTTTAACGCAATAAGATGCTTAAACATCTCATGTTTCATACCAAATAGTTTTTCAATTTCTTTTTGCGTTTGTCTACTATCACCCTGACTTTCATCAGTATCATCATCTTCTTGATACTCTGTTCCGTCAACAGACAGTTTGAGAACATTGGGTTTGCGTCCTCGTTCAATATGATATGCTACACCGTTCTTTTCAAAGTCGATTGTTACAAGCATGCCTTTGCTGTTAATTTTGTTAACTAGGTTATCACGCTTAATATTTGTTAGAGCAACACCGTAAATTGCGTAGCTCAAACTATTAATTATTGTAGTTTTACCAGTACCATTTCTAGCACCGCTATCGTCGCCTCCTAGATCTAGATTTTCACCTAGTACAAGTGTAAGCATGCCTTTGTCAAAATCAATTGCTTGAGTCTGATTACCAACACTCATGAAGTTCCGAACTGTTAGATTTTTAATCTTTATCATAGGTTGTTATAAATCTCCAATAATAATTTTTGATCATATTGTTCAGAATCAATATTTGTAATCTGACTAACAACAATAGTATCAACGCTTTCAAATTTTAAATCAACAGGTTGAATATCTTGTCCTTCAATATCTGTTTTTTCAGGTATTAACATTAGCTCGCGCAAGTTATACTGCGGCATAAATGTTTCTTTAATAAAGTTTGCTTCTTCAAAACTAATAGGAACATCAATAGTAACACGACAGTGCATGCGTCCAGTTAGCAGTTGATCTGGATTTTCTAATAGCTTTGATAATTTAAAGGTTCGATAAACAGGTTGATCAGGCCAACTGCGATACTCAGGAGTTCCGCCCCATTCTAACATCATCATTCCACGATCATCGTCCCACGCATCTGCGTAGTTGTGTGGAAAAGCATTACCCATATATGTGATATTGCCTTTTGTTTGTCTTTTGTGAAAGTGTCCACTAAACACATATTCTTGATTTACAAAATCGTCTGCTTGAAGTGTTCCGTGATCTGGCATCTGTACCATAGCATTCATATAAAATAGTGGTAGTTCAAAATGCCCAAATACATATCTTGATTTAATATCTTTTACTTTCTTCCATTCATCACCTACTAACCACGGAAGTAATGTTACATCACCATCTGTAAGTGGTGCGTTAATTGAAACGATGTTAGGAAATAGTCTAGCAAACTCTAAACTATGAATTTCTCTTTTGTCTTTATAAAATTCGTCATGATTGCCAAGCATAAGATATGTCTTATCAAATGCGTTGTTAAGTTTTTCTAAGTTACTAACACTGTAGTTCATCGTACTAACATCTGTAGTAGCACGATTGTGATGCCAGTCACCTAAGAAAATACATACTTCACAATTTTCTTTTTTGGCTTCTTTGATAAACCATTCAATAAAATCTTCGCAGTCTTTGTTGTGTAGTCGACTACCAGATTTCATACCAAAATGAATATCAGTAAAACAAGCCGCTTTTTTAAATAGCGCCATTATATCATTCTCCTATACTAGTATAAGGTCTTTTTGTTTAAAAGTCAACTATTATTTTTTATCTTTTGTATCGGCAGGAGGTGAAGTAGCATTTTGTCTAGTCCAACTCGGATTCATACCGTTCATTTCTAAAATATCATCTCTAATATTTTGGTTACGTTTTTCGATATTAATAATTCTAACAAAACTATTTGTAACAGCGGCAGTATAGTAAGCAAATGGATTCTGTGATTTTGATTCGTCAAACTGTAGTCCAATTTGTGCTAACTGTAAAATTGCCTGTCCACGCATTTCGTCGTTGTAAGTATAACCACGAACATTGCCTCTTGTAGCATATCGTTCACACAGTTTCATCCACATCATAGCAAGATTGTTAGTTGATTGACCGTTTGTTTTACTAAAGTAACCGTTTGACATTCCACCAACCCAGTGACTTTTACCTACACAAATCAAATTATCCTGTTCATCAAAAATCCAATGTTGGAATGGAGGAAAATTTACTCTTTCATGTTTGTCTGCTACTGTTTTTACTGTTTTCTTACGACCCGGAGCAAGCGGAACATGTTCAAATGACATGATTCTAAAGACTAGGTCTTGTTTGTTAATTTTTTGATAAGGTATTTCAAACTCTTTAGCTACTACTTTTCTGCCTTCAGCTTTTGCTTTCTCAAACTCAATAGTAGCTAATCTCTTAGCTTGATTGCGTTTTGCTTCTGCTATAGTAAGTCTATTAATCTTTTCTAGATTTGGAAGGATAATATCGAACTGATGATACTGTTTATCCACGTAAGAACAGTATGTGTTCTTACTTTTATGTATTTCTTTTAAAAGATCTTTATTATTTAGGTATTTTACTCTTCTTTGTGCCATATATTAGGTTCTCCATGTATAGTTATATAATAGCACATTTCTCTTGAAATAAATAGAGTAAAGTATTCAAAAGACGAGGAATTTTTACCAAATGGCATTACCAACAACAACACCAAGCACAGCAGGAAGGGTTCCGGCAACAGGAACTGGAATTAGAAACAAAATTACAGTAGTTGCTCCGCTTCCACGAGGTTCTTTTACAGCTGGAGGATTTACAGGATCAGTTGGGAGTAACCCACTTCAACAAGGATCTTTTGGATCTGGTAACGGAAATGCTGTACCCGCCGGCGGTAGCGGAAGTTTTTCTTTCGGATTCAACGGAAAGCCCAAAGCAAACGGTATTGAAAAAGCACTAGGTGCGCTAGGTACAGGTTTTGCTCTTGTTCAAACAGCAGAGAGTCTTATCAACACCGGCGCAGGAGTTGTCAACGCAGTACAAGGATTTATTAGCCAAGTAAGATCTGCTGGTGAATCCCTTGAAGCCATTACGAAGAAACGAGCAGAAGAGATTGCTCGTAATTCCCAGCTGGCAGAAGCACAATCGGATTCCGCTAAATCTGAAAAAAAGGCAGTAAACACAAAACCTCTCAACTCCGACTGGCGAGTTAGATTAGGTGTTAGAAGTTTAAAAGAAATATTTCCAGCTGCAGCCAAAAGCTATCTTCTGCCTATTACAGAGCATGGTAGCAACAGTGTGATATTTCCGTACACTCCGTCAATACAAGTAATTCATAAAGCAAACTATAATTCTCAAGATCCTGTACACAATAATTTTTCTTATCAAAGTTATAAAAACAGCGGTATTGACGATATTGTTATCAATGCCAACTTTACAGTTGAAACTGAATTAGAAGGGCAGTATTGGCTAGCCGCAACAAGATTTTTTAAAATGTTAACAAAAAGTTTTTACGGTTCAGCATCATACCCTCAAGGCTTTCCACCGCCAGTAGCACAGCTATATGGTTATGGTGATCACATATTTGGCGGGAACGGCGGGTTAAACGTTGTTGTAAAATCAGTGAGTATAGATCTTCCAAGGAATGTACAGTATAAGAGAATTATATACAACGGAAGCACAAATTATGTACCACTAGACAGCAACATTACTATTACAACTTCAGTGGTTTACTCAAGAGACAAATTACGCTCATTTAATCTTAACGATTACGCAAATGGCGGACAACTAGGAATTATTTAATGGCAACTTACAAATCAACAAGCCCCTGGCACGAAACACCACAGAACTCTAATTACTTAGAATTGTTTCAGCCTAGAAAAGTACCATCAGCAAAAAGCGACACTGCTTATGAAATTGAATCGCAATACAGACACCGTCCTGATCTTTTAGCAAACGTGTTATACGATAGTCCTAAGTTATGGTGGGTTTTTGCTCAAAGAAATCCTTCAACATTAAAAGATCCAATCTTTGACTTTGAACCAGGACTAATCATATACATACCAAATGCAAGTGTTTTAAAAAATACATTAGGAATCTAACATATGGCTGATAAAACTTTTAATGTAAATCAATTTTTTGGGTTAGACGGTGTAAAAAGCAATCAATTACATAAATTTTCTAGTTATACATATCAAATATCATTAGGCGCTGTTAACAGAAATCAATTTAACGATGCGTCATACATGACGGCTACAAATAATCAAGACCAAAGATGGTTAATAATTGGCGAGTCTGGTTATACAGGAATAAACCCTAATGCTGAAACTAAAGGAAGTGACTACAGAAAAGGCAGTAGAGTAACTACTATGACAGGAGTACCAGAGTACTATGTTGACAATTTAAAACTTACAATTAATATGCCAGGAACAGGTAACTCGTCAACAGGTTTAGTCGGAGGTTCATTTGATGTATTTGAACCTTACAGCCTTGGACAACTATATGAAAGTTTATTGGCGGCAGCACAACTAGCAGGGTACACGCATTTTAATCAATGTACTTATGTGTTGAAAATAGAATATAAAGGTTATGATGATAACGGTTTAACAGAAATAATCGAAGGTACTACTAGGTATTTTCCAATAGCATTTAATAATATATCATTCACTGCTGATGGTAGTGGAAGTCAGTATAATTGTAGTTTTATGCAGGCAAACGATCAATACATGGCAAATTCTTATGCTGGCGACATTGGAACTAGTCTTACTTTCACCGGTGTTCGGTCTCTCAGTAAAACATTACAAAATCTAATGTTGGCTATGAACAACAAAGAAACCGGCAGAATAAAAGAGGGCAATAAATCACTAGCAGATGAGTATGTAATCGAGTACGTTACTGAAAGCCTAGGAGAAAACGGAAAAAAACATAGATGGCCAGCCGAACCATTTATAAACACTTGGTCAAATTATACTGTTTCGAATCCAACTTACTTTAATCTTGACGATAGAGATGCTAAAGGAAAACTTCAAAATTTTCAGGACTTTTCGCAGTTTAGCTATTCGTCAAGTCTTGACAAGAAGACAAATTTAATTCAAGTACTTGAAGATGTAATGTGTCATACAAATATAGCAACAGAGGCTTTAAACAACGCATCTATCGACGGAATGACAAGCTGGTGGACAATTACCATGAAGATGTTACATAAAGATCCAAATGGTCCTATTGATACAATAACAGGACTATACCCACAAAAATTTGTCTACACTATACGTCCATATCGAAGACGCCTAGATCCTCTAGCAAAACCAGGCGCAGATCTAAAAGATGCTACAGAGGTAACGAGTACGATTAAAAGGGCATACTCATATATCTATACAGGCGAGAATGAGGATATTGTTGATTTTAAAATGAATTATGATGTAGCATTTTTTGTTGCCGGACAACCAAAAGGTTTTGCCGGAAAGGAAGAAAACGACAACAAACTTATTAAAAATGATACTGGATACGTATTGCCCACACCTGGATTTTCTGATAATGCTTTAGCAGTTACGCCAGGAACTTACGGTTATCGTGCCGACGTAAATTCCTTTCCTTCAGTACCTGGAGGAATGGGCAGTGATAACTTAGAACTACAAATAGCACGTTGGTCAAATGCAGCTTTAACTGGTGTAACAAATGGTAGTAGTGAGAGTCCTGTAAAAAGTGACTATATGCAACTTAAATTAGATTTAACAATTATAGGTGACCCGTACTATATGCCAGTTGGTGGTATGGGAAATCAAGAGTATGTAAACGAAGGAATGGCATGGCAAGGACAAGAAGTAAGAATTTTTCTAGCATTTAAAAATATAGTTGACTATCCATTTCCTGGATCTAGTTTGCCTAGAATAGATTCTCAAGAATATCATCCTTTTAGTGGTGTTTACAGAATAGTAAGAGTTGTACACAATTTTAACCAAGGTGTGTATCAAACGAAGCTTCATTTAACAAAAGATTTATCATTAAACAATCAGTTAATTCGTAGAGATCGAAGCACTAATGCTTTTGTAACACTTGATGCTACACAACGAGACAAATTTATTGATTTAGTAAACGTGCTACAAAAAGATTTTGATATGAGATCAGATCTTGAAGGTTTAAATATAGGTCCGGGAACGAGTGAGTTAAAATAATGTCATTAGGTCAAGTAAATCAAACAGAAGCAAACGGAGTTAAAGTTGGCAGAGTTATCGGCCATGATCAGTCACAAGGGATTGGAACATTATTTGTTACACTATTGGGTATCAACGGATCTAGTTTTGGATCAGACACAGACTATTTTCCTGCCTATCATGCGCCACCGTTTTTTGGATATACAAATGCTGGGTTTAACGGAAAGAATGTTGCCAACGATCTAGCATATAACGATACGCAAAAATCATACGGCATGGCATTTGTTCCACCTGACGTTGGAATGAAGGTTTTGTTATTACAAACAGCAGATAGCAAGAGATGGTATTGGATAGGAGTAATTCCGCAACTTGGTGTTAACAACATGGTACCAGGAATTGCAGCCACAGGAAATGTTGACCTTTCGCCTGAACAAAAAACTTTATACGGACAAACAACAGTATTACCAACTGCTGAAGTAAATGTAACTGCTGATCAAAACAAAGAAGTCGCTAATTTTGATGACAAAAACAAAAGACCTCTTCATCCACTAGCTGGTTTTTTACTTGATAGTGGATTAATTGGTGATCCTATTAGAGGCAGTCATAGCAGTGGAATGAGACGATCGTCAGTTCCTAACGTTTATGGAATTAGTACTCCTGGTCCGCTAGACAAACGAGCCGGAGCAGTAAAAAGACCAATAGGAACAGATGAAAATCGTTCTTCGCCATTGCCAGTAAGTAGATTGGGTGGATCACAGTTTGTAATGGATGATGGTGATGAGCGTTTCCAGAGAAAGACACCCGCAGATCAGGGACCGCCAGAATACGCAGATACTACAATTGGCGAGACAGGTGATGTTAGAATACCATATGGTGAAAGTTTTAGATTAAGAACTAGAACAGGTCATCAAATACTTTTACATAACTCAGAAGATTTAATCTATATAGGCAATAGTAGAGGAACCGGTTGGATAGAAATAAGTTCAGACGGTAAAATAGATATTTTTGCTCAAGATAGTATAAGTGTTCACACACAGCAAGACTTTAACTTTCATGCTGGTAGAGATATCAACATGGAAGCACAACGAAACATCAATATCAAAGCAAGCGGTACCAATACTGAAAGTCCAGACGGAGGGGGAGCAACACCTGATGCTGTTGGAAGGATACACGTAGATGCCGCAGGAAACTTAACAACGCTAGTTGGAGGATTTAAATCAACAAAAGTTACTAAAGATGTTAGTACAGTTATTGACGGGTCTGAAAGATCGCATGTTAAGGGCGATAACGAAAAAACAGTTGGCAAAGATTATAAACTAAAATCAAGCAATAGTAATTTTTATGCTACAACAAATACAAGGATTAGATCTGAAGATACGACACATATTAATAGTGGAAAAGTACATAGAGAAACTGCTCCTGCGATCGATATGAATTGTACACCTGCGCAAGTAGCTGAACCACCATCAATAACAACCGTGACCGTAGCAGAGCAGTTGTCAACTCACTTAAATAGTGTTACAGATATAAAACTTCCTTGGGCAAACAAAGAATATCAAAGTGATACGCCATTAGAAAGTATTATGAAACGTATTCCACAACACGAGCCGTGGAATAGCCACGAAAACTACGATCCTTTAGCAGTTGGCCCGCTAAAAACTGATAGAGACACAGAGGAAGAATAATGACTAGACGGATTTACAACCAACAAAAAGTTCAATCAAGCGAAGCTAGTCCCGGAGCAACTTCTGTTAGCGGCCCTTTAATATATAAAGGATTTAATTCACGTAATAAAGCAAGTCATTTTAAACAAAACGATGTAGATTTAGTTAAACAAGACTTGTTAAACAATTTTAACATCCGTAAAGGGGAAAAACTAGAACTTCCTAACTACGGAACAATTATATGGTCAATGGTATTTGAACCTATGACCGAAGAAAACGTTCAGATAATATCTGATGACGTAGAAGAAATTATAAACAGAGATCCCAGAGTAAATCCATCAAATGTATCTGTCGATACAACAGAGCAAGGCATCCGGATTGAAGTTGATTTAGAATATATTGAACTTAATTTAACCGAACAGCTAGTCATCGATTTTAACAAACGAGACGCTGAATAATAAAATGCGCAGTTTTTTAAATACGGTAAATAGCATATAGGGTAGAAAAGATGACAACAACAACAAGACAAAACAATTTAATACTAGCAGAAGATTGGACACGTATCTATCAAACGTTCCGTAATGCTGATTTTAAATCATATGATTTTGAGAATCTTCGCCGTGTTATGGTGGAATATCTCAGAGAAAACTATCCTGAAGATTTTAATGATTTTGTTGAAAGTTCAGAGTACGTTGCTCTTCTAGATCTTATAGCATTTTTAGGACAAAGCCTTGCGTTTAGAATGGATCTAAACAGCAGAGAGAATTTTATTGAACTAGCAGAACGTAAAGAGAGTGTTCTGCGTATTGCTCGTATGCTTTCATATAATTCTAAGCGTAATGTTGCTGGTAGCGGGTTACTTAAATTTACATCGGTTACAACTGATGAGCAGTTAGTTGATAGTGCCGGTATTAACTTATCAAATCA
>Ga0209630_10005201_pt1 | contig 11113 bp, 12 predicted proteins | sample COG_01_FD_184745 | JGI IMG/M metagenome (GOLD analysis project Ga0209630, IMG submission 184745) | Pelagic Microbial community sample from North Sea - COGITO 998_met_01 (SPAdes) (version 2) | ecosystem: Environmental > Aquatic > Marine > Neritic zone/Coastal water | place: Helgoland, sampling... | reverse complement strand
CGCCGCGTCGAGTCGTCTCGGGGTCGAGGGTCCGTACGAAGCGACGTCGGGGTGGAGTTGAAAGGCGTCAGAAGCGGAGTTGAAAGGCGGGCGTCGAGGTGTGTCGGGATTGAAAGCGAGGGGTACGTAGGCGGAGAGATGCGCCGGTAGAGAAAGTCCTTAAGGATCGGCGTGCACCACGCGAACGCGGTCGTATGGGGACCAGTGTGAATACGAACGCAACGCGCCTCAGGTCCGACGCGGAGAGGTTCGCGACGAGCTCGCCCGCCTGATCGACCACCCCGACCGCGCTGACCCTTCGGTCGTGCATCAGCTTGAAGCACTCGATCGCGGGGCGGTCCCACTGCGCGGTCACGACCGCGTCTCGCGTCTGTCTGGACTCGCCGGCGAGGCCGAGGCGCGCGAGGCTCGCGTTTTGCACGCCGCCGAGCGTATCCGCGCGGCGGTGTAAAAAGCGTATGATGTCCAGTTGGGAGATGACCGCGGTGATGCGCGACGGCGTCGCGTCGTCGTCGTCGTCCGCATCGAAGATGGCCAGTCGATGGCACACCCCGAGCGCGTGCACGAACGTGTCCGGGGCGTAGTTCTCCGCGTCTTCGGCGTCCGCGTCCTCCATGGTCATTTCGGTATCCAGAATATCGCGCGCGGACGCGGGCGGCTCTTCCGGGATCCGTAACGACTCGACGCCCGCGGCGATCCCGCCGCCGACCTCTTGCTGATGCCGCAGCTGATTCACGGTCAGCGGCGGCGGGAAATCGCGTCGCGCGACGTGGTACCGCGCGCGCGGCGCGGCGCCGTCGCCGTGCGCGTCCGCGAGGTGGAAGAACCCGTGCGAGATGACGTCCAACAGCGTCGCGTCGTCGCCGTCGCCTTTGAAAGGGCGAAGCGATCGATATCGATCGACGCGCGGGGTGAACGCGGAGGCGTCAGTCGCGCGTCGTGCCGGTCGAACGCGCGTTGAAAGGGAGGCAAGCGGTGACGTGACGACGGGGAATCGAACGTCCTCAAGAAACGGCGTTCGACGCGCGCGCGGGGTCGTATGGGACGCGGTCTATAAGCTCGTAGTCTCTCACCGCCGCGGACGAGTTTGCCGTCTGGCGACGTCGCGACGCGTTCGAGCGTCGCCGCGAGGAAGTCCTCCGCGACGGCGTCGAGCTCTCGCATGCGCTCTTCGCGCGTGAGCTTCGAGGCGTACGACGCGCGCGTGAGCGACGGGTCGACGCCGGCCATGAACGCGTGGAGAATGTCGAGGCACGAGCAGAACCTGCGGGGAGGGAGGGGCGGCGGGAAGGCGTCTTTTTGGTTTTCGGCGGTTGTGCTGTGAGATCGACTTCGATGTGCTCTTCTCGCGCGCACCCGTAGAAGTGCGAGGTCTCCTCGTCCACGACCGGCGCGGACATGATCCCGTGCCTCGCCAGCGTCGCCATCGCGTCGCCGATCGTGTCGCCGCGTCGCAGGCGCACGACCGCGGACGGCGGTTTCGCGTCGAGGAGCCGCCGCAGCGACCAGCCGAAGAGGAGACGGCGCGCGGGGTCGAAGTCCACGGTCTCGTCGGGGACGTCGGTCGTCACGGGCACCTCGGAGAGGACGGACGTCGGCGTCGGCGTCGGCGGCGCGGCGGGGACGGCGTCGGCGTCGCGCGCGCCGGGGAGGACGTCGCCGATCGCGCGGTGGGAGTGGCGCGATGGCATCGCGGGGGGGGTGCGGGCGCGCGCGCGCTGGGCGTGTGTCGTGGCTTCGAGCGCGGGCTCTCGAACCTCGTCGGACCTCGGACGGACCGATAACCGAGTGGGTGGATTTATCTGATGAGATTTATTTTCGACTTCCAGTCATCCCGTCACCGCCTACTGCTCGGCAACTTCTCCCTCAAATACTCCAACAGCGCCTGCGTCCCTCGCTCGAGGATCGGCCGCCGGATCATCCGCAGCATGTTCCCCTCCACCTTCAGCGCGCGCAGCGGCACGAGCCCGAGCTCCGCGGGCAAGTTCGGCAGGTCGTTATTCGTCAGGTCCAACTCGTCCAGCTGAGGGCCGTTCCATACAAAGCGATGGCGGGGTGGAGTTGAAAGGCGTCAGTTGGAGTTGAAAGGCGCCGAGGGCGGGGGTTGAAAGCGAGGGGTGGGCGGAGAGAGACGACGGCAAAAGTCCTTAAGGATCGGCGTTCACCACGCCGACGCGGTCGTATGGGGACCAGTGTATAGAACGCACCTGCGTCAACTCGGACACCTCCGCGCGCAGCTCCCCGATCCTGTTGTCCGGCAGCGCGAGCGCGCGCAGCTTCCGCATCCAGTACACGTCCTCAGGGACGCGCGTGAGGTCGCCGCGCGCCCATCGCAGCTCGACGAGGTTCGCGAGCGGGCCGAGGAGGCCGTCGTCGACGAACCGCGCGGCGATCACGACGCCCGAGAGATCAAGCCGCGTCATGTTCGACGCTCGGCTAAACACCCCGCGCGTCTGCACCGCGCCGCCCACGCGCGCGTTGTTCGCGAGCGACATCTCGAGCAGCGGCAGCGGCGGCGCGTTGTCGTGCGGCAGCGGCCACGACGACAGGTCGTTCCCGTCGAGCAGTAACGTCTCCAGCCGTTTGCATTTCCCAACCGCCGTCGCGAGAGCGTCCGAATTACTCCCGCCGCCGCACGCGTCCCCTTTCAGCCCGTTCAATCCTAAATCCACGCACGCGACGCGCGTCGCGACGATATCCCACGCCTCGATAGGGACCCTCTCGACGCCGCGGTCGCGCAGCAGCAGCGTCCCGCGGCCGCCTTCGAACGCGACGCGGTCGGCGTGCGTCGCCGACGCGATCACGACGGCGTCGTCGGCGCCGATGAAAACCTTTCCAAACGCCGCCGCGGCGGCGTTCACGTCGTCCCTCTCGTCGCTGAGCTTACTCCGCAAGTGCGCGAGGAGCTCGCGCGTCGGGCCGGCGAGGATGTTGTACCGGATCGACTTGAGCGGGTTCCCCTCGAGCATCAGCTTGCGCAGCGTGACGCACCGACCGAGCTCGGGCGCGACGGCGACGATGTCGTTTCCCGAGGCGTCCAACAACGACAGAGGGACGTTCGCAAGCGACGGTCGCAGCTCCTTCAGCGCGTTGTTCGACACGTCCAACGTCCGCAGCGACGCGACGAATCCGATCTCGTCCGGGATCGTCGCGAGGCGGTTGTGCCCGAGGTACAGCTCCGCGAGCGAATCGCACCCCTCCACCGACGCCGGCAGCTCGCGAATCTCATTCTCGCGGCAGTCCAGCCGCGCGAGGCGACGCATCGCGCCGAGGCTCTCCGGGAGGCTCGACAGCCGGTTCCTCGAGACGTTGAGCTCGCGGACGTTCACGAGCCCGGTCGCGAGCGCGTCCGGGAGGTCCGGCGCGAGGCCGGCGCCGAGGAGGTTCCCGGAGAGGTCGAGCGAGACGAGCTGATGGCACCGCGCGAGCGAGTCGGGGACGCGGCTGAGGGTCGAGGGTCCGTACGAGCGATGATATCGGGGTGGAGTTGAAAGGCGTCAGAAGCGGAGTTGAAAGGCATCGAGGTGTGTCGGGATTGAAAGCGAGGGATGGGCGGAGAGACACGCCGGGAGAGAAAGTCCTTAAGGAACGGCGTTCACCACGCCGACGCGGTCGTATGGGGACCAGTGTAAGGAGAACGCGCCCGAGGGAGCAATTCGGCGCGCGGAGCTCCGCGAGCCGGACGCACGCGCCGATGTTGTGCGGCAGCGCCGTGAGCTCTTTATTACCCCCGACGCAAAGTTTCGCCTGCGGTCGCAGAGGAGGGAGGCGCGGTGGAGGTGAGACTTTCGAAGCGGCGGCGACAGCTGGGTTTGAAAAAAAACGCCGCGAAAAAACAACGACGACCACGACGCGCGACGACGTGCCAGCGTCTCGCACGGCAGCGCCAGCGGCAGCTCCGCGATCTTGTTCCCCGACGCGTCCAGCGATCGCAGCGGCAATCGCTCCAACGCGAGCCCCGGCAGCGACGTGAGGACGTTGTGCGACACGTCCAACTTCTCCAACGCGGTCAACGACGCGATTCGGTCGGGGAGCGAATCGATCTGATTCCGCGACGCGTCCAGCGAAGCGAGCTCGCGGCGCTCCCACCACGCCGGTCCGTCGTCGCGGTCGCCGCGCGCGTCGTCGAACGATATCGTCTTCGGCGGCGGCCGGCGGCCGCGCGCGTTCGCGTTCTCGTCCGCGCCGTCGTCGCCGTCGCCGTCGCTCGCGACGTCTTCGAACACCCGCGGAGGGATCCGTCGGAGCGCGCGGCCGCTGATGGTCGCGGTCGTTCCATCGTACGAAGCGATGTCGGGGTGGAGTTGAAAGGCGTCAGATGGAGTTGAAAGGCGTCGATGGCGGGGATTGAACGCATGGGATGGGCGGAGAGACGCGCCGGGCAAAGTCCTTAAGGATCGGCGTTCACCACGCGAACGGGGTCGTATGGGGACCACTGTATAGAACGCACCTGATGTCGAGCGTGCCCGTGGATTTGGCCGCCGCGAAGAGGTGGTCGATCCCTCCGAGGTTCTCGCGCGTCGCGCGGTCGAGCGCCGCGGGGGAGGGGCCGTGGCGGCTCCGCGCGGGGGGCGGCTCGACCGCGTACGGGTCCTTGGCTCGGACGCCCGCGCGTCCGAAGCTCATCGCGGCGTCCGCGCCGCGCGCGCGTCGGAGACTGACGTGCCGACAGGACGCGTGCGAACTGAGCTCTCCCGAACGTTTATATTTTCACGATCTCATCGTCGCGGCGTCACGTCGCGTCGCGCGTCGTCCTCCCCGCGCGCGCGCCATGGCGCTGCGTCCGGTCCAGCGGATCAAGAACCGCCCGGTCACGACCAAGCTGTGCCTGTGCGTCCTCTTGAGCATCTTCTCGTTCACGCTGTATCGGCACGAGACCTCGCGCGCGCGCGCCATCGCGGACGCCGGCGTCGGCGTCGCGGCCGCGCGCGCGGCGGCGACGACGGCGGGAAGCGCGCGAGGCGGCGCGAGCGCGCGCGCGCGGGCGATCGCGGCGCTCGTGAAGGCGCACGGCGTCGAGCGCGTGGAGGAGACGATCGCCGCGACGCGCGCGAGCGGCGACGGCGACGACGCCGGCGCCGACGACGACGACGCGAAGACCACCACCGCGAAGACCGCGACGCCGACGAACGCGACGCGACGCGTCCCCGCCGCGGTCGCCGTCGAGAAGACCGAGACGCCGTCGATCGAACGCGCGCCGCTCGCCGGTCGAACGCGCTTCGTCGACCCGCTCAACGCGGTCTCGACGCCGTCGCCCGCGCGCATTCGCGCGTGCGGCTCTCCAGCATCGGACGCCTACTCTTCAGTCAACGCGTCGTGCCTCCTCTCGTCCCCGACGGCGACGTCCTTCGACGCCACGCCCTCCGCGCGCCGCGCGCTCATCGCGTGGATCGAGCCCCGCGCGTCGTACGACGGCCTCGCCGTGCGCTGGGGGTTGGGGCACACCGTGCAGAGCGCGGAGGCGTGCGCGGAGGCGTGTCGCGAGCACGAGCCAGGAAAAGCCGGAGCGGAGGTGGCGTCGTTGCCGTGCAACGCGTTCGCGTACTGCCCGATGGAGACGCCCCGAGCACAAAACCTAAACGATACTATGAAACCTAAAGGTGGTGGTAAAGGCGATCATGGGGGGTGCTTCGAGCCGGACGCGCACGAGCACGCGCCCGGGGATTGCTGGCTGAAGTTCACGGAGGCGCCGGAGGCGGTGGAGGTGAATCAGGCGCGTAGAGTGTACGCTGGTTTCCATACGACCCCGTCGGCGTGGTGAACGCCGTTCCTTGAGGACTTTCTCTCCCGGCAGTAGTCGTCTCTCTCCGCCCACACCTCTCTTTCAATCCCCGCCCGCGATACCTTTCAACTCCGCTTCTGACGCCTTTGAACTCCACCCCGACGTCGCTTCGCGCGGACCCTCGACCCTCAGCGGGGCGCCAACGCCGGGCGCGGGTTCGAAAGGAAACGCCCCGGCGGCGGCGGCGGCGTGAGCTACCGCGAGCGGCACCCCGCGTCGCCGAAGCTGGTGGACTGGACGAGCGGGGTGCTGCTTCCGGAGGGGTGGGTCCCGTCGAACGGGACGTTAGGACCGCGCGCGACGTGGTGAGCGAGGAGTCTCGGCGCCGACATATAGTCTAGACATTTTTTGGTACTCCAGTCCGAGAACGCGAGATCGACACGGCAGTCGTCCGCGCGCGCGGGGCATGTCGTCCGACGCGGACGACGACAACGGCGACCCTCGCGACGCGCGCGACCTCTTCAAGTGGCTCTCGCGCGAGGTCCGCGACCTGAGCTGCGCGCGCGCCGTCCCTCGCGTCGACGGCAGCGGCGGCGTCGACGCCCTCGCCTTCCTCCGAGACCACGTCGCGCGCAATTCCCCGTGCGTGATATCGAACGCGATAGACCACTGGCCCGCGCTGACGCGATGGAAGGACCCGTCGTACCTCGCGGACGTCATGGGCGACGCGGTCGTGAGCGTGAACGTGACGCCGAACGGCCGCGGGGACGCGCTGCTGGACACGGACGGCTGGCGCGTCGTCGCGCGCGATGGCGGAGGAGGAGATGACAGAATAAACGCCGCCGCCGCCGACGACGACGACGCCGTCGTCGACGTCCACCCGAAGCCGCGGGAGGTGTTCGTCGCGCCCGAGGAGCGCCGCGAAACCTTCCGCGACTTCCTCCGCGAGCTGAACGACGATTCGCGTCGTCGCGGCGACGATTCGCATCCCCCCGTGGTGCGTTACATCTCGAAGCAGTGCGGCAGCCTCCTGGACGAGTTCCCCGCGTTGACGCGCGACTGCGAGCGCGAACTCGAGTGGGCGACGGCCGCCTTCGGCGCGCCCCCCGACGCGGTCAACCTCTGGTGCGGCGACGACCGCGCGGTGACGACGTTCCACAAGGACCACTACGAGAACGTGTACTGCGTCGTGACCGGGACGAAGACGTTCGCGCTGTTGCCCCCGTGCGACGGCGCGCGGTTGAAGCCTCGCGAGGCGCCGGCGGCGACGTTCGTCGCCGAAGACCGCACGCGGGCGCGTCCTCTTCACACTGGTCCCCGTACGACCGCGTTCGCGAGGTGGACGCCGATCCTTAAGGACTTTTGGCGGCGCATCTCTCCGCCCAGGGTCCCTCGCTTTCAATCCCGACACACCGCGACGCCTTTCAACTCCATCTGACGCCTTTCAACTCGCGCAGGAGGACGCCCCGCGAAACCGATTCGCGTTGCGTCTGGAGCGGCCCGCGCGAAGCGTCGCGTGGTCCTCCGTCGACGTCGACGACCTCGCGCGCGACGGGTACCCGCCGCCTCTTCTCGTCGACGTCCACGCCGGGGAGATTCTGTACCTCCCCGCGCTGTGGCATCACCGCGTGTCGCAGCGTCGCGGGAAGGACGGGGAGCCGTGCGCGGCAGTGAATTTTTGGCACGACATGGCGTTCGACGATCGACACGCGTGCGCGCGGTTTCTCGACGAAGCGCGCGCGCGGTTCGAGGTCGCGACCGACCCGACGGAGACGTCCAGCGATTAGACGAGATAGACTAGACTAGATTAGACCAGATGTACAGTAAGATGACTACGGCGTGCTCTGGCGAAAGACGAAGGAGGGGGCGACGTCCGCGGATGCTTTTCGTCGTCTACACGTACTCGCATCTATTCAGGGTATCTTATCTATTCTACCTCGCGCGCGTCGTGCGCTCGCGCGCGCGCCGCGTCCGCTCACCTCGCGCTCATACACCGAACTCACTCGTCGTCGTCGTCGTCGTCGTCGTCGTCGTCGGGTCCGTGTTTAACGAAGCCTTCGAAGACATCCCGCGCCGGGACCGGCGTCGTCGTTTTCGGACACCACGTCTTGTGCGGCCACAACGATGCGGCCCAACAATGAAAAGTGGATTGGGGGGAAGATTGATCCGCCAGTCGGTGCGGCCGCCGGTTCCACGCGTACTGCTGGCACCGTCGGCCGCAATACCGCGGGCCGTGACACAGCGTACACGTCTTCATCGCGTCTTCTTTCCCGCACCACGCGCACGAGCGCAACGCGCGGAGGAGACGTTCCGCCGGTCGGTCTCTGTCGTCGACGCAACACGGGCACGTGTTCGAGATGGAAGCTTTGAACATCTCGCGAGCGAGGCGCCAGTTGACGTCGAAACCGCAACTCCCGTGCAAGAAGCAGAGCGCGATGTGGCTGAATTGCGAGTGCGCCCTGAAGAATTCGCGATACATCCGGCAGTCCGGGTCGAATTGACGGCCGGCGTCGGGCCCGGGAAGCGGTCCGGAGACGAACCGTTTCTTCGCGTCCGGCTTCATTCGAAACCCGCACTGCTCCTCGAGCAAGCCTAAGATTTCCCTGCGCGGCCCCACGACGTCCTTTCTTAAAGCGTCCTTGGCTTCCCGGGCTTCTGCGCCGCCCTGCTGGATCGCCAGGCGATAGAAACGCTCGGCCACGATGACGTCTCTCCCCTTGTCTCCCTTGTCTTTGCCGATCGCGCCTTGCAGATAATTGTTCGCCACGCTATGCGAGCTGAAGTAGTACCCTCGTTTGCTGCCTTCGAGGTCGTACTCGTGCGACTTCTCCTTGTCCTGCTCCACGCCGTACCCTCTATAATACGCATGCGCGAGTATGTTATACGCCTGGCCGTGTCCCTGGTCGGCCGATTTCCTCAACAACACGATGGCGTCTTGATACTCCTTCTCTCGCTCGAGAAACGACAAGCCTTTGTCTTGGGTAGCGAAAGACTGAATGAACTGTCCCTCTCTGAACTGCGCCCAGGCGTCCCCGAGCGCGGCGGCCTTCTGGAGCCACACGCGACTTTCGTCAAAGTCCCTTATCATGTGAAATAGATCAAGCGCGGACTTCGCGCATCCGCCGTCGGCTTTCTTCACGAGCGCTTTCATCTTTCGAGGCATGATAACCTTATTCCGAGATTGCCCCGCCATCGCGACGCGCGTTTCGCGCGCGTCTTCGCGCGGGCGGTGCAACGAAGCGCGCTCACGTACGCGCGGCGGCAACGGTGGCGTTCGTATCAAGGCGTGCGCGGCGTGAACACGCGCGCGTAGCGCGCTCGCGCGGTCGAGGACTGCGAGCGAAGGGAGGGACGACGAATGGACGCGAATAATAAAACCGGGTCCTCGAGATACACGGATAGACCCGGCGAAAGCAGATGCTCTGCTTCATCTTCACGAAACACGAAAGACGCTGACGTTACCGTATACTTCTAGTCTATCCTATGTCAGTCGAGCGCGCGCGCACCTCGCGCGGGTCTCTTATCGTCCCCGTCGCGGTCGCGGGTCCTCCACTTTGTCGGCGTCCGCGGTCGCCGCGCGTCGCGAACCCTTCGAAGCCGCCGCCGCGCCGTCTCGGAAAGCGAACGGAGAGAAGAGAAAGCGTCTCAGAAAGTCCCGCCGTCAGAAATACTCCAACCCGAACGCCCTGCGGAACTGCTCGACGATGGGCATCTGAATCACCATCACGGGCCCTTGCCGCGCCATCGCGGGCCAGTACCCTCGATATAACGCCCCAACCCCGTGCGTTCGTAAAACGCGCGTCAATATCCCCAGAGTCCCAGGACCCCCTCCGTGCCGTTTCCCGCCGTCCCCGCCGTCCCCGCCCGCCATCGCGAGCGTCTTCAGCGCGATTCCATACAAAAAATGTGCATCGGTCAGTTGAAAGTGGTCGCGATCAAGTTTTGAAACTGAGCAGTGGGTGAAAAACGTTTGTATACAGTACGGGTAAAACGCACCTTCAGCGTGTCCGCGGGCATCGTCACCGTCTGCGCGACGATCCCCGACGTGAAGCTCGCGGCGAAGTGCAACCCGGGACCCTCCTCGAACCCGCCGTTCGCTTTCAAGTGCTTCTTCACCGAATCGTACGTCGCGAGTTGGCTCCCGCTCAGCAGCGCCGCTCTCGCGACGCACGCGTCCGTGCCGCGCCAGAGGCCTCGAACGACGCCCTCGCGCTTCGCGATCGCGACTGAGGAAGCGACAGACAGACGTCGGGGTGGAGTTCGAAGGCGTCAGTTGGAGTTGAAAGGCGCCGAGGGCGGGGGTTGAAACCAACCGTGGGATGGGCGGAGAGAGACGACGACTGCCGGGAGAGAGAGTCGTCGGGGACCGCGGCGCGTATGATGAGGGCGTTGAAGCCGAGGGGTGGTGCGCGGAGAGGGATGTCGACCGGGAGAGAAAGTCCTTGAGGAATGAAGTTCACAACGCGAACGCGGTCGTATGGGGACCGGCGTGAAAAAAAGAACGCACCGAACGCGCCGAGCGTGCTCGGATACGGCGTCGGCCCTTGCATGCGTATCCGCACGACGTCTATCGGGTTGAACACCGCGCTGCCGACCGCGCCCGTGAGCGCGCCCGCGGCGACGCGCGCGGCGATCGAGTCCGCGTCGCCGAACGCGCCGCGGCTCACGATCGCGTCGCGGACTGAGGGTCGTTCCATACGAGCGAACGTCGGGTGGAGTTGAAAGGCGTCAGTTGAAGTTGAAAGGCGTCGAGGTGTGTCGGGATTGAAAGCGAGGTGTGGGCGGAGAGATGCGCCGGGAAGAAAGTCCTCAAGGAACGGCGTTCACCACGCCGACGGGGTCGTATGGGAACCAGTGCGTGGGACGCGCCTGACGGATACATGCCGATCCTGAACCCGGTGTAGGAGAAGGCGCGATAGCACGTCGCCTCGAGCCCGGGGAGCCACAGCCCGTTCGCGAGCCCGCGCGATTTGATCGCGTCCCTCGCGAGCGCGAGCGTCCCGGTCGGAGGCGCGGTCGCGGAGGCGGTCGCGGCGGCGGCGGCGGCGTTCGACGCCGTCGTCGAGGACGCGCGCCTCGCGAGCATCTGTCGCCGCACTTTGAGCACCTCGAGCGGGTTAAACATCGCGTCCGCGATCGTGCAGCCCATGCTCGCGGCGAGCCACTCGCGCTGCCACGGCGGGAGCAGCGCGCGCGGCGGCGACGCGGGCGGCGCCGGCGGCACGGCGGGCATCGCGCAGTGGCGGGGGGGGTCGCGCGGGCGGCGCCGTCGTCTACATCTTGCTTCTGTTCTTTTTTATCCTGTCCGCCTCGGATCAGACGAGCAGGACGAACCACTAGCACACTTCGACGCGCGGATGACGACGGCGACGGCGACGGCGACGACGGCGA
>Ga0209630_10005199_pt1 | contig 11118 bp, 6 predicted proteins | sample COG_01_FD_184745 | JGI IMG/M metagenome (GOLD analysis project Ga0209630, IMG submission 184745) | Pelagic Microbial community sample from North Sea - COGITO 998_met_01 (SPAdes) (version 2) | ecosystem: Environmental > Aquatic > Marine > Neritic zone/Coastal water | place: Helgoland, sampling... | reverse complement strand
AGAATCAGGCACAGAAGAATCAGGCACAGAAGAATCAGGCACAGAAGAATCAGGCACAGAAGAATCAGACACAGGAAAATCAGGCACAGGAGAATCGGGCACAGGAGAATCGGGCACAGGAGAATCGGGCACAGGAGAATCGGGCACAGAAGAATCAGACACAGGAGAAATAGGTTCGTGTGGAAGAAGCGTATTAGAAAGGGGAGGGATAATCGTTTGGTTACCACTCAATCCCATTTGATGGAGGACTTCATTTGTTGGGACTCCGTCAATATCATCCCTAACAAAAACATTCTCAACAAACCTATGAGAAAAATTAGTATCTCCGTGTCCATTGTCGAATATTAGATTTCCCGAACTATTTCGGCGAACGGGATTCGACATACTCGCGTGTGAATATGTAACGATATTACGTTTATAATATATTTTTCTACCAAATGTTGGGTTTAATTTATTAAATATATAAAGGGCGTTCCTTAACTTTCTTTTACGCGAGGTCCGCATTACTGGGTTTAATGAATAATGAATAGTCAAAAAATCTTCCAAATATATTTGAAATGTTTCTATTATTTTATCCCTCGGAAACTCTGAATGGATGACGATGCTTTTCAAAATTTTTGCGTATTCTATAAGAAGGTCTTTAATATAATAATACTTGTCGTCTTGTGAAGAATTCCTATTAAAATATTTTATAGCATAGTCTCTAATGTAACATTCATTTTCTCGGGAGAAAGTTGTTATATCAAAATTTTTTAAAAAAAATTGCAGTAGCAACGTTGGCATAATATAATTGCTTTCTTTTATAGAAAAATATATATTATATAGTTGCGCATATGTGAAATCTATATTAGTATATGGGTTTTTCGGAAATAGAGATTCGGTGAAAAAATCGGGAGAGTTTGAGAGAGACGTGCAAATAATATTTATAATATCCGATGTTCTATACGTGTATTTGTTTTTTGTTACATCATCGTATATCTCCAGAAGCATCGACCCCTTAAAATTACATAGCGGTGTCATACATAAGTCGGTATTAACATCATATTTTTTTGCTTTTTTCAGTTTGAATAAATATGCTTGTCTAGAAAATGCAAAGTATATACGCTGTGCTTTATAAAAATTGTTCATAATTCGCGTCTTTGTATTATTATCAACAAACTTGTTATTAATAATTGACTGAAATAGGATTTTATATTTGCTTTGACGAAGTGTATATGACGGTTTTAATCTTAATGAATTTATAAATGCGTAGCTAACAAAGTCTGTATTATATGTATTTTTCTTACCAACATTTGATGAAAAAAAAGCTACTTCGCTAACATTAATATTTGGATACAATTTTGAAATAATATAAACAAATGAGCTCATAGTATTAAATAATATTAATTTTTATATATTATTTAATTTTATATATTATTAAAATCCTGGGTTATAATCGTCATCGCTGTCAATATTTGTTGCTACAATAGAGTCAATGTTATTGTTAATCTCGATGTTAGCTATAGCGCACTTCTCACCAGAAGTGGTCAGTCCATCGAACGTGTCATCAATGATCTGGGAGGAATCGTCGTGTTCCCATTCGTCAACGTCGAGAGTGGACATCATTTCTGTGTCTAGGATTGTTTGAAATGAACTCGTTCCAAAATATCCCTCTTGGCCGCACATTACATTTGCGGACACTCCGCGCATTTGGTCTAGTTCGGCGTGACGAGCCGCTTTCAGAAACATTTCAGGAGTTTCTTCGAACGACGCTTTTGCCAGAGGACCGGTGTCGTCATTATTAAGACCGTGTCTGAAAATAGACACCATGCTGTCGTTGCACGTCATTCTATCACAAAGAACGCTTAGGTGATGATAGTTAATATACGTGCTATCAAACTCAATAACATCGGACAGCTCATTAAAGATAGACTGCCTTGCAGCCTCGATGCCGAGTGTTCTGTAAATTTCTTGAATGTCGTTGGTGAAACTTCTGTTTGCATCTATAAAGTCTAGTGCAAGAATATCCATTAGGTTTGTTCCTACGGTGTCAATCACCCACGCATCTTTTTTAACATAAATTCCCTCCTCTTCAACCAAATTATCGGTTATCTTGCGGGGGATCACGCGACCTATTTTTTGAATTCCGCGCAGAACCAAATTGTTTAGTAACTGATCCTGGAAATTCTTCAGCATATAAATTTCGTCGGATTGGTCGAGCGACTGTTGTTTAGAACTGGATTTTTTAGAGGTGTTTATCCGGATACGGAAGATAAGATTATCACTATTATAATCGCTATAAATACAACTCAAGTCATCCCCATAAATATTTTTAATAGCAAAGTTGATGTCGTCCATCGTAATATTGTGGTCGATCATTTCTTGTGCGCTCATATTCATACGAATAATCCATTTTGATTTATTTACAGAATCTTCAGCGGCTTCCTCACCACCGGTGCATTCGGAGAACATTGTTTCAAATTCTTTGTACTGAGCCATTAATTTCTCGTCATCGGGAATTACTGTTTCGGCGTCGTTCGGGTCGAAACAAATCTTTACATTATCAACAAGATTATGCAACTTTACGTGTTCCAGTTTATGCATAATGCGCTGTGCATTATTTATATCTGATTCCTCGTCCTTGAATAGACGAACTGTGCAAGACGGGTTTTTAGGGTTCTCCGACAAGGAGAGGATCTCCTCAATTCTCGGAACACCGCGAGTGACGTTACTTTTGCTTGCTACTCCGGCAAAATGGAAAGTGTTAAGAGTCATTTGCGTTGTAGGCTCACCAATACTTTGGGCTGCGATGATTCCCACCATCTCGCCCGGAGCAATAATCGCGTTTTTATACGTCATAACAATTGTGTCGACAAGCACGATGAGTGCCTTTCTATTAAATCTCTTGATCATTAGTAGATCTTTAGGATTGAGATAGTAATAATACATTGTTTTGAATAGATCGGTTGGCTTTACGTATGTGATCATTTCAAGTTGAGCGAACCCGTTGTCAATAATCTCAAACGCTTCGTATGGAGTGATATTCACCATAGAATTAATATTTATATGTTGCTGGCCCTGAATATTATTAATAATGTGCGTGAATGCAACCGGTAGATGGACAACTACGTTGTCGTGGTTGTCGAATACATTCTCGATAATGTCTTTTCTGGACACAACCATTAGTTCGATAAGCTCTTTGCATCGGTCAGACAAGTCCTTCTTCTGCTTTGTAATTCTCTTAATCGTCGGTTTCGTATAAGAGGTTGTAAAGGCAGCGTCTTTCGTGTCATCAGACGGCATTTGGTAATGTGCGTAAATATCTTCGAGGGACATACGAACTAGAGGCAGAGCCTGGTTTTCCACCTTAACCGGGTCAAACCCGTCTTCTCCGTAGGAGAACTGTATGACCTTATTTTTATTGTTTCTTACGGTCATATCATACTCTACCTTAAGATCCTCCAGACCTTTTACAAGGCGGCGCTGAATATATCCTGTTTGGCTGGTTTTTACAGCCGTATCAATGATGCCAACCCGACCACCCATCGCGTGGAAGAACAACTCTTCTGGAGAGAGTCCCGAGATAAACGAACTCTCCACAAATCCGCGGGCGGCGGGGGAATCATCGAACTTTGTGAAATGCGGAAGTGTTCTGTCCTCGAATCCATATGGAATGCGCTTTCCATCAACGTTCTGCTGTCCTAGACAAGAGATCATTTGCGAGATGTTTAGGTCGCTACCCTTTGACCCAGCCTCAACCATCGTGACAAACCGGTTTCCGGCGCTTAGACTTGTTCGCCCAATCTTACCAGCAGCCTGGGTTGCCTGGTTAAGAATGTTATTCACTTGTGTTTCAAACTCCTTCTCGTTTGATTTTCCGGTTTTATTCTCAAAAACACCCAGATGCATCTCATCAATAAGAGATTGAACCTCGCTCTTCTTTTTATTAATTGCCTTAGTGATCTCTTCGTTGGTAACTGCGTCGGCGATGAGGTCGCTAATACCTACACTATATGAAGTGGTTTTCATATACTCCGTAACAATATTTTGCAAGTTATCAATGAAGTCGGCGCTTTGCATATTGCCGAAATCGTTGCACACGCGATGAAGAAGTCCCTTTGACCCGTCTCCAAGAACGCCCTTCTCCATTTGCCCACGAATATATTTACCATTTACAATTTCAAGAACGTTGTTCGACGTGGCGTATGTATCATCGTCTGCAAAACGTTTTGTTTTATACTTTAGTGACATTGGTGGAAAGATTTGACTAAGAACATCAAATGTGGTCACAGTTGGTGTAGTCGGTAGTTTCGATAAATCGATTTTTTTCAAAGACATAAGCAAGTTCATCGCAGAACGGGAGCTTATTGTAGTCCCTTCGCGAGTAATCTGGTAGCTTCCGAGTAGAGAATCCTGGAAAATGCCAACGATTGCTTTATTATTAGCCGGACTAATAATCTGCCACGGCACAGCGGCTAGGTTGCGCAGCTCAGCCTCGCTTTCTACATCTTGTGGCATATGCAGGTTCATCTCATCGCCATCGAAGTCTGCATTATATGGTTTTGTGTCTGCAACATTCATTCGGAATGTGTCGCCGACCGGCATAATCCGAGCCACATGGCTCATCATAGACATCCGGTGAAGAGTGGGTTGGCGATTAAATAAAACGATATCTCCGTCCATCATATGTCTGTGAACAATATCCCCGATCTCGAGATTGATAGACATACGGTCAATATACCGGAGTGAAACATTGTCGCCATTTTTTCTTTCGAGAATTTTTGAGCCGGGATGAATGTCTGGTCCGTTTTGAACTAGTTTTAGCAAATATGACTTATTGCGATTGTTTACCTGAACTGGTTTAGTAAGATTCATCGCGATTTTAATTGGGACGCCGAGCTCTGCGATGGACAGATTGGGGTCAGGTGTAATAACAGATCTTGCCGAAAAGTCTACACGCTTTCCCATCAAGTTTCCGCGAACACGCCCCATTTTACCATTAAGTCGCTCTTTGATGGACTTAAGTGGCCTCCCCGAACGCTGAGCGACGGACGCAACGCCGGGAATTTTATTATCCACAAGAGTTGCGACATAATATTGAAGAACAGTTGTCCAGTCGTTAATTACATTTGAAGCGGCGTTTGCTGTAATTTTTTCCCGAAGAGTTTTGTTCGCTTTAATAATATTTACAATAATGTGACTAATGTCGTCCTCGCTCCTCTGCTGAGAGTCGTGCTTAACAGATGGGCGAACCGCTGGTGGTGGAATGGCAAGCACCTGACAAACCATCCAATCAGGACGAGACCATACTGGACTAAATCCCATAAAAGACACGTCGTCGTCCGTAATGCGTGTAAATAGTTTCAAAACTATTTCTGGTGTCATCGCGAGCGATAGTTTATCGGACCCCTCCGCCGCCACGCCTTCCATATCATCCCACTCCGCCATAATTGTGGCGAGGCCTTCTTTTTTGAGCTTGTTTGGCTGCTTGCATCCACAACCGTCATCAGTCTCCTCTCCGCATCTCTTTACTTTACTCGCTAAAGCAAAGACGAAATTCCATCGTGCGTCGTTGCTTAGTTTGAGTGCGTGTTTATAATGTTCTTTGCTAATAAGCAATTTACTGCATTTTACACAGACACATTTTAGGATTTTAATAATAGTATTTAGATATTGAATATAGAATAACGGGCGAACCAACTCGATATGTCCAAAATAACCGGGGGATTGCATATAGTCGTGGCCATCGGTGGGGCAAATAAATCCTGGTTCAAGAACACCCATTCTTGGATCGAATAATCCGTTTATGACTGGTTTGCCGTTTACATATGTATCCTTGCTAGTAATCTCGGCAACAGACCCTTTACGAATTTCCTCGGGAGACAATATACTAAATTGAATTCCAATTACTTTCGCGGGAGTTTTTGTTTGAATAATTCCTTTAGTAAGTTGAGCCATACTTATATTAACATAATAATATTTAGATAGGTTTATTTCAATTTTATAAACATATATTATTCAGAAAATTGAAATAAATGATATAAATAATTAAAACTATACTTATACAATGCCTTCTAAAAAAGATAACAAGCGTATTTCTGATTCAACCGCTGCACGCGACTGCACTTCTTCATCGGATGAAAATGAGTGGGATAGTGAAAGCGAGGAAACATTTGATGCAGATGATTATCGCGACCTACTTGCAGAGCTATTTCCTTCTAAATATTCTAATAATCGCAGAACTTCTAAGAAGCACGGAAAGTCTGATAGGAGTGGAAAGTCTGATAGGCGTGTAAAGTCTGATAGGAGTGGAAAGTCTGATAGGCACGGAAAGTCTGATAGGCGTGTAAAGTCTGATAGGCGTGTAAAGTCTGATAGGCACGGAAAGTCTGATAGGCGTGTAAAGTCTGATAGGAGTGGAAAGTCTGATAGGAGTGGAAAGTCTGATAGGCGTGTAAAGTCTCGCGCCAAAGAAGATAACCGTAGAAGGCGTAAAAAGCTAGAATCTGATGAGGAAGAGTCTGAAGATTCGTCAGATTCGTGCGAAGATGATGATTTCGATGAGTCCACTAAATCTAATTTTAATATTATATTTACAATGGGTCGCGGCGACTATGACAGCGATAGTGATAGCGAGGATGAGGACTATTCCACCGAAGAGGATGATGCTGTGGAGAGCGAGGAATATGACGAGGAGTGCGAGGAAGAGGAGGAGGAATGCGAGGAAGAGGAGGAGGAATGCGAGGAAGAGGAGGAGTGTGAGGAAGAGGAGGAGTGTGAGGAAGAGGAGGAATGCGAAGAGGAGGAGGAGCGTGCTCCTAAAACTCTAATTATCGATAAGGCTGCGTCTAGCACCCAAAGTTCTATTGATAAATTCAAACGTATGATTGATTCTCTTCCCAAAAAGGAGAGGAATAATCCATTTGTTATGCAGATGATTTCGGATTTTAGAAAGCGCGAGACTGCATTTTGCGAAAAGCAAAAGCATAAGTCAAAGAAGACGCGAAAGGAAAATTCTAAAAAATTTAAGAAGATGTTGCGCGAGAAGGATGTGATGAATGACTTTAAATATTTTAAAAACAAGATTTCGGTTGACGAACAAGAGCTTATTCTGAACCAGATCGAGGCTATTAAAAAGCATTGCGAGATTGATAAGCCATATCGTCTTGCGTTGCTAGATTCGGATATTCCAATTGAATACAAGGCGTGTGCTTATCGAAAGATCAACACTCTTAAATATATGGACCCCGGCAGCGGGGAGTATTATAAAATAAAGAACTGGGTAGATGCGTTTATGCAAATTCCATTCGGAGTATATAAGACTCTTCCCCTCACCATAGAGGATGGTGTGGATAAATGTCACGGATTTATGGAGAACGCGAAGGAAATTCTAGACACCGCTGTATTTGGCCTTGATGATGCAAAACTACAGATTATGCAGTTGGTGGGTCAGTGGATTGCAAATCCGAGTGCTATGGGAACGGCTATCGCAATTAAGGGTCCGATGGGGACGGGGAAAACAACTCTTGTAAAGGATGGCATTAGCAAAATTCTGGGACGAGATTTCGCATTTATCGCACTTGGAGGCGCGACGGATAGCAGCTTCCTCGAGGGCCACTCATTCACATACGAGGGGTCAACGTGGGGTAAAATCGTGGATGTTCTAATGCAAAAAAAGAATTCTAATCCAGTATTTTACTTTGATGAGTTGGATAAGCTAAGCGATACCCCGAAGGGCGAAGAAATCGCTGGGATTCTAACACATCTAACGGATACTTCGCAAAACAACAAATTCACCGACAAGTATTTCTCCGAGATTGATTTTGATCTTAGTCGTTGCTTGTTTATCTTCAGTTATAACGACGAGTCTAAGGTGAACCAGATTTTGCTGGACAGGATGTATCGTATCCAAACGAAGGGATACGATAAGAAGGAGAAGACCACAATCGCGATGGATTATCTTCTTCCCAAGATTCGCGAACAGGTTAAATTTACAGCGGAGGATATTACAGTTCCCGAGGAGACTATTCATCACATCATCGACTCTTATACCGACGAAGAGAAGGGTGTCAGAAACCTCAAACGTTGCTTGGAGGTTGTTTATACTAAACTAAACCTGTATCGGTTGATGAGGCCCGGATCGAACCTGTTTGAAAAAGATATGACGCTAGAGATTACATTTCCGGCGAAGGTTACTGTGGATATGATTACGAAACTTCTGAAGAAGGCTGATGCGGATAAGAGTAAGTGGAATCATATGTATACATAGTTCATTTAATGGTTCATTTAAATATTAGAATATATATCTATGGCGTAGTTTACAAGAATCGCAATATTTTCTTTTCATTTTTCCCGAAGAACATATAAATATGTTCTTACATAAACGACATTTTGTCTTAATTGTTATATTTTCTGAAAAATTATCTTGTAGAACATCGTTTTTGACCAAAGATTTTCTTTCCATTTATTAAATTGAAAGAAAGTATTTATATAACAATAGGTTTTATAGTATAGTATCGGTTCTCTCCACATCTATGAAACATAACTCATCTGCACAATCAATTTCCTCTGGAGGTGATGCCAACCACCAATCGTTATCACGTTCCGAATATAACTTGTTAATGTTATTAATCGTTGAGTTGGTTAATGCGAGGCGTAAATATGATCTTTTTTTATGTTGTTGTTTAATATTGAACATGCTCGCAATAAGCCCCTCGCTGCAACCGTCTTTTATAAGCTCATCAAAATCAATACATCCAAACATAAATACTATAAATAATTTTATATATTTATATTATTTAAAAGCTGTCCATTGTATTACGGTTTCCTCCGCGACTGCTTAAGTATTTCATTTGTTGTTCGGTTTCGCACACGCATCCACCAGACCCACTATATGAACTCGGACAGCATTCGGGCGACATTGTGTTGTCGGCGAACATTGCTAATTCTCCGTTTCCCAACGGGGCGGTTCTTCCAACAGTATTTTTCGAAAGAGCACTGTGATGGTTTTCACAGCTAGTATTCTGATTATATACTTCACCTTGAACACGACCGGGGACACCGTTCGACATAGAACTTGATGGATAGATAGACATATGTTGGTTCGTTCGAAAACCTTCCTTTTTAACATTACAGAATAATGATAACGCAACCATTCCACCCGTAATTAAAGAGATGATGACAACATCGTATCGTATTTTACCCATATACATTTTATAAATATTAAATTTTTATAGAATTCTGGTATTAATATGAATATTACAGAATAGCCGAGGCCCCGGTGTTCATAGGAGTGACGAGGTTTCTTTCAATCCACTCGAGTAGAATTACTAATACGGTGAATATCGAAAGTAGAACTAATGCGACAACAAGGAAGCCTAAACCCGACATTATTTGTACCGACCCAATAATAGCCATCACCAAGCCTGCAAAAAAAGTGAAAAACCCGGCCTCTAGGCCGACTCCTATCTCCAACTCAATAATCCCCGCCAAAATATTTCCAATACCTGCCGCGAGTGCTCCTTCAAGTAAGGCGTCCGAAGCAATCATAGTCGCTCCTATTGTCTCAGCAATACCTATTGTTTCAGCTCTACTAAACCCTGTTATATCGTGAATATTTTCTCCTTCCACCGCGGCTAATGGGATAACGGCGGCGGCACCTAGCGACATTTGAAAACAAAATAGAAGTGGAGTTAAAATAACTAATAGAATAAACTCAACAAGTATCGCAAAAATCCAGTTAGAAAAACCCGCCCCCGCAACAATAACCGCCTGAATAATGCCGCCCACCACACCTTTTACCGCAAAAAGTTTATTTATGATATCCCTTATATCTCCTACTAGCTTCTCTATAGCTACGATAATATTTTCAATAATAACCATAAACATAGCCATAAGAGACTTTAAGAAATCCATTAAATCTTTTAGTAATTTTAACAATTCACTAAATATACCGGGCATATCACTAAATATCTTATTTAGTGCAGACAAAGCGAATAGTAGTGGAGCAATAAATGCGTTTGCAATAGAACCAATTATATTTTCTACACAATAATTAAAATTATCTTCGGTATATTCCATAGCAGATTTACCGGTTGTATTGTTTATAACACCGGCGAAGGGCATCACTCCCGGATTGCATCTATTCTCAGCCCAGTTTTTTTTCAAAGAGTTGGTCTTACCACCAGACATAAAATATCCTATAATTGTTATGAATACAGTTATTATTAATAATGAAAGCCACATATATCCTCCATATTTTTGAGTATATGTTTGCTTTGTATATATGTTTTTAAGTTGCGCATATAAATTCATTTATTATATATATTATTGGGAGAATAAAGCATATTATGAACCTTATTTAGACTGAATCCTTCACGTTGTCCCAACCACGCTTAATTGCGCTTCCTCCACTACTTACTCCGCTCATTTGAAGATGTGCGGCAGCCGAAGCCCTATGCATGATGTCTTTCATCGAGAAGAAAAACCTTTTAATTCCAATAATAACGCTTGATAATATACCCATTGTAAAATGTGTTGATTTCTTTGTTTTCTTCTTTGTGTGCTTATTAGAATCTGATGAAGTGCTGAATGCCATGTTTGCAGACGACATATTTCCGTTATTTACGTCAGTCGCAAAGTTTGGCCCCTGTAATGCGTTTCCTATAAACACCGATTGTATATTATGGATACAATATGTGAAATTCTCATATGCGTTATGTCCGAATGCATCTGCAAAAAGCATAACCGCTGGCTTACATCTATAAGCCGACCAATTATTTTTTACGTTTTTCATTTCCATCGTTAATTTACTAAATGAATGTAGCATTGTAAACATCCATAGTATAAATATCGATAGTGTTATATCTGAAGTATTCATAATAAATTATAATGTTATTTTATTATGAAGATTAATTTATTTTATTAGAGACTTTATCTGGATGGCCCTCTTCACTTGTGTCTGCTACGCTTGTGTCTGCTACGCTTGTGTCTGCTACGCTTGTGTCCTCTTCACTTGTGTCTGCTTCGCTTGTGTCTGCTTCGCTTGTGCAAGCTTCGCTTGTGCAAGCTTCGCTTGTGTCTGCTTCGCTTGTGCAAGCTTCGCTTGTGCCTGCTTCGCTTGTGCCTGCTTCGCTTGTG
>Ga0209630_10005195_pt1 | contig 11120 bp, 12 predicted proteins | sample COG_01_FD_184745 | JGI IMG/M metagenome (GOLD analysis project Ga0209630, IMG submission 184745) | Pelagic Microbial community sample from North Sea - COGITO 998_met_01 (SPAdes) (version 2) | ecosystem: Environmental > Aquatic > Marine > Neritic zone/Coastal water | place: Helgoland, sampling... | reverse complement strand
ATTATGCTTTTCTAAATTTTGCCTAATTTCTCTCTCTTCTTCAAATGGAAGATCAACAATAATTAAGCCATCAACAGTACCTTTAATAGATTTAATAAAATTGGAAACCCCATATTTCATAATTGTATTGATGTAGCACATAATTACATAAGCTGTTTCACCCTTATTTTTAGAGACAGATTTTATTAACTTGATTGATTGATCAGTAGTCAGTCCTCTTTGCAGAGCTAATTTATTTGCTTCTTGTATAATAAGTCCATCAGCCATAGGGTCAGAAAATGGTAGACCAAACTCAATAATATTAGGTTTATTTTTTTGTATGGTATCAAATACTTTCTTACTTTTAATTAAAGAAGGAAATCCACACGTCATAAAAAGTGCTAAAATATTTTTTTTTGGTAACCTATCTAGATTATTCATCTACATCAAATCCTATTTCTTTTGCAGCAGTAAAAAGATCTTTATCTCCTCTGCCACATAAATTAAGGATAATTATTTTATTTTTATATTTATTTTTAAACGTTTTGAATAAGTAGGCTAATGCGTGGGAAGGCTCAAGAGCTGGAATAATTCCCTCTAATTTTGAACAAAGTTGAAATGCCTTCAAAGCCTCTTTGTCTGTTATTCCGAAATACTTAGCTCTTTGAGATTTTTTTAAATGTGAGTGCTCAGGACCAACACCAGGATAATCTAATCCTGCAGATATAGAGTGAGCCTCTTTTATTTGACCATCTGGATCTTGTAACACATAACTGTAGCTTCCATGAAGTATTCCAGGGGTACCTGACGTCATTGTAGCTGCAGTTTCATTTGTTTTTGCACCTTTACCAGCAGCCTCAACACCTATGATGGATACTTTTTTATCATTGAGAAAAGGATAGAACAGGCCCATTGCATTTGAACCACCCCCAACACAGGCAATTAAAAAATCTGGTAGCTTTTTTTCTCTTTTAAGAATTTGTTCTCTAGCTTCAATTCCTATGACCGACTGAAAATCACGTACCATTTTAGGATAAGGGTGAGGCCCCGCAGTAGAACCAATTATATAAAAAGTATCTCTAACATTTTTAATCCAATCTCTCAGCGCTTCATTCATAGCGTCTTTTAATGATTTACTACCTGACTCAACTGGGATGATATTAGCTCCTAAAAGTTTCATTCTAAAAACATTAGGTTTTTGTCTTACAATATCTTTTGAACCCATATAAATATGACACTCTAAACCAAACAAAGCACAAACTGTTGCCGTTGCTACTCCGTGTTGACCAGCTCCTGTTTCAGCTATTATTCTTGTTTTACCCATCTTCTTTGCCAGTAAAATTTGACCAAGGCAATTATTAATTTTATGAGCTCCTGTATGATTTAGCTCATCTCTTTTGAAATATACCTTAGGTCCGTTTAGATATTTTGAAATATTTGCAGCATGAAAAAGAGGAGAGGGTCTACCCACATAGTTATTAAACAGATCCTTTAATTCTGTTTGGAATTTTTTATCTTTTTTTGCTTTACTATAAGCTTCATCAAGTTCAATAAGGAGTGGCATAAGTGTTTCAGAAACATACATTCCTCCAAATTGTCCAAATCGGCCAGTGTTATTGGGTTGATTATAATTGCTCATTTATTTTATTTGTGGATTAAAGATATAATTTCTTCTAACAGACTTATTGTCTTTTCTCCCGGCTCTACTTCTACTCCTGAATTTATATCAACAAAATCAGCAGCTGTTAAGTCTATTGCTTCTTTAATATTGCTACTATTTAGGCCTCCAGATAAAATAAAAGGCATCTTGTTTGTGTTATGAAATTTAGTCCAATCCCATGTTAAGTTATTACCTCCAGGCATTTGCTGGTTGGATGGTCTAGAGTCAATCAAGTGGTAATCCACATTTTGTAAGGAAGAATTAAAAAAGTCATCGGGAAAAACTGATTTAAAAATAGGTTTTTTAAATTTTGAATAGCATTCATTAATAAAGCTTTGCGTCTCATTGCCATGCAGTTGTATTGAACCAAAATTAAATATCTCTAATTTTGAAGAAATTTCCTCTAAAGTCGGATTTACAAATACACCTACAAATTTAGATTTATAGCTATCAAAAGCATCATGTATATTATCTAAAATCTCGTCATCTACATATCTAGGACTTTTAGAGTAAAAAATCAGCCCTTGATAATCAACGCTAAGTTGAAATGCATGATTTATTAACGCTAGATTACGTTGACCACAAATTTTTATTTTTATTTTCTTCATAATATAACTTTAGAGTATTTACTGAATTTTTGTCATTAATAATTTCACGACCTACAACTATAAAATCAGCACCATTCTTAAAAGCTTCCAGTGCAGAAATAGTTCTTTTTTGATCGTCTTGTTTTCGTTCATAAAGGCTTACCCCTGGTGTTACTTTTAATAAGCTTTTATAAGATTTAAGAAATCTTAAATCTTTGCCTGAACAAATTAAGCCATCTATCTTTGTTTTTTTTGCCAAACTAGCAAAATTTTTTAACAATTCATCAGTTTTAATTTTACCATACATCGAATGAATATCTGACTCATCTAGGCTTGTTAACAAAGTAACACCTAATATCTTAGTTTTTAATTTCTCTTTTTGTATAAATTTTTTAGCTTCTTCTAACATTTTCTTTCCACCACTAATATGAAGTGTTAAGTAATCGGGGTTGATGGTTTTTAAAGAAGAAAGCCCTTGAGCTACCGTATTTGGAATATCGTGCATTTTAAGATCTAAAAATAATTTAGAAGTTTTTTTAATTTCCTTTATTAAAACTTTATTCCCATCTTTATAAAAAGACCTATAACCAATTTTAAATCCATAAACATAACGTCTAAGGTTTTTAACAATTAGTAAATTTTTTTTATGTGAGTCTGAGTCTAAGGCTATAAAAGCTTTTAATTTATTCATTGATTTTTTCTAATATTTTTTTACTTACTTTAAATGATAGTTTAAATTTTTCAGGAATATATATTTTTTCACTATTAAGTGGATTACTGCCAATTCTACTAGGCATTTTTTTAATTCTAAACGAGCCAAAGTTTCTAAGTTCAATACTTTGTTTACTTTTAATGTGGTGGGATATAATCGAAAAAAATCTTTTGAAAATTTCTTTATTTAATTGAGGTGTTAAATCCTGCTCATTGCTCAGGAATAGTTTTTCTAAGTCTGATTTATTCGTCTTTTGGATCTTGTTCGCCATCCAAAGCCTTACCTAATATATCACCTAGTACAGAACCTGAGGACTTAGAGCCATATTTCTCCATTAGGTTTTGCTCTTCATCGATTTCTAATTGTCTAACAGATAGAGAAAACTTTCTATTTGTTAAATCGACAGATGTTATTTTAGCATCTATTTTTTGACCTTCTGAGTATCTTCCAATATTTTGATCTTCTTTATTCTTTGATAAATCTTTTCTTCTAATTGTTGTCTCAATAAAGTTTGTTACTTCAACATCAATTCCAGTATTAGATATTTTTGTAATTGTTGCTGAAACAATGTCACCTTTTTTCTTATCTCCAAAAAATGATGAGAAAGGGTCGTCTGATAATTGTTTAATTCCAAAACTAATTTTTTCTTTAGCAGCTTCTATTTCCAGTATCTTAACCTGTATAGCTTGACCTTTTTGATATTTCTTAAGTGTACGATCGCCATTTGAATCAGTCCATGACAAGTCATTTTTGTGAACAAGGCCATCAATATTATCATCTAACTTGGCAAAGATTCCAAACTCAGTAATATTTTTGATTTCTGTATCTATAATTTGACCAGTTGTGTATTTTTTTTCAATATTCTCCCAAGGATTTGGTTCTGTTTGTTTAATACCTAAGCTAATTCTTTTCTTTTCTGTATCAATGTCTAAAATCTTTACACGGATATTAAATCCAACTTCAAGAATCTTACTAGGATGAACATTTTTTTTAGTCCAACTGATATCATTGGAGTGAACAAGTCCCTCTAAATCTTTTTCAATTAACTGAACAAAAGCGCCATAGTCGGTTATATGAGAAATTTTACCATCGTATATTTCTCCTGATTGGACTTTATCTGCTATTTGACTCCAAGGATCATTTTTTAATTGTTTATATCCTAAACTTATTTTGTCAGAGTCACCTGATACTTTTAAAATTTTAAATTCATAGGTTTTGCCTATTTCTAGAATGTCAGATGGGTGATTAATTCTACTCCAAGATAAATCACTTAAATGAGCTAAACCATCAATACCGCCAAGATCAATAAATGCACCGTAGTCAGTAAAAGTTTTAACTCTTCCTTCTACAACGGAGTCGCCTTTACTTTTTTCTAATAATTCACTCTTAATATTTTTTTGTTTTTCCTCCATTATAGCTTTTCTTGAAACTACAATATTACCTTTTGCATAATCCATTTTTAGAATTACAAATAGCTCTTCTTTTTTGATTAGATGACTTACGTCTCTGACTGGCTTTGTGTCTATTTGGCTTAGTGGTAAGAAAGCATTTGCTCCCATAATTTTTACATAAAGGCCAGCTTTTGCTTTACCAACTATAAAACCTTTAACTTTTTCTTGATTATCGTAAATCGTTTGAAGTTTTTCCCACGATTTCATCTTTATCGCTTTTTCATGAGAAAGGCGAAGGTTGCCCTCTCTATCTTCTAATTTTTCAATAAATACTTCAATTGAACCGCCAATCTTAATGTCATCAATTGAGCCTGAATTTACAAACTCTTCTTTTGGAATCTGACCTTCACTTTTATGGCCAATATCAACAGTAATTGCTTGGTCAGTTATATTTAAAATAGTCCCAGAAATTATTTTGTTTGCGGCAAGAGAGGATTGAGTCGATGAATGCTGTTCAAGAAGCTGGCCGTACTCATCGTTAGAAATCATAGTTCATAAATTACCTTTCAAAATAATTGTTTTCTTTTAAAGAATTATAAGGCCTTTTCAAGAACTAAATTACTTTAGCAATGTATTAAAATCTTTGAAAAACCTAGGATAACTTGTTTTAACGCATGATTTATCAATTATAATGTTATTTTTAGCGCAAATTAGATTAGCAACGTAAAAAGACATGACTATTCTGTGATCAAAATTATGAATGATATTTGCCCCACCAGCTTTGATCTTTCTGTTTCCAATTACATGAAGGTCATAGTCCTTAATAAAACAATCAACGCCTATACCTTTTAGGTTTTTGTAAATCAATTCTAATCTATTACTTTCTTTAACAGTTAATTCTTTTAGGTCCTGGAAAATTGTTTCACCTACTGCAAAAGAGGCTGCGATAGATAATATAGGTATTTCATCTATTTGCATTGGAATTTCATTGCCTTTCACTAAAACTGACTTTAATTCCTTTTTTTGATTTACATACACATCAGCAATTATTTCGTTATGGACAATTCTTTTATTTTTAATTTCGATATTAGCGCCCATTCTTTTTAATGTTTTGATAAATCCAATTCTAGTAGGGTTATAGAGCATATCTTTTACTTTAATTTTTGAACCAACTTTTAAACTTGCTGCGGTTATCATAAACGCAGCTGAAGATGGATCTCCTGCAACTTTATAATTTAGTGGCTTTAAGTCTCTGTTATTAAGCATAGTGATCAATCGATATGGTTTTTTTTCTTTAAACCTAATATTGTAATTCATCGTCTTTAACATCCTCTCAGTATGATCTCTAGTGCTTGCAAACTCTTTAATTTTTACTTTACCTAAAGTGTTTAAGGCTGAAAGCATTATGGCGCTCTTAATTTGTGCTGAAGGAATTAATATTTCATAATCTAGAGGTACTGGATTAGGTGAACCGTTAATTGTCATAGGTAAAAAATTACTTTTTTTCAAATTAAATACAGCGCCAATTCTTTTTAAATGTTCAGTCACTCTTTTCATAGGTCTTGAAGAAAGTGATTTATCTCCAACTAATACAGCTTTAATATTGTTTGATGAGATAAGGCCTGTTATTAGTCTGATACTAGTTCCCGAATTTCCAAAGTCTAATTTCTTATTGGGAATAAATAGCCCGCCAGGTGGTAGTCCAAAAATTATATATTTCCCTGATTTTTTTTTTATATTTGAGCCTAATTTTTTCATAACACTAACCGTATTTAGCACATCCTCAGATTCTAATAGATTAGAAACAGAACTCTGACCAACCGCTTGAGATCCAAGAATAATTATTCTATGACTGATAGATTTATCTCCTGGAGGCTCATAAAAACCTTTTAATTTATTATTTTTCATTGATGGCATAATTTCAAACTTTATATAACATATTCACTTATAAAAATAGAAAAACTAGTTTTGATAATTTTCACCCAAGTAAATTTTCTTTACAAGATCATCTTTAACAATTTTATCAGGATGACCCTCTCTTATAAGAGAGCCATTATAAATTATATGTGCATAGTCGACTATTTTCAAAGCTTCTCGAACATTATGATCTGTGATGATAACCCCAATATTATTATTTTTTAATTTAACAATTGTATCTTTGACCTCTTGTATCGCTATTGGGTCTATTCCAGCAAAGGGTTCATCCATCATTATAAAACTTGGTTCGCAAGCTAAAGCTCTTGCTATTTCAGTTCTCCTTCTTTCCCCACCAGATAAAAACTTACCTTTTCTATCTCTGAATTCTTCTAGAGAAAAATCTTTAATTAATTGATTTACTTTTTTAGTAATTTCATTTTTTTCTATAAATAATTCAGCCACACAAAGTATATTTTCATGAACAGTCAAGTCTCTAAATATTGAAGCTTCTTGAGGTAAATAGGTTAATCCTAATTCTGACCTCTTCTGAAGACTTAAAGAAGTTACATTATTTTGATCTATAAAAATTGAGCCTTCGTCAGGTTCAACAAAACCTGTTATAATATTAAATAATGTTGTTTTACCACTACCATTTGGTCCTAACAGACCAGTAATAGAATTTTTTAGAAATTCAATAGATACATTTCTAAGAGCCTCTTTTGTTTTAAATTTTTTATTTACATTAAATACACTAATTTTATTCATCTTTAATTAATGCTTCAGCTAGGCTATTTTCACCAACAGTTTCAAGTACTCTTGTATTATTTTCTAAATCAACAATTAATTTATCTCCACTGAGGTATCTTTCAGGAGATTCTATAGTAACATTACCGTACAAGATAATTAATGAGTTTAATCTATCATAGTCAGCATTATTTGAATTAAATATCTCATCATTATAAAAAATTTTTACTTTTCCTTGAAGATTAACAGTTTGGAATACTTCTTTTTCCTTCTCATAACTATAGGAAGCAATCATTTTGTTAGCATTGGCAATAATTTCGTCATTTTCAAATTCTACATTCCCCTCAGCAATATAAGTTTGATTATTTTTATCCCAAATAATCCCATTAGATGCTTTAATATAACTCTCCGCAAAGCTTAATGAATAATTAAAAAATAATAGAAATATAAATAAAAATTTAATCTTCATTAGTTTTGAATTCACTTTCACCATTAAACTTAATTATATTTGCCTCTTGATCAAATTCAAAACCCTCTGATTTGATAGTACCTTGATTATTAGTTGTTTCTGTTTCTTTTACACTTGAAGTTATCTTGTTGTGAGTATCAATAGTTACATTTTTACTTGAAATTTCATATTCACTATTTTTTAAACTGGCATCCCCAATTAGCATTGTTTTATTTTCATTTATTTTTACCATTTTATCAGAAGTTATAATGTCAACACTTTTATCTCCAGAGATCATTGTAGTAAATTTTTCAAGAGAGTTTGATTGATAATTTTGAGCTATTTGCTCAATTGGTGAATTCATAAATATTAAAATAATTTGTGATAATAAAAGTATTGCTATTAAGACATTTAGATTTACTTTTTTGAAATTATTATTCATTATCTAGGCAATCCTTTAGGTTAACTATACCAATAGCTTTTTTATTTTCTGAGATAATCAAACTCGTTATAGCATTTTTATTCATAATATTAATTGCTGATGAGACCAAGGTATTACTATTAACTAAAATTGGGTTATTTCTCATAATATTAGACACATCATCGTTTAAAAGATCAGACTTTATTGATCTTCTAAGATCGCCATCGGTAACAACTCCTTTTATGTTCTTTTTACTGTCTACGATAATTGCACATCCATACTTTTTTTTTGTCATTATAATTACAGCTTCTAAAACTTTAGACTTTTGAAGTACTAGAGGTATGTCGGTATTCATTATTTCTTTTAGGGTTCTGAGGTTTTTGCCTATTTTGCCACCTGGATGAAAATTCTTAAATGATTGTCTATCAAAGTTTCTATACGATAAAATTGTTGAACAAAGAGCGTCGCCTGCAACTAATGCTAAAGTGGTAGATGTTGTCGGCGCTATACCTAGAGGATCAGATTCTGCGTGTTTAGGAATGATAATTTTTACATCAGAGTTTTTTGATAAAGAGCTATTTTTTCCTGAAGTAATACAAACTATTTTGACCCCATTTTTTTTACAATAATTTATTATATCATTTAATTCAGAAGCTTCACCAGAGTTGGATATTAATATTACAATATCCTTTTTTTCAATAATTCCTAAATCGCCATGACTGGCTTCCACTGGATGCAAAAAAATTGAAACTATTCCAGTAGAGGTAAATGTGGCAGCAATTTTATTTGCTATGTGTCCACTTTTTCCAATACCAGATAATATTAATTTTCCCTTTAACGATAAAAGTAATTCAACCGCTTTATAAAAGTCAGTATTAAGAGATTTTTCAAGTTTTTTTATTCCTTCAATTTGAACTTTTATTGCTTTTTTACCTTTTGATATTATTTCTTTTGTTAATTTCATTATTAATGATGTGCAAATATATCCACATTATCCCAACCGGCAATGTCCAATTCAACTCTTGTCTCAAGAAAAAGAATTATTTTATGAAACATTTTAAATCTAGAAGTTTCATGCAATTTTTTTTCTAAATTATCTTTAATTGCTTGCAGGTAGCGAACATCATTGAGTGCATACTCAATTTGATCTTGCGATAATTCTTCTTGACTCCAATCCGAGCTTTGTTCTTTTTTACTGATTTCAACTTTTAGAATTTCTTGAACTAAATCCTTTAAACCGTGACTACTAGTATAAGTCCTAGACAGTCTTGATGCAATTTTAGTACAGAAAATATTTTTAGTTATGATATTTAAATTTTTTTTTAGCATCGCAACATCAAATCTTGCATAATGAAAAATTTTCATAATATTTTTATTTTGTAAAAGTTTTTTTAAATTTTGAGAGTCATTTGCTTTAAACCCTTTAGGAAATTGAATAATGTAGAACTTACCATCATCATTATTCATAATTTGGATTAGGCACAAACGGTCACGATTTATATTAAGGCCTAAGGTTTCGGTATCTATGGAAGCAGACGTTTTGAAAGTTTTAAGAACTTCTTCAGGTAGGTCATTTTGGAACAGTTGATAATTTGTCATTATAAGTGTTATATTTATATAAGATAGAAAGTATAATGAAAAACAAAAATATATTAATACTTGGATCCACTGGTTTTATTGGAAGAAGTTTAACTAAAAAGCTTTTATCTAAAGGTCATCACATCACAAGTCCTGTTAGAAACCCTGATAAAGTAAAAAGAAATATACTTTCTGGTGATATAGGTCAAATCAACATAATACCTTTTGATGTGTCCAACCTTTATTCAATCGAAGCGGATATAAAAGAAGCAGACATTATTGTAAATCTTTTAGGGATATTATTTGAAAAGCCAAACAGGTCTTTTGATACAATTCATTACCAAGTCCCAAAAGTGATCTCTGATATAACTAATAATTATAATAAAAGGTTCATACATATTTCTAGTTTAGGGAGTACAACTGAAACAAAATCTTCTTATTTGTATTCTAAAGCATTGGGTGAACATTATATAGAGACCAATCATAATAATTACTCAATTATTAAACCAAGTATTGTATTTGGTGAGGAAGATAATTTTCTTAATCAATTTGGTTACATGACAAAATTTTTACCTTTTTTACCGTTATATAAAAAAGGTAATACGAAATTTCAGCCAATTTATCTTGATGATTTAACTTCTTTCATATCTAAAATTATAGATTCAGATGATAGTAATTTTTTAAATAAATCCATTGACGCTGTTGGACCTAATATTTATTCATTCAAAGAAATTCTAGAAATGATTTTTGAAATTGTTAAAAAGAAAAAGCGTTTTATTAATATTCCTGATTTTTTCGCCTCATTACAAGGAAGGCTTATGGGTGCCCTTCCCAATCCTCCTTTTACATATGATCAGTTTCTATCTTTGTCTCATGATAGCATATCTCCGGGGGCAGATAAATTTATTAAAGCCTCATTAGGTAGAGAACTTTCATCAATGAGATTAGTCGCTTCAAATTATTTAAAAAAATTTATTGATAAAGTTTAAGAAAAATAAATCAGAAGAATTAATCCTAATAAAATTCTATAAATTACATAGGGCATAAAGCCAATTCGATTAATATATTTAATAAAAAATAATAAAGTTAAGTAAGCAGATATAAAGGTAATTATAAAAATAATTAGTAAATTAATATCTAAGCTAATTAAATTTAATTCCTTAGCGTTACTTAGAAAAGAAATTAGTATGATTGGAAAGCTCATCAACAAACTATTTTTAATTGCCTGTTCTCGTTTTTTATCTAATAACAGAAACGCTGTGATACAACTTCCAGATCTACTAAAACCAGGTAAAAAAGCAAGACATTGAAATAAGCCTGCAATAAAAAAATCTAATTTTAAAGATCTAGTTTTTATGCGAATTTTTTTAAACTTAATGACTAGTAGTAACAACACAGCACCAATAATGGATGTGTAGGCAATCATATGTAATGACAAAAAATTTAAATTAAGGATTTTTATAATAAGGCCCATGGCTAGTGCAGGTATCATAGAGATCGCTACCAACTTAAAATTATTTGAAAATAGTTCTTTTAGGCTATCCGAGTTATTCTTAAATAAATATGTAATTAAGGCTAATAGCGATGAAAAATGAGCTGTTGTTTCGTATAGGAGATTCCTGCTTTGGCTATCATTATACAAACTTTCGATGATATTTAGGTGTCCACTTGAGCTAACTGGTA
>Ga0209630_10005194_pt1 | contig 11120 bp, 9 predicted proteins | sample COG_01_FD_184745 | JGI IMG/M metagenome (GOLD analysis project Ga0209630, IMG submission 184745) | Pelagic Microbial community sample from North Sea - COGITO 998_met_01 (SPAdes) (version 2) | ecosystem: Environmental > Aquatic > Marine > Neritic zone/Coastal water | place: Helgoland, sampling... | reverse complement strand
CGCATGAGTTGAAATCATGGCTTGAGGGTTCACTGACGTTGACTCCAACACCAGAAGGGCGAGTTGACCGACACCCTGTTTCACGACGCGTCAACAACACTACCAACGAGGGCCCGGAATTGTCAGAGCCCATCCCGAGGTTGTTCATTCAGGAGTAGGGCACGTATGTACCGTCGCTGTCTTTGCTGTGCGGAGTGGGTTCGAAACTTCCATCAGCCTTCTTTTTGTAATGATAGCCATCGGTATGATGAACCCAAGTGAATGAAGGCTCTTTGCTGGATTCTTCAGCTTGTGTTTGAACTGCTTCGCTTGATTGGTCTGTAACACCATCATAATTGACCGATTGGTCAGTGGCTGCCTCAACCGCAGAAGAACCATCACCAAACAATGCGAGTGCATCCTTGTATGCAGATGCATCAACCGTAGTGGAAGGTGCCCGAGCATTCGGGTCTTCTCCTTTTTTGTAAGTAATTGAAGGAGGCGGTGCTTCATCCAATTCGAGGACCTCTTGCTTTTTCTTGAAGGGCCATATCGGAGCCATGGTGTTCCGAGCCTCATCCTGTTCAAGAAACCTACGAACGAGCATTGAACAAAATAAGCAAGTCATTGAAAGGGAATGTCCTTTCGGAGAACCATGCGATGGATGGGGTTGGCGCTTCTTGTCATGTTGCATACCCTAGCCCCTCTAGCTCATGCTGAACCCGAACCGAATGCAAGAGAAGGAGATATCGCAGGCATCACGGCGCCCAGTGAAGTGATTGTCCACCCGGGCGAAACCGTCAACACTTACATTACGCTGCACAATCTTGTTACCGTCAATCAAGAGTTTACGATTTCTGTCGAATCCATGCCTTCAATGCTGAATGCTGGAAACCTACCCCTCTCTGAAGTGCTTGTACCAAACCATTTGAGACAAATGGTCTTTGGAATATCAGCCGACATGAACGCAGTCTTTGCAACCCATCAAGTCGAATTTAGTGTGACAACTGATTATGACATGACCTATTCTGAATCCGTGTGGATGAACGTCACCATCGCCCCTTATTCCGATCTTAATTTCGGCTCAGACAATACAACGAAACTTACGGTGGATGAACTGGTTCGAACAGGAGTGGCTGTCAACATCACCAACAATGCTTCGCTTCCAGATAACGTCACGTTTGATCTGTACAGCCCCTCTGGTTGGAATTGGGGTTGGAGCATTGAATCAAATCCCGATGGAAATGCCTACCTTGACCTCAATCCAAACAGTCTTGCCTACGTCTATTTTTGGATTGACGTTCCCGCCGTTGTAAATGGAATGCCTCTAGCTGGTACTGGCCCGAGGTTCACCTTGACTGCGATATCGGGCCTGGACAAGGCCATGGTTTCGTGGTCTTTTGACCTGCATATGAATGAAAAACGTAACGTAAGTATCGATGAAGTGGAAGAATACATTGAACTCGCCCCGGGAGAAGATGGTCGTTTGCTCGTCTCTGTGCGAAACGTAGGAAACACTCCAAACCGATTGAACCTCACGCTCCAAGGGTTGGACGAACAAGGAGAACCACTGCAAGGCTACCCTGCATCGGACCGATTCAACTACACCGGGTGGACAGTAGCCCTTTTCGGAGGACTCGAAGAATTGTTACTCCAACCCAATGAATCCCGAACGGTTGAAATTGGAATTCAGTCACCGAACATGTTCAGTGGCGAATTGAATGTTGAGTTGAAAGTTTTTGCAAACGGTGCTCAAGAACTCTCCAAGGCGACAAGAGTCAAAGCAAGCATTAACCGAACGACCAGTGCAATCCTTTCATACACTCACGAGGGATGTTTAGCGCTGATCTCTGACATACCCTGCATGAACAGTTTAACCGTCAAAAACACAGGGAATTCATACAATTCGTTCAGCCTTCGCATCGATGATGTTTCGGATGAATTTACGGCGTCAATCGCCCAAGAGTCCATCCTAACTCAAGCCGGTCAGACAAAGGCATTCTCAGATGTCTTCATCAACGTGACTAAAGGTACTTTGGCCTTCACTCAAGGTGAAGTAATAATCGAACTGCTCGGTGATGAGCTCACAGTTCTGGACAGCGTTAGCATTCCTGTCAAAGCAGCACCGGTAGTAAATTGGTCCTTGGGTGGAATCGTTGAAGATATCAGTGCTAAAAATCGCTTATCAATCGCTTTTGATGTTCGCAACGACGGAAATGCAATCGATGGTTTTGTTGTTCAACTCCAATCCAGCCATTCAGCCCCCATGGGTTTGATCCCGCCCCAAGGAGCAGTCTATGAAGAGGATATTGAGTACCCACGGTCCTTCCAACTCAACGGTGTTCCGTTGGGCTCGAACCTAACCATTCGGGCATGGATTGACTTACCAACCGACCAAACAAGCAACGGAACGGTGTTCATCAACACCACCATCACTTCGATTTTTGCCTCCGAGGAACAAATGTTTTTGCACACATCACAAGCTGATTATTTGGGCACACCATGGCAGGATTCAAAGGAAGTTGATGAAGGGCGTAATTGGAACCAGATTGCAGCCACCGCATGGGCGTACACAAAGGCTTGGTCGGGTGTGATTTTCGCCATCATCTTTTCCGGCTTGATCATCTATAAAGCCCTGACAGACCGCCAACGTAGAATACAGAGCGATGCGATTTTGCCTTACCAGAACGTTGAATCCGATGCATCGGATTGGATGAATAAATTCCAACCCGCAACGGTCCCCGCAAGTGAACCCACACTCATGAACGATGCCCCTCAAGTACCCAAAGAAGCTTTTGAAGCAGTGTTCCGACAACAAGCTGGAACTTCGCATCCTTCCGCACCACCTGTGGACGAAAGACTCAGGGATGCCGCCACATTGGTTCTTGACGCAAGGACAACCCAGGCCAGTTTGGAAAAAGCAGATTCTCTACTCGGAGAGATTCAAACAAAAGGAACTGCTCAGCCCCATCCACTCAACCAGAAATTAGAACCACAAAACCACTCGTCCACCCTCACCGTTCGTCAGGACCCGCACAATGTCATGCCTGCCCCGCCAAGCAGTCCAACAGAAATGGCTCATGTCCCGTTACCAGGCCTGAACCAAGAGGCTGACGACGACCTGGACTTTTAGGTGGAACACCATGTGGGAAATTGGAGTTGATGAAGCCGGCAGAGGGCCAGTTCTTGGCCCCCTCGTTGTCGCAGCATGTGCAATTCCAACAAAGGACATACCGCTTCTAAAGGCCATAGGTGTCAAGGATTCGAAGTATCTCAGTTCCAAACGCCGAAAAGAGATTGAAACATGGTTCAATGAACAAGCAGAAGAACGGGGATGGAAGAAATCGCTCATCAACTGCACTCCAAAACGAATCGACATGGCTCTTATGGCGGACGGGCTCAATTGGTTAGAAGTACGAGCATTTGGGGAAGCATTGAACGGATTACAATTACGAGAGTCAGTGAACATCACCAACGACGCTTGTGATGTCAATGAACAACGCTTCACTCAACGCATATCCGATCAACTTCTAACTTGGCCCTGGAAGGATTCCCAAATGCAAAGTTTCCACAAAGCAGACGAGCGTTTTCCGATAGTGAGCATGGCGAGTATACTGGCGAAGGAAGAACGAGATCGGTGCATTGCAGAACTCGCTGCAATGATTGGTCAATCGGTGGGCTCTGGCTACCCCAGTGACCCGAACACAAAGAATGCACTTCACCTCTTGATTTCCAATGAAGGAATTCATGAGGATGTCCGTTGGGGGTGGGCTACTGCGACCCGCTACTGGAACAACAATTGCATAGGCGACGTTCCCGTTCGAGGGGCACCTCGGACCGTTCAACACTCCCTGTTTGACGAAGATGATGCAAGCATTTCATGAAGGGATGCGACCAGGGCGGCTTGAGCGCCATGGACTGGACACCTGATGAAGACACACTGGACTTAATCCGTCATGTAGCCATCCAAAACGCCATCGAATACGAAGGAAAAGGAGCCATTGGTTCTGTCATTGGCCGAATCATGGGCATGCGTGCCGACCTCCGCCAACATGGAAAAATCGTCACGGGTTTGGTAGCTCAAGAAGTCAACAAGGCAAATGCCTCAGCCGCAACTGACGGTCTCGAATCGCTTCGAGAGATTCTTACAAGTGAGGCACCTCACCTCTTGGAAAAAAGGGAAGTGAAGGAACGCAGGACAGGGCTTCCCGAACTCAAAGACGCCGAGAAAGGCAATGTTGTTCTCCGCTTTGCCCCAAACCCCAACGGCCCTCTTTCATTTGGCCACGCACGAGGTCTTGTCATCAACAGCATCTATCGTGAAATGTACGATGGCGTCTTTATCCTTCGCTTTGATGATACCGATACCAAGGTCAAGCCCCCAATGCTTGAAGCATACGAGCGCATTCAAGAAGAAACTGCATGGCTTACTGGGCGTAAACCAGACCGCGTCGTCATTGCATCTGACAGAATGGATGCGTACTATGAGCATGCAACCATGATGCTCGAGAAAGGGTATGGGTATGTTTGCCAGTGTTCTGCTGAGGCATTTAAGGAACATCGAGTTGGAAAGACTGAATGCCCCTGCCGTAACCAAACGACGCATCAAAATATTGAACTCTGGCAGCAAATGCTCAATCGTGAATTCAACCCAGGCGACGCAGTCGTTCGGGTAAAAACGGATATGACGCTGAAAAACCCTGCACTCCGAGATTGGCCTGCACTGCGCTTACAAGATACTCAAGCTCACCCACATCCACGGAAAGAAGTGGGCTCAAAGTATGTCGTATGGCCATTGCTCGATTTCCAAAGTGCCGTTGAAGACCATCTTCAAGGCGTCACTCACATCGTCAGAGGAAAAGATCTCATGGATTCAACCCGAAAGCAAACGCTTCTCTACGAACACTTCGGTTGGAAGTATCCAGAAACCATGTACTGGGGTCGAGTAAAGGTCCATGAATGGGGTGGATTTTCCACATCGAAAATGAGATTGGATATTGAAGAAGGCAGATATCCCGGGTGGGGTGATCCACGCCTGCCTACGCTTGAAGGGTTGAAGGGACGGGGAATCTCCGATGCAGCGTTGAGGGCGTTTTGGCTCGAACTTGGAATCACACAAAAAGACATATCCGTCCCCCTCTCAACCCTCTATGCACACAACACGAAAGTAGTGGATGCGAAGGCACCGAGGCTCTCCTTCATTCGCGATGCAGTTTTGTGTTCACTCGAAGGGGCCGAGGTACCGGAGTCGGTATCCCACCCCGTCAATCCAAACGATGAATCAATGGGCTTACGCACCTGGGACATGACGGATGGAGCCGTTTACATTGAACAGGAAGATTGCGAAAAAGGGTCCCTCAGGTTGAAGGAATTCGCAGATGTTGACCTCCACGGCTCCAAAGCCATCATTACTTCCTTTGAACGAAGTGATAAACGTCCGATCGTTCATTGGATTACAGAAGGAAACAGTACAGAAGGCACGCTCGTATCGACTTCTAACAATGAAATTCACGTGCAAAAAGGGCGAATTGAGAAGCACAGCCTCAAAACAGGGACCATCGTTCAACTCGAACGAATTGGATATGCCCGTATTCAAGAGGACGGTTCGTTCATCTTGTGCCATGAAGCATCTGCTGAAGAGAAGTGAAAGCAAGTTAGATAGAAGACTTCCACCGTGGGACACACATGGGCAAGACAGTTTCCAGTTTGCAACTTGAGGATGAACACACTACAATCGGGGGTCAAGACACCCTTCAAGAGGGTGCAAAACGGCTTCTCAGCATTTCAGGGGGAATCTTGATCGTCCTTGACGATGATAACCGTGTCCAGGGTGTGATCGGTCAACGCCAAATGATCAAAGCTCTAAGTGAGGGGGTCGATGCATCCACGGCGTCCTGCCATGCCCACATGGAAATGGACTTCATGCTCGTCCACCTCGATGACCAACTCAAAGCCGTTCTTGAGAACATTAAACTTCGCAGTCCACAAGCCGTCGTCGCTGTTGACGAGAATGAGGAATTTGTGGGATACTTTTCACCCAGTGATTATCAAGACGCGGTTAATTTGGTTTCAAACCTACAAGACCTCAAGCTCTAATCAAGCTTCAAGTCGGATCACTCGCTCGCAACCAGCACAGGCAAATCGATGCGGACGTTCAGTTGAGGTGACCGGGTTTGACACCTGACAAGCAGGACACGGAATGACTGGATAGGAGTTCTGAGGCTTGCGTGCATTACGAGGACTCAAGCGAGGACTCGCAATAGCCGTAACCCACCATATCAAGGAACTTGCAATCACTGCCCCACCGACAAAAATTGCCGGGTAGCCAAGAACGAGAACGAGTCCAACGACGGGGACAAGAACGAGTTCAGAGTACATGACCGTTCTTTTTCGCTGGCGAGTGATTCGCATCCCCATCATGAACGCCCCAAGTAAACCAAACACAGAAAGAAGTGTTAGAGGCATCGGCGTGAACGACACTGCTGAAGTGGGCACTGAGTTCAATCGGAATGCCTCTTCTTGGGAAATTCCTTCGCCCTCTAAGGTGATTTCATCGCCCCAAGGCATTCGGAGAACGGAGAGTTGAAACTCCGTTGATTCTCTCAATACATTGTTGCTAAGAGAGGTGAAAGAAGATGTTTTTGCGGTAAGCGATAATGAAAAGGAACTCCAAAGGGGGGCCGGCTGAACTACGATGAACCGATTGATTAAATCCACTTGAGTCCCCTCTGCAACGACTTCGGTTGTTGAAAAACGAAGGGTGACGGGATGATTGACTACTGCATTCTCACCGTTGAGGTCCAAGTCCACTTTCAATGAAGAGAATTCCCGGAATGTTCCAAGCAAATCTTTCGCTTGAATCCCAAGTCCACCCGCGAGGTACATGGGTCCAAGGCTAACCATTTGTCGCTCAAACTCTCCAATTTCAGTCTCCTCAATTAACCGGCTCACACGGTCCTCTTCGGAAACTGCACCTTCTGAAAAGGCACGGAGGGTTGAGGATAGCGCAGGGTTCTCGTCCCCGATGTGGTCCATGCCCCATCGCATCCAAAAGGCCATTTCATCACCAATCGTCAGTGTAGTGACTTTCCTGAGGAGCAATGTATCACCATCCTTTGAGAGTTCCATTTGGATGTCCACGACAAGGGAACTCCCATCGCCGTTGGTGCGTAGGGGTTCATCTGGAGGATAATACGTCCCGGTTCCAGAATCGGTGTCAAAGGTTTCGATCTCAAACGTCGTCGAACCCTTGAGTGCGGGCTGTTCAGGTTGGAATTTCAACGAAACTTCGACATTAATGGATTCGATCCCTCCAATTGCTTTGCTCCATGTCCATGTGACCCGAACAGTGTCACCAGATGCTGTTTCAATGGGGTCACCGGTGACTTCCGCCCCGTTGACATTGAGGGATATCGATTCTGCAAGAGCCAGTGTAGAAAGACCCCAGGGGGAATCCAATTTTACGGCTAAGTAAACGTCCGACCCTTCAACTTCTGGTTCAGGCATCATGATATCGAGCAGAGGCAGTGTTCCCTCAATTGAAGACGGGTCTTCTTCTCCACCCCATAGGAATTTGATTTCGGCATCGGTTCCTTCAGGGAATGAAAAGATAAGCGTCTGTGCTTTGAGTTCGAGGACGATGGTTGAAGATTCAGCTAGAGTAAACGATTCGTCTACGTCAATTGAGAAATCAAGAGAACCTTTCCCCTGATTGAGGAAGGCTCCGTTTGGTTCCGTTTGGGCACTGTAACTCTTGGAACCAATTGCGATGGAGGCTGTGGCGTTAATTGTTGCACCTGCTGCTCCCGAGACTTCATACTCCATCGAGAAAGACCAAGTTGAACTGGGCACTTCGCCTCCCCACGAATTGGAAAGCGTCCATTTACCGATGGTTTCTTGAGATTGGATCGAGTTTCTCATTGATACCGTTTGGGATTCGGTGCTTAATTCAGCAAAAAACGGTGTTAATTGCTTGTTGCTGTCGCTACCAAGAAGATACAATTCAACGGTAGATGCCTCGCAGCAAACGATGACATCGTCTTCTTCGTCAGCAGCCTGCACCGTTGGTGAAACAAATGGCAGAACCATTGTTGCAACAAGGATGAAGATGATGAATGATGCTGTACGCATATGACCGACATGACGCCGAAAGTTCTCCGGCACATAACTTGAACTCTTATTTGGGCCGAAATATGCTTAAAGCGCCTTCTCAAGTAGGGCGCCGAGTTCTTTTTCAAACAAGGTGACCAAGGCTTCTCCAACTTCGCCCTGCAGTTCATCGGGTAGCAACCGTAGTCCAAGGCGGGTTGCAGCACGAGTTGCTTTGAGTTCGGCGTAAATGCTCCGAGCTTTTGAATGGAAATAATAGGCAACGGCTTCTTTTATTTCTGCTTTCAAATCGGGGTCTTCGTCAACCTTTGCACGGATGTGGGTCTTGAGTTCATCCTTCACCAGATCACGAAAGGCTTCGATAACAAGGTCTTCCGTAGACATCAGTTCTTGTATCTGATTTTGGATACTTCCAGTCAACAATCGTTCAATGGCCATGGTAAGGGCATGGGGGGATGATGTTTCAACCCGTCGCTTCAAGTTCCAGATCCAAATGGCCCGTTTGAAGCCACTTGTCGATCAGTTTTGATGCGTGTAAGCGTTCTTCGTTGAGCCCCTCTGGCCATGTGTGCTGCGCTGCAAAGATTTGACTCGCCAAATCGACTTCAACATCACCAACCAGCATTCTATGCCACAACAATTCCTCAAGGCGAGGTGTTGAAAGGGTCATGTCAGCCAAGCAAGGGAGTGCAAGTTCGCTTAGGGCTTGAGTTCTCTGTTCCACATCCATTCCAGACCACGCACCTTGCAATTTTTTGAGGCGACGTTCGGCGAGCCCGGGAATCATGTTAGGTTGTGGGGTTTTTACTTCGGGAAGAGCCACCATGCGAACGCTTCCTTCCTCTTTGAGGTGCATATTGACTGCGGTGTAAATGGGATCGATGGTGGTATCAAGCGAACCTCGCAACCAAAGTCCGAGGGATGAAAAGGGTCGCATTTGGCGTACTCGTCTACCGTTTGGAGCCAAGCATGAGGCGAGGGCTGATGCTTGGATGACACAATCCAAGGCTCCATGATGAATTCTGTTTTGGGCGCCAAGTTGTACTTGGGCTGCTAACGGCACAATACGGACCAAATCTTCCTCGTTCAAGTCCTCTAATTGCCATGTGTCTTCCTCAGGGAGAATAACAATGCCCAAACCCGTTGTGGGAGTTTCTATGGAAAGCAGTTCATCGCGTGGGCGATGATGTCCAGCAGGATAGAATCTGCGGCGATATTTGAATCCTGCATCAAGACAGGCGGCTTCCAATTGGCCGAGTGCTAAGATTCCAATGAGCGTCGATGGGGCATGAAGGTGAATCATCTTAGCGCTTTGAATGCGAGCAACCTGCTTCATGAGACGATCTTTCGATTCAACGAAAAATGACGTTTCTAAGAGGCTTCGCATGGTGGTCCCGTAACTCTTAGGTTGCTACCCCTCATCAAGTTGACCTTGAAGGAGTTGATTCCAATTCTGCTTCACTCAACCATGAGGCGGAGTTCGTCTCGCTTGTATCGCCAGTCACTTGGGAGGCGACTTTCGCCTTTGTAGTAGTTGGCCAAGCGGCGAATCTTGGATTCTGTGATCTCCAAGGCTCGCTTGTTGTGAATGTCTTTGTGGTTTCCAGAACCAAGGTGGTTGATGATGGCGACAGCCTGGCGCATGAGGTTCATCATATCCTCGGGGTAGCTACTGGTCATGTCGTTTTCTTTGAGGACTTGGCCGATGCGCATTCCAAGGACCAAACGGACGTCGGGAACGGCGTGCTTGTCCCGTAGAATTGTACCAATTTCTGCTGTGGACTTACCGGACTTGGCAAGGTCAAGAATGAGGGATGTAACGGCTGATTTGTCCGTATTGGACCAATCAGGAGCTTCGTTTACATGGGGTCGGGAGGAGCCACTTTGGCCTTTACGGGACTTGAACATTCGTGCCATTTACAATCACCAAGCGGCCTTCCGACTAATCTCCCCTTCTTAACCACTCCGCAACACCATGGCGCAGAACCTTGTCATGAAGGCTTATTTTTTGCGTTGGTGAGACTTTGCAAGTGTGCCGGGAGTACCCTTCCATTCCCATCCTGCGGCAACTGCCCGAGCAAGTCCCAGAACCTTCTCATCCTGGACGACAAGGAGGTCGTCCCCTTGACGAATACTCGGATCATATGCAGCAACCATGTGGGAAAATACATCCCCTTTCCATGTGAGGCCGCTCTTGATTTCAATTTTAGGCAAGGCATCATGTTCAAAGAGGAGGTCGATGGAGGATTTAGAGAATGAAAACCCATTGCGATCAATGGACCATACCGCAACTTGTACGCCCTCTTGTTCCAAACGCCAGCGAGGGACCTTACCTCGTACAGCCACACCCTTGAGCCATTCATCACTGCGCATGTTTTTTCGAGCAATGCTCATGTAATTTGCACGAAGCCGAAGCGAATTCTTTTGGTTGCGTAGTTCATAGGTTAGGACGGCATCCTTGACGGCCAATTTCAAATCGTTCAAGGCATCATGGGAACCGGCTCCACGACCTTGTCGTGTTTCAACCACTTCGCATTCAAGGAATGAGAGGTCCATATCGGTGTGGTTGATGACCCGTTTGTAGCCGGTCCGATCAACAAGATTGCGAAGCATTCGTTCAACACGGGCCAATTCATCACGATTCCAATCTCCTGTGACTGGAACGTCATATTGTGAGGCAGGCCATACATCCTCGAGGTCCCGGGGTACCAACCCTAACGGCGAGGTCATCATGACTTCATGACATGCTGTTGACTGAATGGCCTGTATGAATCGGCTGTGAGAACGAGAAAGACGGTACGGCTTACGTGCTGAACACGGAAGCAGAATCATGACTTCACGGACTTCGGAGGGCGTTTCGTATTGTGTTGTCATAAAACGTTCCCAATCCGTCACAAGCGGTTCTTCAAGCATGGTCGTCGAATAACATGGGAAACGCACATCGCGAGACACGTGTGAAGAAAGAAGCCCTTTGACCTTTGACGCAGCTTGGTCATGATACCTGAGGTGCTCCACGAGCCGAGGGCTGGAGA
>Ga0209630_10005192_pt1 | contig 11123 bp, 13 predicted proteins | sample COG_01_FD_184745 | JGI IMG/M metagenome (GOLD analysis project Ga0209630, IMG submission 184745) | Pelagic Microbial community sample from North Sea - COGITO 998_met_01 (SPAdes) (version 2) | ecosystem: Environmental > Aquatic > Marine > Neritic zone/Coastal water | place: Helgoland, sampling... | reverse complement strand
ATTTTCATCACAAATAAATTGGTATTTTGTCATACTCTCTTTAGATTTATTATCTATAAAGAGCTTCATAAAAGAATTTTCCAATCTTTGATAATCTATAGAAACGGGCTCAGGGTATGACCTTTTAATTTCTGAGACTAGGTTATTGAAGTACTTCTGCAATTTAACTTCAATATCCTGTGCTAACAAAAGCTCATGATCAATACCGTTAGGGATTTTAACTCCAACATCACTTTGGTTAGTTAATTCAATGGAACCTTCCGTACTATTGATATCTGAAAAGGAGTGCTTTTTATCCTCCATCGTACATCCCTCAAAAATAAAAAAGGAAATTAAAAAAAGAATCCTGCAACTGAAATTAAAATTAAACATAACTAATGTTTTGAAGAAAATTCATCAATCGTCAAATCAAAGGGTTTTGATCGAAAACGATAATTGTTTGCCAGCATTTAGAAAAATGCTTTGCTTCAAAACATGGAAAACAAAATCCGATGGGGAATTTTAGGGACTGGGAGAATTGCACGAGCTTTCGCAGAAGGATTAAAACACACACAAAATGCCGAACTAATCGCAATTGCTTCGCGCACATTAGAATCTGCTCAATCCTTTGCAAATGAATGGCAAATACCCCATGCATTTGGTTCGTACGAAGATTTGGCTGGAAGTGAACTTTTAGATGCGGTTTATATTGGGACTCCTCATACAGAACATGTAAAAAACGCGATTCTTTGCATGGAAAATAGAAAAGCAGTTTTGTGCGAAAAACCCCTTGCAGTCAATGCAGGTCAAGTAGGTAAAATGATTCAAGTAGCAAAGAAACAAGATGTTCTTTTAATGGAAGGCATGTGGTCAAGATTCCCTCCACTAATGTATGAGGTAAGAAGGTTGATTAAAGAAAATGAAATTGGCGAGATTCGCACAATTCATGCTGACTTTGGCTTTAGAGCAGAGAACACAGATCCAAACGGTCGCCTTTTTAACCCAAATCTTGGCGGAGGTTCCCTCCTCGATGTGGGAATTTACCCTTTATCTTTTTCATCCATGCTTAATGGAAAACCAAAAAGTTTTGTAACTGAATGGACTCAGGGTGCTACTGGAGTGGACGAGCAAGCCTCGATCATTCTGAAATACTCCAATGGCAGTATGGCACTCCTACACTCATCTATTCAATCTGACACCAACCAAGAAGCATTCATATCTGGTACTGAAGGAACGATTAGAATACACAGACAGTGTTGGAGACCACAAAAACTAACGATCAATTCATGGAAGGACTCAAAAACCAAAGTTATTGAGCACCCGTTTACAGGAAATGGCTTTAATTATGAAGCTGAACATTTCAGCCAGTTATTAATTGATAGCAAAAAAGAGAGCAACATCATGAGCCTTGAAGAAAGCTTAGAGATCATCACCCTTTTGGATGAAATAAGAGATAGCTGGGGGTTTTCATACCCTTTCGAATGAAAAAAGCTATTTTTTTTTCGGTGGCCTTTTGTACCAAAACCAACACAAAAGTTTACTCTTTAAAGCCCAAGGAAAAAGAAGGGGGATGATCATTGATGTTAAAATTTGTAACGGGCTAAACCAAGAAAGTTTCCTCGAAGATGTCACCACTGGAAACCGGTCTATTATTTCAAAGATCTCTCCATTTGCTCGGCATAGTCTTTTATAATTAATTGAAAAGATTATTTCTTCTCCTGCAAATAGTTGTTCAGAGAACCCCCCTATTTTTTCGAAATATTCTTTTCGGCAAAATACAAAACTTCCAGCTGCTAGTCTGAAAACTTTTGATATATATGTCCAAAACTTTGGAACAAGAGAACCAAAAAAGAACTGGTTTTGATGGTGATCAAAAACGAGCGTCGAGCCACCACCCGCACAAGACTTTGATTCCAGTTTTCCAAGAACAACTGACAATAACTGTTGAGATATAAATGTATCAGCATCAATAAAAAAAAGATATTTACCAATTGCCTTCCTAGCTCCAACATTTCTTGCTTTCGAAATTTGGTTTACAGGTTCAAAAATAACAGTTGCACCCTTAGACTTAGCAATGCCTGAAGTTCTATCGTTCGAATTATTATCAACCACAATAACTTCTCCCTTAAAATTAGGGATTTCCTTTAGACAACGATAAATACGATCAAGTGTTTCTCCTAGGAGTTCCTCCTCATTGTAAGCTGGTATTATAATAGAAAAATGCACAAAGTCACTCTTCCACCCCGTCTTTTAACAGGCAACTCAAACTTCAATGTTATTATTTAGAAAACTTCTTAGCTCTTTTACTAATCCCGAATGAAAGTCCTGACATCCAACCTTCTAGTCTTGCCTTCGGTCGCTGCGAATAAAGATCACAATCACCAACATGGTTAATGATTTTTTCTCCTGAGATATCAGACGCAATTTCATTTAAAGTCGGTAAATTTACACCGTGATTTTCCACCTTCTTATGCAAAAACGCTAACCGGTCGATCTCCAATTGCTCAGATAAACCAGCTAAAGTCTGACGAAATTGAGCAACATCTCCATTACCATTCAGAGCATCTTCATTTTTCGCTGGGTTCGGACTTATATTAGAATTAGAATCATTAGAATTTTCGGCTTCAGAATGCATGGAACCAGAATCTATGTCACCACCCAAAGGGGAGCTAGAATCGTCATCTGAGGGTACTGTAATAGAATCTGAATCTGAGGGTGCATGACTAATTTCAGCCGCCTGACCATCCTCTAAAGGATCTAAGTTATTATCAGCAGCAATGTCTTCTCCTGGAGCATCGGGATCAGATGCGGAAGAAGAGTTGCTATTATTTTCTTCGGGGGGGGTATCCACAGCAGTATTAATTGAGTTAAAATGTAGAATGGTGCAATAAAAATTTAAAGCAAGAAATTTCTAGGCAATATAGCAGACAAATATCATTCCTCGACAGGTTTTGCATCTACTGGGTTATTTTCAGCAACATAAACTCCACTTCTCTCAAGATTAAGTAGTTGTCCAACAGCAGCATAGGATGGATCACTTGCCTGCTCCTCGCTTCCAAACTCTAGAAATGAAAAGTTTTTCTGAACCAATGTAGCTTTCAAGCGAAAAGGTAAATTTGAAGATGCATTTTCGTTCTTGGTTAAAAATTCCATATTTTCCCTAAAACCGTCCTCATACCCTTCATTTATGAAAAAACCCTTTCCAGAAGGTGCACGATTTGCAACTTCAACGCCTCTTTTTTCACCATAGTAAATATGAAAAGGTTTTTTTATCACCTCCATCATTCTTTCTTGCTCCTCTATAAAATTATCTGTCAAAAGGTTCCTAGTATTTTCCAGGAACTCAAAACTCGACTGAACCTTATCGGCATCGCTTTTTGCCAAGGCTAACTTTTGGCTAACTTTTATTTTTTCTTCTTCCAATATTTTTTTATTTTCCTCGAGTGGTTGACTTTGATCACCAATTTTCTCAAGAGGAGCACGAGCAGTTGAAACCTTCTCTTCCATAGCTTTTAACTCTTCTTCTTTGCTTTTGTTTTTCTTCTTTAAGTCATCAATTTTTCTCGTGACCCCATCAACTTCCAATTGCAAATTCTCTATTTTAGAAATCTGCTCTTCTTCCTTATTTCGAAGATCTACTCTCGAACGGAATACTAAAGACAGTTCTTTATCAGATTCGTTTTTATCAACTTCTAATTGAACAACCAGTGCATCGTGTTCCTGTGTTGCTTTTTCGAGTTTTACCTTTAACGAAGTCGGTCCCGCATCGCTAACCAAAATGTATACGACAATACCGACCAAAAAAAGCCCAGTACATGCTCTAAAGATAAACAAGATCAAAATCTTTTATTTCCATTAACTCCTTAGGGTTTCCTAAAAGAGGTACTATTAGTGCAACGCTGTGGTCAAATGCCACTTCCTTAATTTTAACCTGACAAATACTTTTCCCTTTCACACGAACTGAAAATAACATGCTCTCCTCGATACCATGGTTCCTGCCAATGGGCAGCATTAGGATTCCTGTCCCTAGGTCTAAAGAAGAGGAGGAAACCGTGAGCCTTTCACCTCGCTCAAGCCAGGGATGTTCGTAAAAATCTTTTTTCAAACCGGCAACAGTGTAGTCATAATGTTGTTTTAAAATCTGAGTTTCTTTTTCATAGGTTGATAAGGTTTCTTCTAAATCAAACTTCCTTCGTTCTTCAGCGGTAATTTGAGTTTTTAAAGAATTAATTTCCTGCTCAAGAACCGGAATACTCATAGATAATCTCCTCAAGTTTTCTTGAGCTGTTCTTATTTCTGCATCCATTCCAGTCATACTCAATTTGTTTTTTTGTATTTCCGCAGACAAATTCTCTAATTTTTGATCAGCAACTTCAGTAGAAATCTTTAATTCGTCCCGCTTTCTTTCAAGATCACTAATCTCATCAGCCTTGGCTTTGGCGATTTCTTCCATTTCAGAATTTTTCCTCTTTTCCCGCTTAAGTTTATCAGCTTGCCCTTTCTTTGCTTCTTCCACTGCAAATTTAATCTCAGCAGTTTTTGAAGCTACAATTTTTAATTCATTTTGTAAAAATTCGTTTTCAGCTTGGGTAGAAAAATATTCCCATGCAATAAGAACACAAAATACTAATGCCACCGAATTCAAACCATATGAAACTTTATTCATCATATCACAGAGGTGGCAAAGGGGCAAAAGGTGAAGGTACTGGGGGAACCCCATCATCTGTCGGAGGCAACAACGCACCTTCCTGCATCAATGGCAAACTAGAATCAGTGGAGGGTTCAGGAGAAGGCAGATCAATACCCTGTGGAATAAAGGGTGCTGGTATAAAATCATCCGATCCAAGGGCTGTATCATCACTTTCCTCTTCAGTTTCTTTTTCTCCCTCTTTCTCTATTGTTGCAATTTCCGATAACTTTAACATCCGAGCTTCCACAAGAACCTCATTTGCTTCCTCCCATCTGGATTCCCGTAGTGTGTCTAATCTCGCATTATGATATTTAAGTAAATTTTCACCCTTGAATGGTTTCATTACCCAGTAGCGGTCGTAGTCAACCATTCCATTTTTATCCCTTCCGCGTACTCGACCAATTTTTTTCTCATCGTACATTGAAACCATTCTTCTGTTCTCCAAGTCATAGTGATACCTTGAACCCCAGGCTTGATGTACTTTTGCAACTTGATTTTTGTCCATAGCACCACACCCGACTAGAAAAAAACAAATCGTAAAAAATGATAGATTTTGCATGACTTTTGAATTCAAACCTAGTCATTTAAATTTATTCAGTGCCCAAATGCAAGAACGCATCGATTCAATAGAAATTAAAACCGCAATATAATTCCCCCAAGAAATTAATAACTCTTCATTCTCGAATCTAACCACAGAGAAAAAGGTCCGTCATCAATCGCAGTGATTTCCATATTCTTACCAAAGGCACCTGTTTGAATATTACCGCTATATTGCTTACTTAACATCTCAATGAATTCAGAATATAAAACTTTAGCAGAACTAGGAGGCGAAGCATTATGGTATGATGGTCTATATCCCTTTTTGAATGAAGCTAAAAGGGTAAATTGGCTAATGACCAACAAAGCATAATCACCCCCCTCTACCGAAAGATTCATCTTTTGACTTTCGTCTTCAAAGATTCTCATTCCTAGGAGCTTTTTAATAATCCAAGCTAAATCGTTTACTTCGTCGTCCCTCTGGATTCCAACATATACAACTAAGCCTTTTGATATTTCTCCTATAATATCTCCATGTACTGAAACAGAGGCTTTGCTAACCCTGCGGATTAAAGTTCTCATCTAGGAGAAACGAATAGTTCCCCTAATCGAATATAAAATCACTTCATCCTGCTGCTTAGCAAATAAATAAATAGCAGCATTTTTTTTGACTGAACACAAATTAGTCTTCAGCAACTGCGTCCATAACTTCTGCCGCTGCTTCTGCCGCCAATGGAGTTGAGAGATATCGTTCCCCACAACTTGCACCGACAACAACTATATTTTTTCCGGCCATTTCAGGTCGCTTTGCAATCCGTAATGCCGCAGTTACGGTTGCTCCAGTTGATATTCCACCAAGCACTCCTTCTTTTATGCTCAATTTACGTGCCATATCAAAAGCTTCATCACTGGTAACAAGCTCGACCTCATCAACAATATCCAAATTTAAGTTTTTGGGAACAAACCCAGCACCAATTCCTTGAATTTTGTGGGGGCCTGGCTTTACTTCTTCTCCATTCTTAGTTTGAGAAATAACAGGGCTTTCTGCAGGTTCAACTGCTACAGAAATCATATCTGGATTTCTTTTTTTAATGATTTCTGAAACCCCAGTTATTGTTCCGCCCGTTCCGACTCCGGCTACAAAGCAATCAATTTTACCTTCGGTAGAGGTCCAAATTTCTTCGGCAGTGGTTTGGCGGTGAACTTCTGGATTAGCAGGATTATTGAATTGCTGGGGCATGTATGCTTTTTCACCATGCTCATCCATAAGTTGTGTTGCTTTGGCAATAGCCCCACCCATTCCTTTTGGTCCGGGCGTAAGTACAATATCGGCACCGAGCAACTTAAGTAAAAGTCTTCTTTCTTTGGACATAGTCTCGGGCATAGTAAGGATGCACTTGTAACCCTTGGCTGCACAAACAAACGCCAACGCTATGCCTGTGTTACCCGATGTCGGCTCAATTACGACACTATCAGGTTTTAACGAACCGTCTTTTTCTGCAGCTTCAATCATGGCAGCACCAATGCGATCCTTTACGCTAGCTAATGGATTGAAAAATTCGGATTTCAAAAACACACGTGCAGATGTACCTTCTGTAACTTTTGTAAGTTCAACGAGTGGAGTGTTTCCTATAGATTCAATAATGTTCATTACTTTACTTTTTCTGTTGTAGTTATCTTCTCTTGCCTCTCGGGCCAAAGCTTCGAATTGGAGCGTTTCGGTTTACCTCAGCATTTTTGAGCCTGTACACTATTCTTGCCTTTTGTAGATCTTGTGTACTCATTTCCATTTTCACAATATCACCTACGGTAATTTTGATAAAGTGCTTGCGTAGTTTCCCAGAAATATGGGCCAAAACTTGATGACCATTTTCCAACTCGGCCCTAAACATTGTACTGGGTAAAACTGCAGTAATTTTACCTTCAACTTCAATAACTTCTTCTCCTGACATAAATTCTTAATTAATAAAAGATACATCATTCCATCTTCATAGATAACGTCAAGTGTCTCCTTGTAAGATTATGGTTTCCATTTGAGTGCCAAACAAATAAAGAAGATGAATGAAGGTTTTAGATCCCTGCCCTTTTCCCAAAGAGTTTCCAAGCCAATTGAGCAAAGACTCTAATTTTTTCATGCAGCATGCTTATAATCAATCCATTAATGCCTGGAACGCTGACGAAGTTCCAGTGGGTGCAATCATTGTTCATAACGAAGAAATCATTGCCTCTGCCCACAATCAAACAAGAACACAAAAAGATCCTAGTGCACACGCAGAAATGATAGCCATTTCCCAGGCTGCGCGGCATATAGGGGACTGGCGTTTAAACGAATGTAAACTCTATGTAACCAAAGAGCCTTGCCCTATGTGTGCAGGTGCAACTATTATTTCCCGTATTAAGGAAATTCACTTTGCACTACTTGACCCCAAGATGGGCGGACTTGGTGGTGCTATTTCCTTACACAAACTTCCTCAATCAAATCACAAGCCAAGTGTATTTACCGGAACCATGGAGCAAGAATGTAAAACACTTTTTCAGGCCTTTTTTCAATTAAAGCGAAAGTCTTCTTCTTAAAATTATTGCTTCGCTAATTTGAAAAAGATAATTACATTCTTACTTTTACTCATTATAACACTTAAATTTTATTACCATGTCCTTCACACTACCTGCACTTAGTTTTTCCACTAACGCCCTTGAGCCTCACATAGACGCTAGAACAATGGAGATTCATCACGGCAAGCATCACCAGACTTACATTACTAACTTAAACAATGCACTCGATGGACAAGATCAACTTCTCTCGATGCAAATTGAAGATTTAATTTCAGACATTAGCTCGCTTCCCGAAGCAGTAAAAGGAGCTGTTAGAAATAATGGTGGCGGACATGCTAACCACTCCTTCTTTTGGGAATCTCTTTCTGCTTCGGGTGGAGGATTGCCATCCGGAGCATTAGCAGATGCAATTTCTTCCACTTTTGGAAACTTTGACGCCTTAAAAGAAAACTTTGCCAAAGCTGCTTTAACTCGATTCGGTTCCGGATGGGCTTGGCTGATACAAAGGAGCGATGGAACTTTGGCAGTTACCTCCACCCCGAATCAGGACTCTCCTATCATGGAAGGAATTGCCGACGAAACTGGTACTCCACTTATTGGGCTCGATGTTTGGGAGCATGCTTACTATTTAAATTACCAAAACAGACGCCCTGATTATGTCGCAGCATTTTGGAATGTGTTAGATTGGGATCAGGTATCTTCTCGATTTAAAGCATAACAAAAATGCTCAATTTTGCAATAATTCCGTCAATATTTTATAATCGTCGATTTTCAGCCTATACAAAATATTGCTTTCGTTAGCTAGATGGGTGTAACAACAACTCGCTTTATACCCAATAAGTATGTTGCGATGTGAAAAGTGACTTATCGTAAAATTTAATCAGTAAGTTTGTCGCGATGGCATTGGGTGGAATTATTTTTGATTGGGATGGTGTTGTGATCAACTCAGCCCCACTGCATGAAGAAAGTTGGGAAATACTTGCGAGTGAACTGGGTTACGAGCTTCCACATGACCATTTTAAAATTGGGTTCGGGAAAAGGAATGAGTTTATCATACCCGATATCCTTAAATGGACGCAGGACAGGGATAAGATTTTACTTTGGGGAAAAAGAAAGGAAACCCTCTATCGGAACCTTGGCCGATCGAAAGGTATTCCTATTTTAGAAGGAGTAAGAGAACTTCTCAAATCACTCAAAAAATTTGGTTTTCCATGCTCGATCGGTACATCAACTGAAAAGAAGAATTTGGAATTGGCTTTTGAGCAATTGAATCTGGCTTCTTTTTTTTCCGGTATGATCTGTTCAGAGGATGTAAAACAAGGAAAGCCTAATCCCGAAGTTTTTATTAAAGCTGCTCAAATCATATCACAGGAACCAGAAAACTGTGTGGTACTGGAAGACAGTACACATGGTATCGAAGCTGCAAAAAGAGGCGGAATGAAAGCTCTCGGGCTTTCGACAACAAGAAGTGCAGAGGAATTATTGGACTGCGGTGCTGATCTGGTGGTAAAATCACCAAAATCCATAAACATCTCCTTGCTCAAGAGCCTGTTTATGAATTGAATTCAAAACATGAAGAATCTTGCCCTGCACTGGAAAATACTCATCGCCCTAGTACTTGCTTTCATTATCGGGTTGTGGGCAAATTTTTCGACAGAGTCCTACACTGAAAAACCCACCTGGTTTACAAACCTTCATTACTTCTCCAACTTTTTCGGTTCACTATTTCTGAACGCTCTAAAAATGGTGGTCATTCCACTCGTTATGACATCTATTATTTGCGGAGTGTCTAAGATTGGGGAAGATCAGGATTTTAGCCGACTCGGAATTAAAACAATTTTATTCTATTCCCTGACCGGTCTTCTAGCTGTAATTGTCGGGTTACTTTGCGTTAACTTAATCGAACCAGGGCAAGTCGATCCAGAACTACGTGAAAAAATGTTGGCTGGTCAAAATTCAATGGCCGGTGAAAAACTGGATCGGGCTTTTCAGAATGCGGATAACGGATGGAAAGGAATAGTTGAAATCTTCCAAAGAATGATTCCTCAAAACCTTTTTAAAGCTGCTGTTGAAGGCCAGCTCCTCGGCTTAATTTTCTTCAGCTTACTTTTTGGTTTTTTTATAGCCCGATTACCTGACGGTCTAAAAAGCTCTCAGGTCTCATTTTGGGAAGGGTTGAACACTACTATTCTAGCCATTACTAATTTCATTATAACCTTTGCACCCTACGGTGTTTTTGGACTCGTAACCCCTACTTTAATGATGGTTGGCATTGAAACAGTTTATGTGATGGGTACTTTCGCTTTAACTGTCCTGCTGGGACTTGGCATTCATAGTTTCGTCGTCCTTCCCTTATTACTTCGCTTGCTTGCAAACCTCAACTTCGCCAAACACTTCAAGGCTCTTTCCCCTGCCCTGCTCACTGCCTTTTCAACAGCATCATCATCAGCAACTCTTCCGGTCACACTTGACTGCATAACCAAGCGGGCTGGAGTTTCCAAAAAAATTGCCAGCTTTACATTACCGCTTGGTGCAACAATGAATATGGATGGAACCGCATTATTTGAGTGTGTTGTGGTGGTTTTCCTTGCCCAGTTATTTGGAATTGAAATGTCGTGGGTCACCCAGTCTACCGTTGTGCTTATGGCATTACTAACCTCCATTGGAGTAGCAGGCATTCCATCTGCCAGCCTTGTTGCCATTATTGTTATTTTACATGCTGTTGGTTTCCCTGAAGCTACAATTGCTATGGGGGTCGGGGTCGTTTTTGTTGTTGATCGAATACTTGATATGACTCGCACCGCAGTTAATGTTTTGGGTGATAGCTGTGCCGCGGCTATTATTGGAAAATCCGAGGGTGAATCCGGCTATTACCAAGTAAAAGAAACTTAATTGAACCTTAAATCCTGGAATGACATATGGATTTTAAATTAAAGTCCGATTACGAACCCAAAGGTGATCAACCACAAGCTATAGGGGGCCTAGTAGATTCGATCAAGAAGGGAAATGCCGACCAAACTCTTCTCGGAGTAACCGGTTCAGGAAAAACATTCTCGATGGCGAATATCATTCAAAACCTACAAAGGCCTGCGTTGATTATTTCACACAATAAAACACTCGCAGCTCAATTATATTCGGAATTTAAATCTTTTTTCCCGGAAAATGCCGTAGAATATTTCGTGAGCTACTACGACTACTATCAACCAGAAGCCTATGTACCCTCAACTGATACCTTCATTGAGAAAGATTCATCAATTAATGAAGAAATAGAGAGGTTACGCCTAGCTGCAACCGGTTCATTAATCAGTCGCAGAGATGTAATCGTTATTGCCAGCGTATCCTGTATCTATGGGTTAGGTTCCCC
>Ga0209630_10005189_pt1 | contig 11125 bp, 8 predicted proteins | sample COG_01_FD_184745 | JGI IMG/M metagenome (GOLD analysis project Ga0209630, IMG submission 184745) | Pelagic Microbial community sample from North Sea - COGITO 998_met_01 (SPAdes) (version 2) | ecosystem: Environmental > Aquatic > Marine > Neritic zone/Coastal water | place: Helgoland, sampling... | reverse complement strand
ATCTGTTATGTCCGGCCTCTGTCGAAGCTCGAACAGGAAGTGCGTCGACCCGCCCTGCGGCGACAGCACGCGCAGCGGGCGGTTCGCGAGCGACGGCAACCCCTCGCCGAGTCCCGACCCTCCCGCGGCGGCGGCGTCTCGGGCCCCTCCTCCGCCGCCTCCTCCTTCTTCTCCCCGATGCGGGTCCCCCTCTGGAATGACGACGCCCGCGCCGGAGACGCACGCCGGGACGATCTCGTCGCACTCCAAGTGCGCGCACGGCTCGAACGTCGCGCGGCTCAGCAGCAACGGCGCGGGCGTCGCGTTCTCGATGCACGCCTCGAGCAACGCGCGTCCGTCGCGTCCCGGTCGCACCTTGGTGCGCACCGCGAGAGGGTTCGCCGCGTTGAACTTGAAATACTGCGGCGCGTACTTCCGCTCGCCGTCCGCGTCCGTGTACACGACCCCGCACACGAGCGTGTGCGCGCCGAGCTCTTTTAGATCGTGCGTCGCGGTGAAGTCGAACGTCGCGCCCGGCGGCATCGTCGGCGCCGCCTCCGCGGCGTTGTCGAAGAGCGCGACGCGACGCCGCTCCGTCTGCAGCTCGGCTTTGAACGAGACGTCGCGCACGACGCGATCGCTCGAGTTGATCGCGGAGACGTACGCCGCGAACGTCTCGCCGAGGTAGACGTTGCCGAACGCTTGCGGGAGGCAGAGCGTGCCGGTGACGCCGGACGCGCGCGACGCGCGGAGGCCGAGATCGACGCGCGACTCGAACGCGATGTCCGACGACGTCGACGTCGACGGCGCGCACGGGGGATGGCCGAGGTCGTCGAGCGCGAACCGCGACGGCGTGTCGATCTTGAGCGTCGGCGCGCACGTGCGCATGACCTGCCGAGAGGGAGGGAGGGAGGCGGGGGCGGAGGGCGTCAGGCGCGGTCGTTCGAGGAGGGATCGGACGCTCGGATCGTCGCGGGCGCCGGGACGCGGACGACCGACGCACCCGGAACTGGATCGCCTGCGGGAGCGGCGCCGCCGCGCCGCCGACCGGCGTCGCCGCCGCGAGAGGCGCCGGCGTCGCCATCCGCGCGCGTCGACGACCACCGCGCGAGGCGAAGACTGACGATGAAGAGAGCGCGCGAGGGCGGTTCTGTTGTTGACGTGTCGCGTCATCACGGTGTTCACTCAGATCCATCCGCGCGGGCGCGATGAGCGCGACGCGGTACACGCGCGATGAGGTCGCGAAGCACAACACCGCGGAGTCGAACTGGATCATCATCGACGACAAGGTGTACGACGTCACCAAGTTCGCGCGGTTCCACCCGGGCGGGAAGGCGTTCGTCGACGCCAGCGCGGGGAGCGACGCGACGAAAAACTTCTACGCTTTCCATCGCCAAGACGTCCTCAAGTCCATGGCGTCGAAGTACCTCATCGGAACCCTCGTCGACGCGCCGAGCGCGAAGAAGGCGAGCGTGACGCTGAAGCCCGGCGAGCTCTCGAAGGTTCCGTACGCGGAGAGCGGCGCGTTTCAGGGGCTCCCGAGCTCGTTCTACGACGAGAGCCATCATCGATTCCGCGCGGACCTCCGAAAGTTTTTCGACGAGCGCGTCGTCCCGGACGCGGCCGCGAACGACGCGGCGGGGAAACCGCCCCCGCACGAGCTCTGGAAGGAGATGGGCAAGCGCGGGATGCTCGCGATGCGCATACAGAACGGCCCGTGGCTCGAAGACCTCGTGCAGAACTGCGGCGTCGTCCTCCCGGGAGGGATAACCCCGAAGCAGTTCGACTGCTTCCACGAGCTCATCGCGCACGAGGAGTTCTGCCGCCTCGGCGTGCCCGGATACTGCGACGGCCTGGGCGCCGGGTTCGTGATCGGCATTCCGCCGGTGCTGCAGTTCGGCAACCCGGAGCTCGCGCGCAAGGTGGGGAGGGAAGTCCTCCTCGGCGAGAAGCGCATCGCGCTGGCCATCTCCGGCCCGGAGGCGGGCTCGGACGTCGCGGGGCTGACGTGCGTCGCGAAGAAGGCGCGTCTCTGACTGGCCCCCATACGACCCCCGTTCGCGTGGTGAACGCCGATCCTTAAGGACTTTGCCCGGCGCATCTCTCCGCCTACCCCTCGCTTTCAATCCCCGACCGCGACGCCTTTCAACTCCAACTGACGCCTTTCAACTCCACCCTCAGACGCCGTGCGGCAAGTTTTACGTCGTCAACGGCGTGAAAAAATGGATCACGAACGGGCACTTCGCGGACTACTTCGTCACCGCGGTCCGCACCGGCGGGCCCGGCGTCGGCGGCGTGTCGCTCCTCCTCGTCGAGCGCTCCGAAGGCCTCGAGACGAAGCCGATCAAGACGTCGTATTCGCCGTCCGCGGGTACCGCGTACGTCACCTACGACGACGTGAAGGTCCCCGCGGAGAACCTCCTGGGCGAGGAGAACGGCGGGTTCAAGTGCATCATGCATAACTTCAACCACGAGCGGTGGTACATCGTCGCGGGCGCGAACCGCGCGTCGAGGCTCGTCGTCGAGGAGTGTTACAAGTGGGCGAATCAACGCGTCGTGTTCGGAAACCCGCTGATCGCGCAACCCGTCATTCGAAACAAACTCGCGCGCATCACGAGCCTCGTGGAGGGCGTGCACGCGTGGCTGGAGGCGATCACGTACCAGATGCAGCACATGACGCACGCGGAGCAGGCGAACCACCTCGCCGGGCCGATCGCGCTTCTGAAGTTGTTTTGCACGCGGAGCGCCAACGTCGTGTCCGACGAGGCGTGCCAAATTTTCGGCGGACGCGCCATCACCCAAACCGGGATGGGGAAGGTCGTGGAGCAGTTCCAGCGCAGCGCGAAGTTCGCGGCGATCTTGGGCGGGAGCGAGGAGATCATGGCGGAGCTGGGGGTGAAGCAAGCGATGCGGGGGTTTCCCAACGCGCGGCTGTGATGCGGAGAGAGGAGGGGTCGCGCGCGAGCGCAGATGTATTTTTGCCGGGTAGACTGTAGTCAAGTAATCACCGAAACGACGTTCTGTTCGATCTCTCTTGGAAGAGTCCCCCGTCGTCGCGCCCCATTCGGCGCGCGCGTCACCGCACGCGAACGCCTTTCGCCATGGTGTTCGGCCTCTTCAAGAAGAAGAAGACTCCCGCGGAGATGCTGCGGTGCGCGTCTCGCCGTGCTCTTCGCGCGCGCGCGCGACGCGTCTTTCCGCCACCTGTTCCTTTTCGTCGTCGTCTTCGCCGTTGGTGACATCTATCTTTTCTCGGCCTCCCCGACGTCCGTCCGCGCCGCGCAGGGAGAACAAGCGGATGCTGGACAAGTCCATCCGCGAGCTCGACCGCGAGAGGAACAACCTCCAGTCGCAAGAGAAGAAGCTCATCGCGGAGATCAAGAAGATGGCGAAGCAGAACCAGATGGGCGCGGTCAAGGCGCGTCTCGTCGTCGTCCCGCGCTTCGGGGGAAAAGAAAGTCCGCCGACTCCGCGCGTCGTCGCGTCGCGTCGTCGCGTCGTCTCACCGTCCGTCTCTCCTCCCCCTCTCTCGTCCGCTCGTTCGCTCCCTCCTCTCAGGTGATGGCGAAAGACCTCGTGCGGACGCGGCACTCGATCACGAAGTTCTACGGTCTGAAATCCCAGCTCCAGGGCGTGTCGCTTCGAATGCAGACGCTCAAGTCCACGCAAGCGATGGCTGACGCCATGCGCGGCGTCACGCGCGCCATGGCGTCCATGAACAAGCAGCTCAACCTCCCGTCCTTAAACAACATCATGCGCGAGTTCGAGCGGCAGAACGAAAAGATGGAGAGCACGACGGAGGTCATGGGCGACGCGATCGACGACGCCATGGCCGCGGACGGGGAGGAGGAGGAGTCCGAGGAGCTCGTGAATCAGGTGCTCGACGAGCTCGGGTGCGGGCTGGACGCGAGCTTGGTCTCCGCGCCGACGGGGGGCGTGAAGGTCGCCGTCGTCGCGGAGCGGGCGGAGGAGACGCCCGCCAGGGTCGCGGAGCCGATGGGCGCGGACGGCGGGGGCGGGGGCGGGGGCGGGGGCGGGGGGTCGCTGGACGACGACCTTCAGGCGCGTCTAGACAATCTCAAGCGAGGGTGACGACGACGACGAGTCGGAGGGAGGGAGGGAGGGAGCGCGAGACGGCGCTCTGGAGCGTCGCGATGACCGTACACGTACGACAAACGAAACGACGGCCGCCGCGGCTGCTCGCGCGCCCGACGTTAATCACTCCACCTCCGCGACGATCCGGTCCTTCCTCGCGGGCTTGAACTCCTTCTTCTCCGCCCCCGGCGCGGAGTGCTCCACCCTGTTCTTCTTTTTCCGCGTCTCCGCCGTCGTCATCGTCCGTCGCAACTTTTGCGCCTTGTGAATCGCCTTCGGGACGTGGTGATGCCGCCTGATCCGCTTAATCTCCGGCATGTGCTTGAACCGCTCCTTCAACGCCGCCTGGTACTGTTTCTTCCGTTTCTCCCGCGGCAGCAGCGTTCCGAGCTGCGCGCTCGCGTCCGCTTTCCAACACCTCACGTTCATGTCGTCCGACCCCGAGAGCACGTACGTCCCGTCCATGCTAAACCTCGCGCAAAACACCCTCTGCATCCGCTTCAGGTGGTACACATCCCGCGAGTGCCCGCCGTTGTAGTCGAATATCCGAATCGTGCGATCGTACGACCCCGCGACGAACTCCCGACCCGTCGGGGAGTAGTCCACGTCGAGCACCGCGGAGACGAAATCCCGGTGCACGCACGTCGCGATGGTCAGCTTTCGCATGTCGTACGAGTACAGATTCGTGTCCTCGTTCGCGACCGTGAAGTTAAACGCCTCCATCGGGTTCCACGCGAGCTTCGTGCACTTGTTCTGCATCACGAGCTTGCGTATCGGCGTCTGCGTGCGGACGTCGTACAGCGCGATGGAGCGATCGCTGCCGCAGGACGCGAAGACGTCCGGCTCCACCGGGTTGAAACGCACCGACAACACCGTGTCGACGCCCCACCGAAACGTGTCCGTGGGCTCGCTCCTGTCCGCGTGCCACAGCTCGACCGCGGCGCCCGCGGTCGCGTGCGTGTTTTTACCCCAGTGGCAGTCCACGTCCCTGAACCCGCCGCCGGTTTTGCTGTGGCACACGAGGTCGGCGTCGACGGACGGCGGCGCAACGCCGCCCGAGCTGAACGTTTCGCCCAATCCCGCGGGCGGGAGCCGCCACACGCGCACGGTCGCGTCGTCGCCGCAGGAGACGCACCGATCGCCGGCGTGCGTCACCGCGACGCCTCTGACCGCGCCGCGGTGCCCGCACAGCGTGCGCAGCGTCCGTCGCGACGGCACGTCCCAGAGCCGTATCTCGCCGTCGGCGGCGCCCGAGACGACGGCGCTGAGTCGCACGGGCGACTTCGCCAGGCACGTCACGCCGTCGCTGTGGCCTTCCATCGCGCCGATGAACGGCTTCGCGAACACCTTGTCCAGCTTGGTCGCGTTCAGCGCGCGCTTGTACTCCTTCGCGCGGTGCATCGGGTGCAGCGCGGGGTCTAGGTTGCGGTGCACCTTGAGAATGTCGGACTTGCACTCGCGCGTGAAATCCTCCTCGACGCGCGAGATCGCCTTGACCTTCATGGTCGCGCCTGGTCGCGCGGGGGGGGGAAGGCGGGTCCTCGGGTCCTCGGGCGCGGGGGAGGGTGTCGACGCGCCGCGCGCGGGTGACGCGCGGGTGAGGGCGTCGACGCGCGGCGGGGACTGCGGAGACGCGCGAGCGCCGCCGCAAGATGCACGCATTATTCTGGTCCAGACGGTGCCGCGCGTCGAGTCCGTCCGCGTTTCGCCGCGCTCGCGGGGCCCGGCCCGGTCGAAATCGTCGTTAGAAGGAGCTTCCACCGGTCAACGAAATTTCACCCTTACCTTCGACCCGTGCGACCGATCAACCAAAAAGATGACGCATGCCACGTCCCATGGCACGTGCCACGCTTTTTCGAATCTGGGTTTTTAGATCTCGCGCGCGCGCGGCCGATCGACGGTCTGCGAACCCTAAAAACCTCCCCACTCGCGAAAATATCAAGAAAACGTGACGTGGTCCTCGTCAGCAAATCACTTTTGCACCGCACTTCGACGCGCGCACCCTAGGTAGCCGCACGCGCCGAGATATCACGGAGACGACGCGATGCTTCGCACGATCGCGAGAAACAACGAGCTCGCGCGGAGGACCCTCCTCGCGCGCGTCGCGGGGGCGTCGCAGCAGTCTCGGACGTTCATCTCGTTCGACGCCAAGTACAGCGACGAGATGCCGCTCGGGGACGCGGCGACGAGAATTGGCGCGTCTTTCGGCCCCGCGCTGGACATGATCGCGGAGGCGCAGCGCAAGCGCGAGCCGGTCGCGAAGAAGGAGGACACGATCTACGTTCCCGAACTCCCACACATTTTCCCGATAGCGCGCTTGGCGGCGAAGAGCGAGTTCGTGAGAGACGTCCTCGTCGTGGACGAGTCGAAGAGGGTCAAGCCGCGGCTGTCGTGGTACGATCCGTACGACACGTCCTGGGTCCCGACCGGGTGGTTCAAGGACGGCGTCGTCGCGGACGTGGAGTACTACTTCGGGGACAAGGCTGTGAAGGTCGGATCGAAGTGAGGGGAGCCGACACGAGGGAATGAAGGTCATCTGGGACGTCGTCGGCGCCGCGCGCGCTTTGTTGTACCACCGAGGGATATTGATAAAGAAGAAAAAGCGCCGCGATTCGACGACGGGGGGAACGCGACTGTTATACCATCACGCCGCTGACGCGCACTAATAACGACCCAAACGCGCGGTCTGTTGTAAAAGAATAATACTACGTACAAGTCGACGATTTCGTCCTACGCTATCGCTAGTGTGCGCGCGTTTTACTCGCGATTCATTTCTTTTCCCCTCGGTGTTGACGAAGAGAAAAGATCGGTCCCCTTTTTCTTTCTCTTCGGCGTCGATCGTCGTCACGATTTCTCCTCGACCCACGCCTTCGGGAGCACTCCCGCGTCGCGCATCGTGCCGAGGATGTCCGCGCGGTGACGCCACGACATGTAAGCGACGACGATCATCGCTAGCCACCGGCAGTACGTCCTGCACCGCCGCGCGGTGTCCGCCATCCCTTCGTGCGACGAAAACTGCCGCGCGTTTCTCGCGCGCGGTCACAAAACCGAGGAGGATCCGGAAACGCACGCGTCGATCGCGAACGAATCGCTCGTCGCGTTCGTCACGTCTACATTCAACACCGACTACCGCGCCGCGCGTCTCCGCGCGCGCCGCGTTCGTCGAGCGCTCGAAACGAAATCGGGATCGCGCGACGGCCGTCGTCGGAGCGGCCGATTCGCGCGCGATCCTTCACGAGTTCGTCGCGCTCGCGAACCGGCGCGCGCGCCCGGCGCGGCGCGTAAAAAATAGAGCTAGCGCTCGCCCGCTCACGCTCACTACTACACGGACGACGCGGAAGCCGACGTCGTCTTGGGTGCGTGCGTGGGTAACGCATCCAAAGGAAGCGTTTTCGACCGCATCTCGACCGGGATCTGAAGCGTCTCCGCGAACGCGCTGTCCGGCGCGCCCTCGCCCGTCTTCTCGATCTCGCGGAAAATCTCCACAAGCTCCGAGGCGTGCACGGCGCCGCCGACGACGTACTTCCCGCCGATGACAAAGTTCGGAATCGAGTGTATCCCCATCCGTCGCAAAACCGCCTGCGCGAGCCGAATCTCGGCGAGGCCCTCGTCTGATTTCAGGAACGCGTCGCACTCCGCGCGGTCCGCGCCGACGCTCTCCGCGGCGTCGCAGAGCATCTCGACGTCGTTGAGCTTCTGCCCTCTCACGAAGTGCCGGTCGTTCAGGTCGTTGTACAGCGCCTCGGACGCGACGCATCCGCGATGTTTCGTGACCCACTGAATCAACCGGTGCGACTTGAGCGTGTTCGACGCGAGCCTGTCGAGGTTGAAGTGCTCGATGCCCACCTCTCGCCCGCGTTCCTTCAGACGGTGCCGACGCTTCTGCGCGGCGAACGCCTCCTTCCCTCCCCACTTCCGCTCCAACCTCGCGCGATTCGTCTCGTGCCACTCCGGGTCTTCCTCGTAGTCCGGCTCCAGGAAGAACGGCACGCGAAGCACGCTGAACCTCAGCGGATTGTCAGCGTCCATCGGCGTCCGCGTCACCTCGCGCATCGCGTTTTGCAGGTGACGCTTGCCGATGAACCCGTTGGGTCACATCGTGTCGCTTATGAGCTCCACGGTGACGAGCTGGTGCTTCTCGGTCGGCGTCGTCGTCGTCGTCGTCGTCGTCGCCATGGACGCGAAGGGGACGCGCGTCGAGAAGGGCGCGAGCGAGCGGGCGCGGAGGGACGCGAGCGTCGCCGTCGCGACGCGCCTCGCCGCCGCCATCCGATCTTCTTCTATCCGATCGATCCGGCGACGTACGATCGCTCGATCCCTCCTCTCGCTCGCCGCCGCCGCCGCCGCCGCGCGCTTACTTCTTCGCGACGGGCTGGTCCACGTTCTCGTGCGTGTGACCGGGAGGGAGCGCGAATCCGTCCACGGCCTCGCTGAATCGGACGACGACCTGATGGACGCGAGCGAGGGACGCGAGGGGTGGGACGGGACGAGGTCGCGCGTGGTTCTCGTGGTTCTCGTCAGTCGACGGACGACGGGTCGGACGGAGGAGGGAGGAGGGATCGACGGCGAGACGCGCGCTCGTTCCGCGCGAGAGACGGCGGCGCGTTCGGTCGACGCGCACCTTGTCCGGGGTGATCTCCGCGCCCTTGACCGCGGTGACGGCTTTGATGATCGCCTGCTCGAGGCGACGGGACGGGGGGAGGGCGCGGCGCGCGTGAGACGACGACGCGCGAAGACGAGCGGAGTGCGCGGAATGTGCGGAAAGCCGAGCCGCGAGGCGCTATGACGCACGCCGACGACGCGGAACTGGCGCGCGACGTCGACGCACCGATGCGACCTCCTTGCGAATCTCCGGGGTGCGGCACGCTTTCGGGAGCCACGCGACGTGAACGAAAGGCATCGGCGCCGAGGTGTGTGACGCGGCGGCAGAGGTTTTCACGCGAGGGTTTGCGTGAGCGTGATGAGTGACATCAGATCAGAAATCGTTGAAACCGTCTCCGTCCGTCGCCGTGGTGTGTATGTGCACTCTCCGCTACCTCCTCTCTCCGCTCCGCTCCGCTCCCCTCGCCGGCCGCGCTTAAAAATCAAAATCAGGCTCCACCTCCATGGACCAGTTGAACTTCTCGACGAGCGCGCGCGTGAACACCGTCGGCGGCGGGACCTCGTTGCGCTTGCACCACGCGATCGTGATCCGCGGATCCAGGTAGTTGATCTTCGACGTCCCCAGCGACACCGTCTTGAGGTCCTCCTTCATCTTCATCTGAAGCTCAAGCTTCGCGAGCCGCTCCTTCATCGTGCTTATCTTGGACTTGTTCTTCTCCTTGTCCTGCCGCAGCGCCTTCAGCTCCTTCTCCATCGCCTTCTTCTTGTCCACGAGTTTCTCCATCTGCGCGCCGTGCGCCTTGCTCTCGCCCTTTTGGTGGTTGCACAGCACCGCCACCTCCTTGTTCGCCGCGTCGTACGCCGCCTTCTTCAGCGGCACCGTGTCTCTCGGGTTCGTGTCCTTCAGGAGCTTGTTCAGGACGAACGACGCGTTGTACGTCCTGAACACCTTGATCGTCAGGCCGGGCATCAGCGTCTGGAGGTGCTTGTTTACCTTTGACGGGTCGATCTGATCGAAGATGTCGTTATCCGGCTTTTTCCCCTTGCAAAACTTTTGCATCGCCTCGAACACGAGAGGGTCCACCTCGTGCTCTTGTAAATACCGGATCGAGTCCTTACCGAGGAAGTCGAGCTTCAGCGTGCTCGGCGTGATGAACTCCACGTGACCGACGCGCAGGGTGCACACGCCCACGGTGTCCGCGAGGTCCTCGTCCTTCTCCCCGCCCGCTCGCAACGCGAGTTTGTCCACGAGGTACGTCGTCACCGCGAGCTGCTTCGCGAGCATATCTCCCGTCTTCATCTTCTTGAAGTAATCCCTCCTGATCGCGTCGACCGCGAGCTTGAGCTTTCTCGCTTTCTCGTACTTTTGAATGTCGCTCTCGGCTTTGATCGAGGACATCGCGCCGAACTGGACGTACTTCCAGTCCTTGGTGTTGATCGTGTCGTTCCAGCCGCAGAGCCACGTGACGGTGTCGTTGTGTATCACGTCCTTCCACTTGTGCCCGGGTCCCGGGTCCGGCGCCGGCACGCCCTTACCGATGTTGATCGTGATGTCCTCGGGCATGATCCGCTTCTTGATGCGTCCCATCTTCGGGTGCTCGCCGCGGCCGCGGAACAAGCCGGGGGGCTCGACGCGGAAGTTGCCGACGCGTTCGCGCCGCCCGTCGATGACGGCCCAGTTGTACTTCTCCTCCTCCGCATCCTTCGCGGCTTTCGCCTTCTTCTTGTCCTCGTTGCTGATCGCCTTCTTCTTCTCCCTCTCTTTCAGATGCCACATGTACATCTTCGTGAAGTCGCACTTCTTGAACTCCTTGATCGTCATCGCGTGCGGGCCGCCGCGCAAGACTTTTTTAAATCCCTCCCAAAAGTTCTTCACGAAGACATCCTTCTGCGCGTAATCCGTGTCCTTCATGACCGCGAAGAAGTTCGCAGCCTCCTCCTCGTGCGGCAGCAACACGATGTCGACGCCGTCGTACGTCAGCGGGACCTTGTTCGGCTCGTACGGCGGCGGGAACACGACGCCGTGGTGCTCCAAAGTCTTCCACTGCTTCTTCGTCCCTTTCTTTCCCTTCCACGGCTCCGCCACGGATCGCGCCACCTTCGCGGACGCGGGGCGCGGCTTGGACGCGGGCGACCTCGGCTTCGGCTTGGACGGCTTCGGCTTCGGCTTCGGCTTCGACGCCGACGACGGCTTCGACTTCTTCGCGAGCGATCCGATCGGGACGTCGTCGTCGCTGTCGCTCTCCGCCTTGCGCTTCTTCTCCGCGGTGGACGGCATCATCGCCTTGAGAGCCGCCTTGCGGATCGGGGGCGGAGGCGCGAACCGCGCGGCGAGGGGGACGTCGTCGCTGTCGCTGTCGTCCGCCTTCGCGGGCGCGGGGGCGACGGGCGCGGGAGGCGGCGCGGCCGCGACCGGCGCGGGCGCCGCGGGGGGCGCGGGCGCCGCGGG
>Ga0209630_10005187_pt1 | contig 11129 bp, 5 predicted proteins | sample COG_01_FD_184745 | JGI IMG/M metagenome (GOLD analysis project Ga0209630, IMG submission 184745) | Pelagic Microbial community sample from North Sea - COGITO 998_met_01 (SPAdes) (version 2) | ecosystem: Environmental > Aquatic > Marine > Neritic zone/Coastal water | place: Helgoland, sampling... | reverse complement strand
GATTATAATAAAAATCATGTTGTTGAATTTTCAATAAGTGGTGATTGGCTAACTTATACTCAAAAAACAAGCTCTACTTATTCAAGTAGTAATGGATATTTTCAAAGACCAACAGACACAGGGTACGATAGTAGTGGAAATATTTATGTAACAGATCTTTATGGACATAGAGTTCAAAAATTTAATTCATCTTTAGTTTATCAAGGAAAAGTTGGATCCTATTCTACTTCATCAGGTTTTAGATATCCTTACGGTATGTATGTGGATAGTAATGATAAAATTTATGCAACTGATTTTTATAATTATGCAGTTAGACAATATGATACTAGTTTAAGTGAAACAGCCACATATGGTGGGGGTGCTGGTACTCGTTTATCTGCTGCAAAAAAAGTTATTAAAAAAATAGTTTCAAATACAGACTTAACATCAGGGGCTAACTTTGGATTAATGGAATGGGGAACAAGACATAATATAAGAGTTAAAATATCTGATACTGGTGCCAAACAAATTTATTCAAATGTTGATGGTGTTTACGCAAGTGGTGGAACTGATCTTAATAGAGCAATGAATAATGCTAGAAATTATTTTACCAGTGGTCAAGTTGCTAATTGGAATTTAACTTGTTCATTAAACTATCTAATTGTAATTAGTGATGGTTATTGGAGTAGCCATAATTCAGTAATTAGTGTCGCAAATCAAATTAGAACTGCTTATAATATTAAAACTTTTGCAGTAGGATTTGCTTTAGGAGGAGCTAATTCTAATTATAGTACTTTAGCAACAGCTGGAGGTACAGTTAAACCACTTTATGCATCTAATGAAACTGAGTTATTAGCAAAATTAACTGATGCAATTAAACAGGCTATTTCAGGTCGACTAACATTTACTACACCAGCAGTAATGTCTGATGTAAGTAGAAATAATTTTGTTTATCAATCAACTTTTGAGTATGCAAAAAATATGCAATGGAAAGGTAGTTTGAAAAAATATAAGTTAAATTCTAATGGTAGCTTTGGTGCAGTTCAGTGGGATGCTGCAGATAAATTAAATGCTAAAAGCGCATCATCTAGAAATATTTGGACACCAGAGATCAGTACAGCGATCAATAATTTCACTACTTCTAATAGGGATGCTCTAAAATCAAGGATGTTTCCTAGCCAATCTCCAACTGATGCTGAGGTTGAAAATTTAATTAACTTTATCAGGGGTGTTGATACTTATGATCAAGATGGAGATAACAATAAGACAGAATCTATACATAAACTTGCAGATATTTATCACTCTGATTTAATAATAGTTGGAAAACCAGAAGCACCAGCCACAGATGATGGTAGTGCTCATTCACAAAAGAAAGATTCATATTATAGATTGCAAAATAACTATAATAATTTCAAAAATGGAACAACTTGTGGTGGACCTTGTATAAACAGAAAAGAAATTGTTTATGCTGGAGCAAATAATGGTATTCTTCATGCCTTTGAAGCATCAAATGGTGAAGAGTTGTGGGGATATATACCACCAAATGTTTTAGGGAACTTCGAAAAAGTCCCGTCAAGTAAGGCTAATTCAACAAATGCGATTTATGGTATAGATGGCTCACCTGTTGTTAAAGATATTTACTTTGACGATACTCCTAATGATGGAACAACGAACCCAAGATGGCGAACAATACTTTTAAGTGGACTTGGTGGCGGTGGGAAAGGCTTATTTGCACTCGATGTTACAAATCCAAGTAGTCCAACTCATTTATTTGCAGTCAATAATGACGAAACTAATAAAGTTGTTCAACATTGGAATTCTAATAGACAAAAAAATGAATTTGGTTATGCAAGTGGAAGCATTGATCCCAAATATGATTATAGAAAGCTTGGGGAGACTTGGTCAACTCCAAAAATAATAAGAATTAAAGTTGATGGTAAAGATAAATGGGTCGCAGTATTTGGTGGAGGATACAATGGTGCAGTAAACCCAAATATTGGTTCAGCTGTATTTGTAATAGACTTGGAAGATGAAGGAAAAGTTTTAAAAGCAATAAATATTAAAACTCAAGCAAGTCAAATAATAAATACTTGGAGAACTTTTATAGGGTCATCTCACAGTCTTTTATTAAATAATAGAACAGAATTGGACATAAGTAGATTGTTTCCAAATCTTACATTTGATGTAAGTAAGGGAGAGTCTGTAAAAGTTGAAACAAGTAATTCCCTTCAACCTATATTATCATTTTCAGGTACAGGAGATGTAAAAACTGTTACAAAAGCATCTTTTCCAACTTGGAGACCTGGATATATCATAATTACTAAAATGAAAGTTGATATTGCCAACTCTGTACCTGCAGACTTAAGTGTAATAACAGCTGATGGTACTAATAAAGCAAATTATAATGGTGCTTTAATTTATGCTACAGATTTAGAGGGTAAAGTTACTAAAATTAATTTAACAGAAAATTTTATTACAGATACAGATACAAATAGCCCAAGTTACAATTCAATTATACGTCCTGTTGCATCAGATAAAGATATACAACAAACAACCTTATTTACTGCTGAAGCTACTTCAGCCAACGGAAGGTATATTTATACAAGACCAGAAGTTACAATTAACAATGATAACAATTTGTGGTTATATTTTGGAACTGGAAACACTCAAAAGCTTCAAGAACAGTCAAGTCAGGTACAAAATAGACTTTATGGAATAAAGGATGTTAATTTTCCAAATTTTGTAAAGGTAAACCCAACAGGTAATGTCTCAATGTGTAAAACAGCTCCAAATTGTCCAGGTGGATCTGATCTTGGATGGTATGTAGACCTTCAAAAGGCCCAAAAACTGACAGCAGAACCTACAGTTGATAAAGATAGAGTATATTTCCCTATATATGAGCCAAGTCCAGCCAATAACAAATGTGGTATCGGAAGTGCTATATTAATGGCATTTGATACCAAATGTGGAAATTCAGTTCTAAATGTTAATATGGGTAAAGGAGTGCTCTCAAAAGTTGTAAAACAAGGAGATAATCTATATATTGGCCTAGCTGGAGAGGCTAATAAGAATATTGCAGGGTTTACTTCTAAAGATAACCTAATTACTGGTAAATCTAAAGCAAAAGCGTCATCGGGAGCAGTGCAGATAGAGAGTTGGAAGGAAAACTATTAAAGTTATAAAACTCTAACACAAAATATACAAACTCTAACACAAATTTTTGATATTATATAAAAGTGATGATTTATGTGGTTTTTTCTGATATTTCATGTTATTTAGCTCAAGTAGATTAACTCTAACACAAGAAGATATTACTCTAACACAAAAAATACTAATATTATAATAATTAGAGGTATTTTTATGAAAATATTGAAATACCCAAATAAAATAAGACTTATTTTATTGAATATGGTATTCTAATTAAAATATTGGATTAATAAAAAACTGTAACACAAAAATATTTACTCTAACACATAATAAAATTGACGATAAATTATAATTGTGTTAGAGTTTAGCTAATTTGGGAGAAAATTTATATGGAAACCATTCATAAAAAAAATGGAAGGTTACATATATATGTCCGTCAGGATAAATATAAAGGTGAGTTAAAATCTCACAATTTTGTCGGTAGGACATATATAAATGGTAAGCAAAAAGTGTTATCTTCGGGGACAACTAACCTTGAGGAAGCTATTCCAATTTTAGAAAAATGGTTTGATGACCTTCAGTTAGAAAAAAATGAAAATATTTCATCTAATGAAGCAGCTACAGGTCAAAATGATGATGTAAGTCTGGAAAAAGACATAACTACTGCGCCAATTCAAGAAAATACCAATATCACTAGCCCTCCTTCTTCATCTCAAGTATCTGAAGAAGCTATGAAAGTACCAACAAAAGGCGTAACAATTGGAATGCTGGAGAAGCTAAAAAATTTCAAATTTTCAAAATCAAAAGCTGATAGTTCAATCAATAAAGAGGAAGTTAATGATAATGCAGATCCAAAAATTAAAGAAAATAAAATAAAAAAAGTTTTTCAAAATTTTTTTCAATCTAAAGTTAGTAAATTAAGTGTTGCTGGTGAAGAAATAGCTGGCTTAGACATGACTAGAGAAGCAATTAGGGTTGCTCAAGTCTCTCAAGACAAAGATGAAAAATGGATATTAGATAAATTTTCTTTTCGTCTACTGGATCAAGAAAAAATTAGTGAAGATATTTTAGAACATAAAGATTATTTAGCTGAAGAAATTGAATTAGCGATGTCTAATGCAAAAATAACTTCAAAAAATATTGCATTATCAATTCCAGTCACCAGTGCGATCATAAGAGTAGTCACAAGCCCTTTGATGACTGATGATGAACTACAAAAAGCAATAGAAACAGATTCACTTTGGGAAAATTTAGTTCAGTTAACTGACAATTTAAATGATTATTCAATTTTTCATCAAATCATAAATAGAAATTCAAAAAATAACACAATGGAGATTTTGTTTGTTGCATCAAAACTTGCTGACGTAAATGCTTACTCATCTATTGTAAAAAAAGCAGGTCTCAATCCAGTAATTATGGACGTTAGGTGTTTCACTTTAAAAAACGCACATGATAATACAAAATTTAAATCCATTACAGATAAAGGAAATTCTGCTATTTTAGAACTTGGAATAGATGAAAATTATATGATGATTATTCATAATAATATTCCAGTAATCACCGATATATTTTTAAGACCTCAAGAAAAAGAATATTTAATTAACATTAAAAGTGAACAAATTTCATCAGAAGCAGAAGCGGTTATTAGAAGATATGCAATGCAGATTAAACAAGCAATTACTGATTATGAAAGTAAATATGAAAATAAAATCACATCTATTCAAGTAGTCTCAAGCTTAAAAAATATTTCATTTATACTCCCAGTATTTAAAAAGAATTTACCAACAACAGGTTTTGTTAATTTTGATCCAATACAAAGTGTAAGTATACCTTCATATAACAGTGAAAAAATTTCTGGTGATAATAATTCACCATTATCATCAGTACTTGGCTTAGCTTATAGAAAACTTGATGTGTTTGGTTATTACAAGTTTGTAACTGCTGTTAAAAATATTAACTTATTACCCAATAGAGATGCCGTCCGTCAGCAAAATAAATTAAAGTTCTTATCTGGCTTTGCTTTTAAAGGTGCGGTAGGTGCAATTGCAGGTATTTACTTAATATTAACAGTTTTTTCATTCTTTCAAATTAGCAATAATAAAGAGAAATTATTAGAATTTGATCAAGTGCAATTAGAATTTGATAAAAATAATATTCAATTTTCAAAATTAGCAAAGAAAAGAAGAGAAATGCAGCGAGCATTAGATCTTGGAAAATTAGTCAATTCAAATCAAGCAAGGTCTTATAGATCATTAGCTCAAGTAACTAGAAGTGTCCCCCAAAGAGTACAATTTACTAAAATGACTTTTGATGGCAATGACAGTTTAATTATAGAAGGTGTTGCTTTTTCTGATCAAGATATTTTAAATTTTATTTCAAACTTAAATGCAAAATCATTAATTGAACAAGCATCACTAGCTGCAATGAAAAATCAAACTGGAGATCAGGCATCAGGCAATAATAATAAAAAGGGATTTACAATCAATTGTAAATTGAAATTGATATAATGGATTTAGCGAGTTTAAAAGATTTAGATTTAAAGGATATTTTTGCAAAACTGAAAAGTGGTGGTTTAGCAGATAAAAAAACTCTAATTAAATTTGGTGTTGGTTTTGGTGCTATACTAATCTTTTTGATAGGTTATTATGTTTTTGTGTCTCCAATAGTAAAACAACAAGAAGAACAGATTTTCATAATGAATGAAAATAAAATAAAAATAGATGAATTTAAAAATAATATTGTAACTTTAACAGCTAGTGTTAAAAAATTAGAGCCTGACTATGCTAAAAACAGTAAACTTTTTCACAGCAAAAAAGAAGTGGAAGATCTTTATCAAAACATAAGTAAATTTGCATTGATCAATGGTTTATCAATAACTAATCTTAAAAAAGGCGAACCAAAAGGTGTTGCCGGAGTACAAGGTCAAAGTACAGAACAAACAGCAGAGAACACAACTACAACAGAAAATCAACAAGGACAAAATATAATGTATTATACAATTCCTGTTGAGTATGAAATTCAAGGAAATTTTTTAAGCTACCTTAAGTTTAGAAGAGCACTATCTAAATCTCAAAAAGTTATTAATTTTGATAAAGAAGAAATTACTACAATAGCAGAAATTCAAGGACAGATTTTATCAAAAGGTACAATATCAATAGTGGGGCTGCCAGATGAATATAAATAATAAAAAAATATTAATTTTTTTAATGACTATTATGCTTTGTCAATTTCAAACAATAAACCTAAAAGCAGATGAACATTCTTCTATAGATGATGAGGAGTTGCCAGCAATTGATCCTTTTTCTGGAGGTGTTGGATCTACTAATCAGGTAATTGAAACAGATAATCAGGTAAGCTCAAACAATGGTCTTTTAAATAATATGAGATTAGTTGGCACAATTATTGGTGCAAACAACAAAATAGCAGTCTTTTCTGCTGCTGATGGCGGAGCTTATAAGTATGAGGAAAATCAAGCTATCACAGACACGACAACGATAAGAGATATTTATTCAGATGTAGTGATTGTCCAAGATGGAGAGAATAATTTATTTGAAGTTTATATGAACAATATAATTAAACCGAGTGAAGGATAAAATGAAAAAATATCTTAAAATTATTTTATCATTATCATTTATTGTATTATTACAATCTTGTGCAACACTAGATAAAAAACCACAATCAGTTCATGGTGACAAGCCTTTAATCGATACAGCTAAAATTATTGTTGAAGGTCGAGCAGACATGGACAAGAAAGTTTTAGATGGTCCTAAACCATACGACACAAGTATACCAAGAGTGGATAAGCGTAAAACAATAACTACAGAGAACGTTAAAAACTATGTAACTATTTCAGATGAATATACCAACCTTAAACAAATGGTTGATATTAATTTCCAAGGCCTAGATTTTAAATATGTAATGTCATTGATGGCTGATATTGCAGATATAAATATTTTAGTAGGTGACGAAGTAAGTGGTACAGTAAATGCTAAAATTAATAATGTAGGTTGGGATGTTGCGTTTCAAACTTTATTAGATATGAAAACATTAGTTGCTGATGTTGATGTTACTAATGGAATTATAAGAGTTCATACTCCGGAAAAATTAACTGCACAAGAAACAGCAAAATCTGCCAGAGCAGAAGTGTTAAAGAAAAAAATTGAACTAGAAGAATCAGTTGAACCAATTTTAGCTGAAATATTTAGACTATATTATATTAGTCCTACTCAAGCAAAAACCACGTTGGAGGCTTTGTTTGCAACACAAGGTGCAGAAGGTGCAAGCACTATGTCTAACCTTTCAATTACTGTTGAAGATACTACTAGATCAATAATCGTTAGAGGGCACGAACCAGACCTTGATACCATTGATGCAGTCATTAGAGAGATAGACATAAAAACTAAACAAGTTTTAATTGAAGCATTTATAATTGATGCATCATCAACTTTTGCAAAAGCTTTAGGGGCTAGAGTTGGAGCTATGACCAAACAAGGAGAAGGTGATACAGGTACAACAATAAGTGGAATAACATCTGGTGGAAATGCTGCAACAACTGCAGCAGGTATAACATTAGGTGCTGCGGCAGGAACTATTTCCAACCAAGGCATTGTGGGTACTAGTGGAATAGGAATTCTTAAACAAATGGGAGCATCAGCTTTAAAAATAGAAATTGAAGCATTAGAGTCGTTAGGTTTAAGTAAAACACTTTCTCAACCAAGTGTATTTACACTTAATAACCAGGAAGCAACCATTACTCAAGGAACTCAAATTGCTTATCAAACGACAGCTGATGGGACTACAACTACTGCATTTAAAGAAGCAGCGCTGTCGTTAACTGTTACTCCAAGCATAATAGGAGATGGAAATGTACTGTTAGATATTCAAGTAAACAATGATTCCCCAGTTGAGGTTCCTGGCTCAGATGAACCAGGAATTAAAACTAATTCAATTGTCACAAAACTTCTAGTGAGTGATGGAGATATCGTTGTTATTGGTGGAATTAAAAAAAATACAACAAGTAACGTGAATAGCAAAACTCCAGGGGTTAGCAAAGTACCAGTTATTGGCAATTTGTTTAAAAGTAAAAATAATAGTGATGAGTTAGTGGAGTTATTAATATTTATTGCTCCACGGGTAATTGAGTAAGATGAGTAAAATAAAACTAGATACCACTAGTGAACAAAATATTTTAAATATGTTAATGGAAAGCTCATCCATTTCAAATGAGCAAATGACCAAGATTAATAACACAAGTGCTGAAATTGGAAAAACAAAATTAGAAACTGCATTTGAATTAAATTTTGCTAATGAAGATAAAATATTACAAATTTTATCAGCCAATTATTCATTACCAATTATAGATTTAAAAAAAACTGTAATTGATCCAAAGATTAAAAAAATTATTGATAATAGATACATTGAAGATAATTCACTTGTTCCATTTGAAATGAGTAATGGAGTTTTAAAAATTGCAATAGCAGATGCATCAAAATTAAGTTTAATGAAAAATTTGAAAACAATGACAAAGATGGAACCAGAATTATATGCTGCATCTATAAGCAACATAAATTCTTTTATTGAAAGATTTACAAGAAATGAAACTAAAAAAATATCAGCTACAAATGTCAAAGTTGAAAAAGCTGAAAGAACTAATGAAGAGCTTGTTGAAGTTGGAACAGAAGTAATTGTTTTTGGAAATAAATTAATTACAGAAGCTATTAATTTAGGAGCGAGTGATATTCATATCGAATCTTTTAGAGATAGTGCACAAACAAGATTTAGAGTGGATGGTATTTTAAAAGTAATGGATAAGTATTCTAAGTTTTTACATGAAAACTATGATGCGGTTATTGCAAGAATAAAGATAATTAGTAAACTTGATATTGCTGAAAGAAGAAAGCCACAAGATGGCGCCTCAACTTTTATATCTGATACAAAAGAAATTGATTTGAGGGTTTCAATTTTACCAACAAAAAATCGAGAACGTGTTGTAATGCGTATATTAAATAAAGATGCGGGAGATAAAGCTTTAAGTGATCTTGGCTTTGAAGCTAAAGATTTAGAGAAATTAACTAAAGCAATTACATCACCCCAAGGAATGGTACTTGTTACTGGTCCAACTGGAAGTGGTAAAACAACAACTCTTTACAGTGTTTTAAAACATATTAATAGGCCGGGCATGAACATTTTAACAGCAGAAGACCCTGTTGAATATGAAATGGAAGGGATTGGCCAAGTTCAAATTAAAGAATCGATAGGTTATACTTTTGAGGAAGCTTTAAGATCTTTCTTGCGTCAAGACCCTGAGGTAATTTTAGTTGGAGAGATTAGGGATAAAGCAACAGTAGATATTGCCTTAAAAGCTGCTTTAACAGGTCACTTAGTATTCAGTACACTTCACACCAATGATGCCCCAAGTTCAATAACTCGTTTATTAAATATGGGCACACCAAATTACTTAATATCTGCAGCATTAACACTAATTATGGCACAACGTTTAGCACGAAAAACCTGCTTAGATTGTCGTGTTATTGATGAAAATATTACTCCAAAACTCTTAAATTCTATTGGATTTTTACCCGAAAAATCTGCAAGAGCTAAAATCTATAAAGGGGGTGGCTGTGATGAATGTAGTGGCTCAGGTTATAAGGGAAGAATGGGAATTTATGAAATTTTAGAAATTGAGAGTGAGTTAAAGGCTGGAATTTTATCAAATCTTCAACAAAACGAATTAAATGCTATAGCAAAAAAAAATGGCTTTAGGACCATGCAAGATATGGGGCAAGAAATGTTGTTAAGTGGTGACCTATCATTTGCTGAGTATGAAAGAGTTTTACAATCTAACTAATGTTAAATTTTGAATATAAAGGAATATCTCTTGGTAAATATGTTGAGGGTGAAATTGAAGCGTTAAATAATGCCGAAGCTGCTCACAAACTTAAAGAAAAAAAAGTTATTATCACAAAATTAAAGGAAGCTAAAAAAAAGAAAGTTGTTAGTAAAAAAGAAAAAACACCAATTAGTTTTGGTACAGGAATAAAACCCCAAGAAATTTTAATTTTTTGTAAACAGTTTGCAACTATGCTTAGGGCAGGACTGCCAGTATTGAATACTTTAGAGATGTTAGAGGGTCAAACATCAAGACCTCCTATGAAAAAAGTTATTGCAACTATTAAAAAAGATTTAGAATCAGGAAATGCACTATCAAAATGTTTTGAAAAACATACAAAAATTTTTGATACAGTAGTTGTTAATTTAATTAAAGCAGGTGAGGCCAGTGGTAAGCTTGATACCTTTTTACAAAAAATTGTAATCAATTTAGAGAAAAGAGAAAAAATTAAATCTCAAATTAAAAGTGCTTTATTTTATCCAGGTGTTTTATTTTCAGTTGCAGTACTAGTTACAGTTTTTATGTTAATGAATGTTGTGCCAACTTTTGTAAATATGTACGAAGGTATGGGGATGGCAGATGATCTACCAACACCTACAGCAGTTATTATGTCCATGAGTGAATTTGTTCGTTCATCAGGTGGGTTTTTTCTTCTTGTTTTTATAATTTCTTTTGTAGTTGGTTTTAAATTTTTAATTAAAAAAAATTATGAAGTAAGAAAAAATTGGCACCGTGTTACATTAAAACTGCCAATTTTTGGAAATTTAATTCAAAAATCTATTTTAGCAAAAGTATCTCTAGTTTTAGGAAATCTTAACCAAGCAGGTGTTGATTTAATTGAGAGTATAGATATTGCAAAATCAGTAACTGATAATGTAATTGTTGTTGAAGCTTTAGAAAATATTAAGAAAGGAGTTTTTTCAGGTGAAAGTTTAACAGACTTGTTTAATAAAGAAAAAATATTTCCCCCAACATTTAGTCAATTAATTTCGGTTGGTGAGCAAACAGGGAGCTTAGATGAAATGTTTACCTCTATTGCAATTTATTATGAAGAAGAGTTTGATGTTGCAGTTGCTAACCTTGCAAGCTTAATTGAACCCATAATGATCGTATT
>Ga0209630_10005183_pt1 | contig 11136 bp, 22 predicted proteins | sample COG_01_FD_184745 | JGI IMG/M metagenome (GOLD analysis project Ga0209630, IMG submission 184745) | Pelagic Microbial community sample from North Sea - COGITO 998_met_01 (SPAdes) (version 2) | ecosystem: Environmental > Aquatic > Marine > Neritic zone/Coastal water | place: Helgoland, sampling... | reverse complement strand
AACTGGATATTCGTTATACTATCATTAAATCAAAGAACTTCTTTTCTTATTAGATTACTAATATACGAAAACTTTTTCGTAATTCCAAATCTTTTTTAAATCTTTTTTAAATACTTGTAAATCTTCTATTAGATTCCCATTGTACTCTTTTACTCTTACCTGCAATTGCTTTTTTAGAAACTAACTTATTGTAGTTATCTCTTAAAGAATTTAGTTGAGGTCCACTATTTTTTGCACTCATGTTTTCTTAATCTTTTTTTTAGTTGTTATTAAAATCTTCTCCAATCAAATTTATCCTTAAATACAGGTTTTGGTTTCAAAATATTATCTATGTTAGATAACAAATTATTAAACGTTTCCTTCATTTCAGAATCAATTTGTGTACTATAATTATATGGTACTTTTATTTTCGTAATGTTTGACTTAAATTCAGTTCCATTTGGTCTTAAAAAGTCAACTTCATCCCTAACTCTGAAGATATCATCCCATAAATTTACTCCATTTATTTTCTTACCTTCTTCAGTTATACTTCCCTCATCATGCTTCCTAACATAACTTAGAACTTTTTTCAAACTTGCATATCTTAGACCTAAGTTATCCAATGAACCTAAGAACTCTAAATCATCTACAAAGTTAGAAGTCATTGTTATCTTATCAACAACCTTCAGAATAGATTTTGTTCTCATCATATATGGATGAAAAATACAAAATTGATTTAACTTAGATGAATGTATAATAGATGATATGTTTTTAGGTTTATCAAAATAATCCTCAGTAAAACTCCAAGGTTTATTATAAGGATATCCTTCAATATAACCAGACCAAGTAGATTTAGATTTTGGAAAATCAAATGGTGTTTTTGTTTCCATCATTTGGAATAATGATTTTCCTTTAAATAAAACAGAATTACCATAAGCAAAATCCAAATCAGGAGTTTCCTTAAATATCATACTTACAAAATCCAAACATTCCGAATCTAATAAATCATCATCATCTAAACGAATCATAACTTCACCACTTGCAATCTTAGGTGCTATCTTCCAACTCTCTTTAAATAAGTGATATTGTTTACCTGAATTGATATAGGTTACTAAATTATCGGTTCGTTCTTTAAACTCATTTACTATTTGTTGATTTAATTTACTATCCCCATCATCAAATATAATTACCTCCCAATCTTTATGAGTTTGTAATTGTATTGAAGTTAGAGCTTGTTCTAAAAAATCAGGTCTATTACAAGTCCTTACTATAATTGATATCTTCATTAATTACCAAATTGAAAATCCACCACATTCTTTTAGGAATTTGATGAAAGCATCTATTCTACTTTTATAAACTTTGTGAGCAGGTTCTACAACTTTACCACTTGGTAACACAATTGATTGTCTAATTACATCACCATATTCGTATTGAGAATTTAGTTCCTTAATTTCTTTTTCACTATTATCAACAAAACCACCTTCTAATGTACTCCAACATTCAGTAAACATACCCATCCAATCATCACCATCTTCGAAATCTATCATTCCAGTGAATCTTTCCAATGCAGCTGATAACTTATCACACTCTTTTTGTGTTTCCAAACCAGCTCCATCATTGGAACCCCAACCATTAAAATCAATATTTAATCCGTAGATGTTATCAACTCGTTCACAAAGTTGAACAATAGGTCTCCATCCCCACCAATTACTTCTAAAGTAATCACCAGGATTTTCTTTCTGCCATTTATCATCCATCTCAAACCAATCATCTTTTTCCTTATCAGAAATTTCATTCCAATTTGGGTATTCGTGCTTTGGTGTTCTGTGTATTGGGTTTCTACCCGAAATATCTACTCCCATATTATATACTTAAATGTGTTAATTTTTCACGCAACCTCTTCATATGTTTACAAGGTGAGTAAGGTCTGAACTCTCTTGCTTTACATTCACAATCTGATATTTTATAATCAGTTACTTTCACATCGTAGTGGGATAACTTTCCAGTCTTTTTATTCCTACTACCCATCTCTCTATAATACCAACTACTCTTCATCTTTAACTACGTTTACAATACCTTCAGTTGGTATGATACAAGCAACTACTTCAAACTCTTCTTTGGTTATGATACCTTCCATTAATGCAAGATATTCAGATGATACATTTCTACCAGTCCATTTATTAAATACTACCATTTATTTATATTTAGTTTTACAATTTCCACAATACATTCTATAAGGTGCGTTCCAAGAAGTACATTTATCACAAGTCCAAATGTTATCTGATGGTAATCCTTCATAAGTTCTTACCTCCTCAGTTTTTTGGAATAGGTTAAGAAACCAATTTACTAATCGAACCACTGTGACCTATTAGTTTTGATATTCTTTATACCCTCATCTTTATACTTAGGATGATTCTTTTCATATTCAGCCAATCTATCTGCTATCTTAGCAGCAGCTGCATCTTCATTCTTTTTACCAATCTCACCAGCTTTCTTTATATCTTCCTTAGAAAGTTCTTTACCTTGAGCTGCAGCTGAAATAGATGCGTATCTCTTAGTGTGATATGAACTCAATGGTTTGGTGAATTGTTTTAGATGTTCAGCTTTTTGGTCTAAGTAATCTAAGAAATCATCAAAGTTTTCTTCACCCAACTTATCCAACTCCTCTTCAGAAAGTTCGTTATTTGGGTCAAACTCTACCATGCAGGTTCACTTATTATTCCAATTGAACCTAATTCATTTTTTACTTTCTTAGCTCCGTTGTTAATTAGTTTAAATGCAGCTCCGTTCTCTATCCAAGCTTTAGCTTTATCTTCATCAATGAATTTTCTTTCAACGATTTCACCTTTAATCTTTTTTGAAATGGTTACCATCTCAGTAAATTTTTCAGTAGGTGTTTTTTCAATTTTGTAAGTTTTGTATCTAGCCATATAATTATCCGTTTATAATGTTTATCATATTTAGGGGAACGTTGTAAGAACCTTTACCATTTACCATTTCACAAACAGCTTTAGTTCTATTGATTTTAGTTACTTTCAATTCATGTCCAGCCATCTTAGGATGGTCAACTGAAACGATAGCACCAACGTAAAGAGAATCTTTCTTCTCTAATGCCAATAGTGATTTTTTTGATTTGATTGTTTCGATTACCATAGAGTTTAGATTTCTCAACTCACTAATCGATAATTTTGATAATTCTGAATAAGTCATTTATTTTAAGTTTTAAGGTTTAACATTGGGGTTCTATCCCCACTCAATTACAGGTCTAATATAGGAAAACTTTTTGAAACATGCAAGCTTTTTTGGTGTTTTTTTAAATTATTTTTGCATCATCTACTTTATCACAAAGATAGTAAAAACCATCTCTTCCTTTTAATACAGTTTCACAATGGTAGTTTTCACAAACTTCATTAGCTCCGAAGTGTTGCATTACTTTTTCAAAGTGTTCAATTCTAAACTTTCTTTTGACAACATATAAATCGCCACCCATTGGTATCATATCCTTTGCCCAATACATACTACTGAATTTCGGTGTTAGTTACATGAGACCTGAATCCTAATACTGGTTTGATTCCAGTAATTTGAATCTCTCTATTCTTCAACATCTGAGTTGTTAGTTTAAGAGTTTCCAAATCAGTTTCAGTTTTTACCCAATCGGTAAATAAGTAAGTCAGTAATTTTGATTTAATTTTCTTTATCATCTTTTAAGGTTTAAATAAATTTAGTATAATTTTCTTCTTCTTTGTAAGCCGCAACTTCGTATGGGTGATTTCCATAATGGTAACCCATATCGTAATATCTTTTCATCCAAGATGGTGATTGTAGATAGTGTTGGTATTCGTGAACCAACGTTTGAACAATGTGTTCTCTACTTTCCATCTTAGGATAGTAAATAACAATTGAGTTATCCATTCTATCAAACTCAGCATGAGGAGTTTCCTCACCAGTAGTACCATCATCTTCTTCACCACTTAACCTACCATAGATAGAGGTTTCATATTCTATATAAGGAGTACATTCTGGGAAGAATTTAGATAACCCATAATGTTTTTCAATCTTTGGGTAAGCTTCTTCAACAATATTTTGTATAGTTTCTAACGTCATATTAATTATTTAGCCATAAGTCATACACATAATCATAAGAACATTTCAGTATCTCTGAAAGCTCCATAAATAATCTTTCTCTAATAATACTATCTCCAACACCAATGTATCCATACACATCATTGTTAGTAATTAGTTCGTTTAACAAACCTGTAAAGTTCGTATCATCTTTTAGTTCAATTCCCAGCTCATCAGTTGGATAATTCTCTAAGTAAAATTGTTTAATGTTCATATAGTTTTAAGGTTTTAATGGTTTAACTCTCACTCTCAATTACAAAACTAATATACGAATAATATTTGACATATCCAAGGAAAAAGTGATTTATTTTCAATATATTTTGACATAAGAAAACCCAACCTTTATAGGGTTGGGTATCTTATTCTAGCCTCTTTTTTCTACGACCAGATTATTTAGAGTTTGATAAAGATTCTCCATCTTCCTCGTCCATCTTTTGAAATAAAACTTTATCCTTCTCATTATCACTAAACCAATAATCAATTACTTTACCAAATGAACCTAAAAAAGCTCCAAGTAAAAGTAACAATACTTCTTTCCAATCTCCATCTACCTTAACATTTGAATGTATAGATATTAGGATTGTCATAGTGATAATTATAAACGTAACTAATATTCCGAAAGAGATTAACCACCTCTTTCTCATAATTGATATAACTAATTTTCTGAAACCTGTTTCGTTTACAGATTTTCCCATTTAATTAAATCCCAAGTTTAATTGTCCAACAACTTATAACATATTGTTGTAACTTAGTATGTATTAACTACACTTACCCTTAATCTCATTATATAGTTCATCTGCATAACCAGCAGGGTCTTGGATGTGTTGAGCAGTAGATTCCATTTTACCTATTAAACAATTTTTAAAATGTTTACCACTTTTACCTTTCATTAAAGTTTCTATTGCACATGCTTTCATCCATGTTCTTGGGTCATTCCCTTGAACAGAGGTTCTTACATTATTGATTGCTTCTATACACACTATTGGATTTGCCATTATTTAATTTGTTTTTGATAATGATTCTCCATCTTCTTCATCCATTTTTTGAACTAACATTTTATCTTTGTCAGTATCAGAGAACCAATAATCTATTATTTTCCCATAACTACCTATTAATGCTCCTAACAATAATAGTAATAATTCTTTCCACTCACCACTAACTTCACTACCTATGTGAATTGAGATAAGTATTCCTATTGCAATTGCCATAAACGTAACTAACACAACTAATGTCATTAACCACCGTCTATCCATCATAGCTAGAAGAAGTTTCTGAAACCCTTTTTGTTCGTCTTGTTTATTCAACTTATTTGTTTTTCTTTAATCTACTCTTTTCAGCTCTTCCTCTGTTTTTCTTTTCAGATTCGAAACCTACTATCTTCCCACCTTTATGAGAAGCATCCTTACCATCACCATTACCATAAGTACCTTTATCTCTATTGTACTTATTTAGTTCTGCTCTATACTTTTTTGATTTCTTAGATGATTGAAATTTCTTATACTCATCTTTGTAATCTCTCTTTGCAGTTTCATCAATTTCCTTATCAATTGGTTTTGCTTTTAAGAAAGCTTGGTCTAACATATCCATACCTTCTTTTGTACCAAACTTTTGAGCTTCTTTATCTCTTAATGCTGGTAGAAATCTAAACTTAGCTCTCTTCATAACTCTACCTTTCTTTCTAAGTACATTCTTATGAACCACTTTAGCTTGTGCAATAGATAAATCCTTTTTCTTCATACCAGGAAATAAATCTTCCATAAATTGTTTATACACCTGAAGATATGCCATTTTATATGCAATCTTCTTCAGTTTAGCAAGAGGTTTCTTTCTCTTTTGTGTTCTTAACTTTTTTCTTTGAATAGCAGCTTTCTTTCCAGCCATTGCTCTTTTTCTTCTAAGTTTATCAGCTGGTCTTAATCTACCTTTACTTCTTTCTTCTAAATATGATTCTAAGATTTTATGTTTTAATGCAATCTTATGAACTTTCTTTTTTTGTGAATTATTAAGTTTATGATAATCAGGTCCAAACTCTTTATGTGAGATTACATCCAACATATCCATCACAGTTGTTTTGTTGGTAAGTATCCTACCACCTTGAGGATGTGCTTTTGTTGGTGAATCTTCATCTAATCCACCTCTATCATGTTTAGAAAATTTACTTAGTTTATCAAATGCTCTGAATGCTTTTAGTTTCATTACCTTTTTGATTCCCATATTATCCAATTGTTTGAATTTCATATGGTTCTTTACAATGTAGTAAACATTGGCAGTATTACCACCAACTGATTGAATCCATTTGTGATACTTTTTAGATAACATCGCTGATACCTTTTCATGTCCGAAATGTGTAATGTGTCCTTTCTTTGGATGAATACCAGCAGTTACATCTTTTCCTATATCGTGGAACATAGCTGCGATTGCAATATCAATATCATCTTCTTTGATTGAACGATTAACAACCATAATAGTATGTTTAAGAACATTACCTTCACTATGTTTATCTAATCTCTGTCCAAAGTTCTTTAAGTTATACACTCTCTTTTGTAGTTGAGGTGGCATTTTTTTGAATAGTGATTTGAAATCAGTAATTCCTAATTCCTTTAATCCTTCTTTAATTACTTTATCTGATTTAAGTTTGTAATGTATATCCCTACCATCAGCATCTTTACCAAATCCTTTACCAACTTGCTTTTTCCAAAGTAACTCTAAGAACTCTACTTTTTTTCTGTAAGACAATCCTTTTAACTTTTGATTGATTTGTTTTCTGTTTTTATAAACATACTTTTTAAAATCAATGTAAAAGAATTCATTTACTTCTTTTATGTCAGTCTTTGGATTATTCATTTATTATCCGTTATCTGTTGGAGATGTGAAAGGGTCATCATCACCAATATCTACACCTAAATCATGTATAGTTTGATGAATACTACCAGTTAGTTCTAAATCTTCGTATATTATTTCTTCTGCCACTTTATTATCTTTTAATTACAGGTTTACTACCACCACTTCTTCTATTAATCACAGGTGGATTAGAACTTCTTGAAGGAGGTCTACTAATTACAGGTGAAGAACTTCTTGATGGTGGTGAATAAGTTCTACTTGGTCTACTATTGTTATTATTTCTAATATTATTAGGAACGTTATTAGGATTATTATAAATTCTGATATTATTATTACCTCGTTTAAGTTTAATAATTTCTCTATCAATAACTACATCTTTACTATTAACAACTCTTGGTTTGTTTCTATTAATAATAACTCTATCTTTTATTGTGTTAGTTCTATTACCAACTATAACATTGTTTGAACTTCTTCTACCAACTACATAAGCTGTATTTGTTCTATTTCTATTTCTCCATGCATAATCATTCATTCTCTGTCTATATCCCCAATTGTTCCAACCATAATAGTTATTCCAACCATATCCATATCCATAGTATCTACTTCCCCATCCATAGTTATTAAATCCAAACGGGTCCCAATGATTGAATCCCATATTGAAATGAGAATTAGTTGCCCAATTCCACCAATATTGATGAGAGTTCCAATAAAAATTAAATGGTGAACCAAATGCACTTCTTCTAAACATTCTATTATCCCAATAGAAATCGTATTGCCATCTCATATCTTGATTCATAGCATATTGAGCAAAGTCCCATCTAAATTTATCATCTGTCCTAAGTAATCTACTGAGTTCCATCTCATTATCTATTACATCCACTCTAACATCATCAATATATTCAGGTGAGTGATTAAGTGTAGATAGTTGATAACTACTACCACAACTCGTTAAAATCCCTAATACAAATAATACAAATAGTTTTCTCATAAAACTTTCTCTTTTATATAAATATAAATATAATAAAAAACCCCCACAAATTAATGTGAGGGTTTTAATAGCTATCTTACCTAAAGTTACTAAATCTTAGTAATCTTTCTTCTTCAGTATGTGATAAATAATGAAAGCACCTACTAATCCGATTAGTCCTTCATTGCTTAATCCACCAATCAATCCCATAATATTATCTATTACGGAAACGTTTGGCCAAAATGGAATAACAGCTCCTTTGAATAAAATCTCAAGAACGATTCCAAATGCGATTAAACTCACACCTACTTCTGTTAATTGTTTAGCCCAATTGCTAACTTTGTTTAACATGTCCATAGTTTGTCTCCTTTGTTTTAGTTAAATTCGTTATAACTTCCTCCTTTACAAAACATCGGAATTCCAAAGATAAATATCAAATTCAAAAATAAAAACCAACCGAAGTAGGGTCTTTACTACTTTACAAACCCTCTGATTTGTATCTGATATATCACTATTTGGTAAAATAAATTTTCAATATATATGGGATTATCCCATTAACATTTGTTTTTGTGCCACTTTTTCTTCCTTAGATGGTTTATCAACTATCATGCATTCAGTAGTTAGAATCATTCCAACAACCGAACTTGCATTCTGAATTGCAGTTCTAGTTACTTTCTTTGGGTCAATGATTCCTGCTTCAAACATATCTACATAAGTTCCATCTTTAGCATTAAATCCTTTACCATCCAAATGACCTAAACCATCTTCTACATTCCAACCACCATTGATAAGAATTTGTCTGAATGGTGATTCCAATGCTGATAAAATAACATCAACACCTTTTTGTTCAGCATCATTATCTAAGTTTAATTTAGCAACTTCTTTAATAGTTCTAAGTAGTGCAACACCACCACCTTCAACAACACCTTCTTCCATAGCTGCCTTAGTAGCTTGAAGTGCATCATCTACTCTATCTTTCTTTTCTTTCAACTCAACTTCAGAACCAGCACCAATATAAAGAACTGCAACGCCACCAGCTAATTTAGCCAATCTCTCTTGCATCTTTTCTTTTTCATAATCTGATTGTGAATCATTAATTTGAGTTTTGATTGATTGAACTCTTTCAGAAATCTCTTCAGTTGAACCAGCACCATTTACAATAGTAGTACTATCTTTAGATACTACAACCTTTTCAGCTACACCTAACATATCCAATGTAACATCTTCTAATTTCTGTCCTATTTCTGGTTGAATAAAAGTACCACCAGTTACAGTAGCAATATCTTTCATCATCTCTTTCTTTCTATCACCGAATGCTGGTGCCTTAACTGCACATACTTTTAGTGCTCCTCTCAATCGGTTTACAACTAATGTACCTAATACTTCACCTTCAACATCATCAGCTATAATAACCAATGGTTTAGATGCTTGAGATACCCCTTCCAATAATGTAAGGATATCATTCATATTATTAATCCTACCATCAAATAATAAAATATATGGATTCTCTAATTCTGCTATCATCTTTTCTTGATTGGTAGCAAAGTGAGTTGATAAGAATCCTTTATCGAATTGCATACCATCTACAATTTCCATAGAAGTTTCTATACCTTTACTTTCCTCAACAGTAATAACACCATCTTTACCTACTTTATCAAATGCATCTGATATAAGTGTTCCAATGTTCTCATCACCATTTGCTGAGATAGTAGCAATTTGTTGTACTTTATCACCAACCTTAACTGATTGTTTATCTAATTCAGATACTACAACTTCAACTGCTTTATCCATTCCTCTTTTAAGGTAAACAGGATTAGTACCATCTTCAACTAATTTAAATCCACTCTCAGCAATTGATTGTGCAAGAACAGTTGCAGTAGTTGTACCATCACCAGCCTCATCAGCAGTTTTTTGTGATACTTCTTTTACCAACTGAACACCCATATTCATATATGGATTTTCCAATTGTACTTCTTTTGCTACACTTACACCATCTTTTGTGATGTGAGCACCATTACCTTTTTGTAGTAGAACATTTCTACCAGCAGGTCCTAACGTTACTTTAACTGCATCTGCTAAAGTATCTAATCCAGATTTAAGAGCTTCTCTTGCACTGGATGAAAATTTGATTTGTTTATTTTCCATAACTTATAATATCATTAAAATTTCTGATTCCCTTACTAAATGATAAGTGTTTCCATCTACTAACTTAACCTTTTGACCAGCTCCGTTATTGACAAGAACCTTATCACCTTCCTTAACACTTAATTCAATTGCTTCACCAGTTTGTCCGATGTAACCATCAGATGTTACTACCACTTCGGCAGTTTGAATAGTTGCTGTGGTGGTGTTAAGAATTATTCCTCCACTTGATTTTGATTCAGCTTTCTCTTCTAATTTAAGAAGAACCCTATCTGCAAGGGGTTTACCTATGTTTGCCATAAACTTATTTTACTTTTGTTTTTGTTTTTATATAATCATTTATTAAATCTCTGAAGATAGCACATAATTCGTACTCTTCAATATCCTCATTGTAATCCATAATTAGTTTAACCCAATCCAAACCAAACCCATCAACTAATTCAAATGGGTCAGTTCCATATCTATGATATGAATCAATAAATTCTGCTGATAAATCCATCAACATTCCTTTTCTGGGTTCTCCGAAGTGTTTTCTAAACCCTTCTACTGTTTTAATATCTTCTGCTTTAAACATATTCTACTAATATACGAAAATTATACCAATTATCCAAATCTGACAATGTGTCAGTTTAATTAAATTTTATTTTAGGAAATAATACCTCTTCCATAAAGAATTTTGCCTTTTCCTCACCAATATTTGCCTTCAATGCTCCAAAAGTTCTCTTATTTGATGCTTGATGTTCACAATATATGTTTTGTTTCTCTATAATTTGTTCAATTTCTCCAATATCTTCAGTTAAATCTTCTAAACTATTCAATTTTTTGATATAATTTTCAAATGCCTCAAATCCAACTTCAAATATTTTCTCATATTCATCTTCAGTAGGTCTTACTGCTATAAAATCTTTTGAGAATACAGTTGCCCAAACAGGTAACTTTCTATCTTTGTTCCATTGGGTATCATGCCACTTCTCTTCATACATAACTGGTGAGTAATCCATAAACACTCCACTAATCTTAGACATTTGTTTCTCATCGTTTTGATATCCAACTACATCAAATCCAAAAACAGGTGATTTTGAGTT
>Ga0209630_10005177_pt1 | contig 11141 bp, 11 predicted proteins | sample COG_01_FD_184745 | JGI IMG/M metagenome (GOLD analysis project Ga0209630, IMG submission 184745) | Pelagic Microbial community sample from North Sea - COGITO 998_met_01 (SPAdes) (version 2) | ecosystem: Environmental > Aquatic > Marine > Neritic zone/Coastal water | place: Helgoland, sampling... | reverse complement strand
ACGGTCATCCTGCCGGCGATCAACGCGCGGTCCTGGAACCCCGAGGCGATCAACGGCCCCGCGCTTCTGGCGACGCTGCGGGCCGCCGCGGCGCGCTTCCCCGACGATCCGCTGGCCCTGGTCGCCCAAGGCCGCGCGGAAATGCGCTGGGGCGACGAGGCCGCCGCCGAGACGGCTCTGACCCATGCGCTCGACCTTCAGGGCGACAATGTCGAGGGCTTGATCCTGATGGCCGACCTGAGCACCAAACGGGGCCTCGACGCCACGGAAGACGCTGAACAGACCCGGCAGTTTGAGTTGGCCCAAGGCTTCGTCGCCCGCGCCCTGGCGGCCGATCCCACCGACCAACGGGTCCACAACGCCCAGAGGCGCGTCCGCCGGTATGTCCGGGATTGAAGCTGGGCAGGCCTTCCTTCCGCCTTCCCGGCGTGGTTCTGTGTCGCCATGTCCGCGATCTGGATCGCCACCCTTCTGAGCGCCCAGACCGCCGCCCCGGCGGCGCTGATCTCCTATGACGAGACGGTGCGGTGCGCGGGCCTGACCCAGGCCGCCTCCGAACTGGAGGGCGGAGAGTCGGCCGAGGGCAAGGCCCTGTCGGACGCGGCCCTCTACTGGTCCCTCGCCGCGACCCAGGCGGCCCAGGCCTCGAACCGGAACGCGACCGTCGCTGACGCCGACCAGAACCGCGCCCGCATCCGGGCGGTGCAACAGCTCAACGCCCGGGACGGCGATGCGAAGGCGGCCCTGCAGCGCTGCCGCGCCCGCACGCCCGACCTCGGGTGATCACCCGATGGCGGAATCCCCCGCATTTCCGGAAAAACCTGAGCTGAACCGCCCGAGCGGCCCTGCGTTTGCGTGGAGCCCCTCAGGACCGCCCCTGCGGTCCCGAAGCGGGACGACCGAGAGGCTCACGAGGCGCATGTTTGAATTCGGCAGGGATCTGAGACGGCTGTTCGCCCAGGCGCGCGAGAGCGAGGACCTGAGCTGGCTGGAGCTGATCGGTGTGGATCTGCTCGCCGTCGAGGCGCGCCAGCAATGCACCGACGCGGGCCGGGTCTCCTGCGCCAAGCCCCATCCCGCCTGGCTGCGCGGTGCGGCCCTGTGGCGCGAGCATGCCCGCCGCACCGGCTCGGCCGACAGCATCCGCAAGGCCCTGGGCGCCGCCCTGGACGCCGCGCGGCAGGCCAGGACCAACGACGAGATCGCCCGGGCCGCCATCGAAAAGGCCCTGACCCTGCTGCTGCGCTTCGACCTGTCGGGCGGTCGCGGCGTGCTGGACATGGCCGCCGAGGCCGTGCCCGGAACCCGCGAGTGCCGCCCGGCGACCGTGGCCCTGATCTCCGCCGTCCACGCCCGCATCCGCTCGCGCCAGGCCCGGTTCGAAGACGACCAGAAGGACGGTTCCGGCGCCCTGATGGCGGCCGCCGCCCTGCTGGACGCCGCCATCCACGAGATGGACCGCACCCGGGCCGGCAATCTGGACGAGCTGCGCATGGACCGCGCCGCCCTGGCCCTTGAGGTCGGCCTGACCCGTCGCGATCCGAACCTGCTGGACCAGGCCGGGCGCGAACTGCTGCGTCTGGTCGAGAGCGCCTCGCCCGACTATCGCCCCCTGACCCGCGCCCGCGCCCTGACCCTCTGCGGGGCCGGCATGTCGGCCCTCGGCGCCCTGGCCGACAATGAGGCCGCGCGCGATCAGGGCCGGGCCATGTTCGACGCCGCCGCCGACCAGTTCACCCCCGACCACAGCCCGCTGGACTGGGTCGTGATCCAGATCGTGCGCGGCGGCGCCCCGGGCGCCGTCTCCCTGGCCGCCCTGCGTCAGGCCGAGTCCCTGACCGCCGGCCAGTCGCTGGTCGTCGGCGCCATGGCCCGCGACATGTTGATCGAGGGCGAGATCGCCGCCGCGACCTCGACCGGCGACGTGCCGCGTCTGACCGACGCCGAGACCGCCGCCCGCATCCGCCTGGCCAGCAATCCGTCGGAGCTGGACTGGGCCGTGGAACAGATCGCCATGGCCCGCATCGCCCGGGCCCGCGCCCTGCTGACCGGTTCGGACGACAGCGCCGCCTCTCTGGCCCTGCTGGAGGCCGCCGAGGTGGCCAGCGACCACGGCCTGTTGGACCTGGCCGCCCGCGCCCGGTCCCTGTTGGCGGTGCGGCTGACCGCCTGACCAGCTTCACCATAGCGTGCTAGCTGTGGCGGATGCTGAACCGTCTGCCCTGGATACTGGTCCTGTTCCGCCTCGCGGCCGGGCCCGCCATGATCGGTCTCGCCGTTGTCGGGCGACCCGGCCTGTGCGCCCTGCTGCTGGCGCTCGGCGTCCTGTCCGACATCTTTGACGGGATCATCGCCCGGCGACTGAAGGTTGCGACCGAGGCCCTCAGAACCTGGGACAGCCGCGCCGACGTCGTCTTCTGGATCTCGGCCTTCGCCGCGGTCGCCATCGCCCGCCCCGGCCTGATCCCCCTGCTCTGGCCCGCCGCCGCCCTGATCGCGGCGCTGGAGATCGCCAACCATCTGGTCAGCTTCGCCCGCTTCCGTCGCGAGGCCTCGCCGCACCACTATCTGTCCAAGCTGTTCGGACTGGGTCTGTGGGCCCTGGTCACCCAGGCCCTGCTCACAGGAGGCGCCCTGCCGACCCTGTGGATCGTGCTCGCCCTCGGCGTCGCCTCCCAGATCGAGGCCTTCGCCATCACGATGCGGCTCAGGGAATGGCGTTGTGATGTGCCTTCGGTGTTCAGCCTGAAGGGCTGAGGCGACCGTCAAACGTCGTAGCCGGAGAATATAAAAACGGGCGCCAAACCGTGCCAAACCGTGCCAAACTGATTTTCGGTCTGAGCGAAATCAGTAGCTTGTCAGACCGCCTGATAGGCGCCCTGCCAGATTATGCGAAGTTCCGGCGGCCTGTCGGACATACGGAAACGCCTGCCCCAAACCTGTCAAAGACCGTCGGGGCGACATGGGTCGGCGGTGCGGGCGGCGCAAGGTTAAGTCAGGAATAAATTCCTGAGCCCGCATCCCATAGGGGGCTTCTGCTCTACCAGAGCGCGGCCATTGCATGGGGCGCTCAACCCTGACAATCATCCCGCCATGAACGTTCAATCGAAGATTGCCCTGTTGTCCGCGGCAGCCACGGTGTTTGCGTTATGCGGCTGTGCTGGATCACGTGAATTACATGCCCTGCCCAGTAGCGCCTTTGATGAGCAGATCAGCCAAGCCGTTCCTATCGGGACGAGTATATCCGAGGCGCAAGGTTTGCTGATTTCAAAAGGCTATCGTTGCTTTCGCGGCGAAGGCTCAGATCCAAGGCCGCTCATAGCTTGTGTCAGTCGGGCGCGTACCTTGGGGAAGCTCACACCGAAAGATTGGCAAATCAAGTTATACTATGACGCCAATGACCGAGTGATCGACATCGTTACGAGCGTCTATCCCGCGTACGACTGGCGCATCAGCTAGGGTCGGCACGCCATGTCCGCGTCCCAGCCATCGCGGATCTCATCTTTGAGCGAACAGGCCGTTCATGCTCTTCAACTGATATCGCTCCAGCGGGCTATCGCTTCCCGAAACGACGAACGAGAATTCCACCAGGCCGACGACCGGACAGACGATGCTCGTGGTCGTCCCTCGATCCGATACGGCGCTGATCTCGTTGCAAGGCATCGACCAATACTGCCTGGGCCCGGCGGAATAGTGGAAGGCGCCGCCCAGGAAATCCGCGGGCGGCAAGGCCGACAGAAGGGGTTGTCCGCCCGTCGTCTGGAAACAGCCGATCGAACCCTGCGAGCATGGCGACAGAGGGTCACCGGGCCCCTCCTTCTGTGGCGCATCACGATCATCGCGAAACGACGCCCACGTCTGACCAGACGCCGGATCGACGAACATCGACACGCCCTTGAAGCCGCCCTCTGTGGCTTCATAGGCGACGCTGTAATTCAGAGCGCTCACGCCCTGCCCGGATTGAGAGTCGGCTTCCCGAACAGGCTGGGAACAGCCTCCGACTGCGGTCAGCAGAGCGAGGATGAAGGAAGGGCGCATGGCGGGCTCCGCCCCCTGCCCTAGCCGCCCATCGCGACGAAGGCGCCATTCTTGAACCCCGGCTTGCCGTAGGCCAAGCGCTGGCCGTCGGCGCCGAGGACGCGGCCGCCGGCGGCTTCGAGCACGGCCTGACCGGCGGCGGTGTCCCATTCATGGGTCGGGCCGGTGCGCGGATAGGCGTCGAAGCGGCCCTCGGCGATCAGGCAGAATTTCAGCGAGGAGTCCGTGCCCTGCCATTGGGTGCAGCCGTGGCGGGCGGCCAGACGCGCGGCCTCCTCGTCGCTGACGCTGTGGCTCAGAAGGGCGATCCCCTCCTCCGGCCGATTGCGGACCTTGATGGCGGTCCAGGCCTCGCCGAAGCGGCGGCGTTGGGCGCCGTCGGGACCCAGGCGCCAGCTGATCCCGGTCGCGGGCGCTGAGACAACCCCGGCGACGGGGGCGCCGTCCTCGATCAGGGCGATGTTGACGGTGAAGCTCTCCTTGCCCGCGATGAAGCCCTTGGTGCCGTCCAGCGGGTCGATCAGCCAGAAGCGTTTCGCCGCCGCTTCGGGCGCGCCGTCGGCCGCCACGGCCTCTTCCGCCACCGTCTGGACCCCGGGATAGAGGGCGTTCAGCCGTTCCAGAATCAGGGCCTCAGCCTGCTGGTCCGCCAGGGTGACGGGGCTGTCGTCGGACTTGGCAGTCACCGCGACGCCGGAGCGCCAGTAGGGCAGGATCACAGCCGCAGCCTCTTCGGCGATGTCGGCGATGGCGTCGTGCAGGGCGCCGGAAGCGAGGTCCCGGGTCAGATTCTTGGTCATGGGGCGGGTCGATAGCCGATCCGACCGGTTTCGCGAACCGGCAAATCACCCCAGTTTGCCCCGCGACCGATTCCAACGACCTCTCCGCGCCGGAAAACGAGCCCCATGACCGACGAACAAGCCGCCGCCATCCCGACGGGCGCTGAACTGGCCACCTATATCGCCGCCAAGCTGTGCCACGACTTCGTCAGCCCGGCGGGGGCGATCAACTCGGGTCTGGACCTGCTGAACGACCCGTCGGCGGCCGACATGCGCGACGACGCCCTGGGCCTGATCACCCAGAGCGCGACCAAGCTTTTGTCCCTCGTCTACTTCTGCCGTGTGGCCTTCGGCGCCGCCACGACCAGCGAACGCTTCACCGGCGAGGAGTTGAAGGCCCTGGTCGAGGGGATGATCGAGGGCGGACGGGCGACCATGGACTGGCGGGTGTCGGAGACGGATTTCGACAAGCCCTCGGCCCGGGCCCTGCTCAACCTCGCCTATCTGACCGCCGGCGCCCTGCCCTCGGGCGGCGAGGCGGTGATCACCAGCCGGCGCGACGGAGATGCGCTGATCCTGACCGGTCTGGCCGAGGGGGTGCGCGCCCGGCTGAAGCCCGAAGCCCTGGTCGGTCTGCGCGGCGAACGCCTCACGGAAGGCCTCGCGGGCCAGTGGATTCAGCCCTACTGGCTGTGGCTGACGGCCCATGAGGCGGGCGGAAGCCTGAGCGTCGTCGCCGAGGAAGGCCGCGTAGCGCTGGTCGCCCGGATGCCGGTTTAATCCCTTTTCCCAACGGCTCGTTAACCGGCGTAAAGCGATAATAACCTTGAAGTGCGGGCGCTTAGGGCCCGGCTGGAGACCCAGGACTTGGACGCCAGAACCTGCCTTATCGTCGACGACAGCCGGATTATCCGAAAGGTCGCGCGGCGCATCGTGGAGGGGCTGGGCTTCGAGGTCGATGAGGCCGCCGACGGGGCCGAGGCCCTGTCCTACTGCGCCTCCGTCATGCCCGACATCGTCCTGCTGGACTGGAACATGCCGGTCATGGACGGCCTGACCTTCCTGCGCCGCCTGCGCGCCCAGCCCAACGGCTCGGCGCCCAAGGTCCTGTTCTGCACCATCGAGACGGCGCCCGAGCGCATCGCCGAGGGCCTGGCCGCCGGCGCCGACGACTATGTGATGAAGCCGTTCGACGGCGAGATCCTGCAATCCAAACTGGCGGAGGTGGGGGCCGTCTGACGACGTCTTCTTTACGCCCATGACCCAGGACGATTTCGACCGCCTCCAGACGTTGCTGGCCTCCAGGGCCGGCTTCCGCCTGACGCGCGACCGGATTCATCTGGCCGAACACCGGCTGGCGCCGATCGCCCGCCGCGAGGGCTTCGACAGCGTCGACGATCTGCTGGCCGCGCTCTGGGCCAAGCCCGTCGCCTCCCTCGGATGGGCGGTCATCGAGGCCCTGCTGAACGCCGAGACCTGGTTCCGCCGCGACCGGGCGCCGTTCGACACCTTCAGCCGCGAACTCCTGCCCGCCATCGGCCGGGTGCGCGAAAACGGGCTGGTGCGCGTCTGGTCGGCCGGCTGCTCCAACGGCCAGGAGGCCTGGTCCCTGGCCATGGGCGGGCTGGAAGCCCAGGCCAATGTCGAGATCGTCGCCACCGACCTGTCGCAGCGCGCCATCGAGCGCGCCCGGGCCGGCAGCTACACCACCTTCGAGATCCAGCGCGGTCTGTCGGCCTCGACCATGCTGCGCTGGTTCGAGCCGTCGGACGAGCAATGGGCCGCGCGCGAAGAGCTGCGTCGGGTCGTCCAGTTCGAGCGCGCCAATCTGCTGGACGAGCCGGTCGCCGGCACGCCGCGCTACGACGTCATCTTCTGCCGCAACGTGCTCTGCGACATGGACCCGGCCAAGCGCGGCATGGTCATCGAGGGGCTGGAGCGGCGTCTGGTCGACGACGGCTGCCTGTTCCTCGGCACGGACGAGCGTCTGGACGGAGATACGGTCGCCTTCCGCCCGGTCAACGGCCGTCGGGGCCTGTTCGTGAAGGCGCCGTCGGCGCTCAGCCGCGCGGCCTGATTTCCGTTTGTCCTGACGGGCGAACCGGCTTCCCAAACCATCGTCCGCCCACCTACAGTCTCCTCTCTGATCGGAGGGGATCATCTCATGCGGCTCGCCCTGCTTCTCGGCTCGCTGGCGCTCGCGCTGTTCATCGGCGTGATCGCCCTGCAGACGCCGTCGCCCAGGGGGCCGGAGACGCCCGCCGCCGCCTTCTCCGCTACGCGCGCCATGACCGACGTGCGGGTGATCGCGGCCAGGCCCCACCCGCTGGGTTCGCCCGAGCATGAGGCGGTGCGCGGCTATCTGTTCGCGCGGATGACGGCCCTGGGGCTGAACCCGAGCCTGCACGCCGGGCCGCTGGAGGATTTCGCGAAGACGCGTCTCGCGAAGTGGGGGCTGGATCCGTCCAGGCCGGCGATCAGTCTGGTCGGCGTCCTGCCGGGCCGCGATCCGACCAAGCCCGCCGTGGTCCTGATGGCCCACTATGACAGCGTCGCCAAATCGCCCGGCGCCGCCGACGACACCGCGGGCGTGGCGGCCATTCTGGAAGCCGTGCGGGCCATCAAGGCGCGCGGTCCGGCCGAGCGCGACCTGATCGTCCTGCTGACCGACGGCGAGGAACTTGGACTGGACGGGGCGCGCAACTTCTTCACGACCCACCCCTTGCGCGGCCGCGCCGGGGCCATCGTCAATCTGGAGGCCCGGGGCGGCGGCGGACGGGCCATGATGTTCGAGACGGGTCCGGGCAACCGCCAGACCATCGACCTGTTCACCCGGGCGGCGGCCAAGGCGGACGGCGGGGCGACCAGCAACTCGCTGGCGGTCCTGATCTACAGCCTGATGCCGAACGGCACCGACTTCACCGTACCGCGCAAACAGGGGCTGCCCGGGATCAACCTGGCCTTCATCGGCCGGCCATCGCAGTACCATTCCCCGACCTCGACGCCGGACGCCCTGGATCAGGGCAGCGTCCAGCACATCGGCTCACAGGCGCTGGAGGCGACCGACGCCCTGCTGCGCGCCCCCGCCCTGCCCAAGGCGACGGAGAGCCGGGTCTATGCCGACGTCCTCGACCACCTGATCCTCGCCCATGCCCCGGCGACGGGCTGGATCCTGCTCGCGATCACCGCGGCCCTGTTCCTGTTCGCCGTCTGGGGCGGGCGACACGCGACCAACCTTGCGTTCGCCGATATCGGACGCGGCCTGCTGGGCGGGTTGTGGTTCCTGACGACGGGTCTGGTCCTGGCCCAGGCGGTGCGGCTGCTGGCCGGGCCGATCGCCAGCCGGGTGACTTCGGCCGATACCTATTATGTCCTGCTGCGCCGCCTGCCGTGGATCGAGGGCGGAGCGGCCCTGACCGTCCTCGCCGTCGCTCTGGCGGCCCTGGCGGGGCGCGACATCGTCGGCCGCAAGGTGCTGGCGGGAGCGATCATCGTCGCGGCCGTGGCCGCCAATCTGATGGGAGGCTTCGATCCCATCGTGACCGGGGCCTCCGTCGTCGCCGTGGGGCTGAGCCTGTGGTCGCAGGCCGCGCCGCGCTCCGTCTGGGGCGGCTGGCTGGGCCTGATCCTGCTGATCGGCCTGATGGGGACGGCGATCCAGGCCCTGGCCCCCGAGGCCGCCTTCCTGCTGATCTGGCCGGCCCTGACCGCGGCGGCGGCGGCGGCGCTTTCGGCCCTGATCGGGGCGCGGATGGTCAGCGCGGGGTCGATGGCCATGGCGGCCGTCGTCACCGCGGTCGGCGGCGGCTGGATCGTCAGCCTCGCCCATCCCGTCTTCCTCGGTATCGGCATGGACTATCCGGCCGTGCTGGCCTTCCTCGGCCTGCTGATCCTGATGTTCGTGCGACCTCTTGCCCCGCCGCAGGTGTCGCGCGCCCTGGCCGGCTGCGCGACAGCCTGTCTGATCTTCGCCTGCGGGGTGTCGCTGACGGCGCGCGTCGAGTCGCCGATGGCCGCGCCCGCCGCGGTCGCGGCCCGGTAGGGGCGGTAACCGCAGCGCCCGCTCCGGCGAACTCACCGGCGTCACTCCGGAGCGTCGCCATGTCGTCCATCCCCGCCTTCTCTTCGCGCGCCGTGCGTCGCGGCCTCGGCCTGGTGGTCGGCGTCTCCGCGCTCGTCGCGGCCCTGGTCGCCGGTCATGTCGCCGCGACGCCGGCCGGCGCCGGCGTTCCCGCGCCCGGTCTCACCGTCGTGGAACTGTTCACCAGCCAGGGGTGCAGTTCCTGTCCGCCCGCCAACGCCAATCTGACGCGCCTTGCGGCCCGGCCCGAGATTCTTGCTCTCAGCTTCGGCGTCACCTACTGGGACCAACTCGGCTGGACCGACACCTTCGGCAGCCCGGTCTTCACGGCCCGCCAGCGCGCCTATCAGAACGGCCTGGGCAACGACAATGTCTGGACGCCACAGGTCGTGGTCGACGGTCGCGCCGATGTCGTCGGCCAGAATCTGGTCGAGATCGAACGACTGATCCGCGGCCACCGCGCCTTTACCGGTCCGACCGTGGTGTTCCGCGAAGGCGGCGTCGGGCTGGCCGGAGGCGTTGCGCCTGCCAGGCCGGCCGACGTCTGGCTCGTGCGATACGACCCCCGTGTCGTCGAGGTCCCGGTGCGGCGGGGCGATAATGGCGGCCGGACCCTGCCGCATGTCGACGTCGTGCGCGAACTGGTGCGGCTCGGGGGCTGGAACGGCCGGACCGTGGGCTATGCCCTGCCTGCCGCGACCCGTGACGGTCTTCGAACGGCAGTCCTCGTCCAGAGCCCCGGTGGCGGCCCGATTCTGGCGGCTGCGCGTCTCTAGAGAATCGTCAGCAGCAGCACGGCGGCGACCGCCGCGCCGCCTGCAATCAGAAGGCGGTTGTGGCGATGCAGAAAGGCCGCGAGATCGCCCGAGGCGGTGGCGGCGCGATAGTCGTGTTCGTGAGGCTGATGGTGGCAGGTCATGCCGTCGTTAACGATCGGCGGCCGCCACGGTTGCGGTTAACACGCCGCCGTGATGCGTCAGAAACGGTCGCATGCCCCGAAAACGTTCCACTGATGTTCTCCGGAACGTCTTGGCAACACCCCGAAAGCGTGTTCTACATCTGTTCACAGGGAGCGGGTCCACGGCGGGTCTCTCCCAAGCATCGATGGGAATCATGGCAAGGGAGAGCGGTAAGATGGCTTCGCAGGCGGCATTGAAATTGGTGGGCAAGGAAGACGGCGACAAGCAGCGCGCCCTGGAGGCGGCGATCGCGCAGATCGATCGCGCCTTCGGCAAGGGCTCGGTGATGAAACTGGGCAAGAACGGCGTCGCCGAGGTCATCCCCTCGGTCTCGACGGGTTCGCTCGGCCTCGACATCGCGCTCGGCATCGGCGGCCTGCCGCGGGGCCGGGTGATCGAGGTCTTCGGCCCTGAATCCTCGGGCAAGACCACCCTCGCCCTGCACACGGTGGCCGAGATCCAGAAGGCGGGCGGCACCGCCGCCTTCGTCGACGCCGAACACGCGCTGGATCCTTCCTATGCCCAGAAGCTGGGCGTCAACCTCGACGAACTGCTGGTCTCCCAGCCCGATAACGGCGAACAGGCGCTGGAAATCGTCGACACCCTGGTCCGTTCGGGCGCGGTCGACATCGTGGTGGTCGACTCGGTCGCGGCGCTTACGCCCCGCGCCGAAATCGAGGGCGAGATGGGCGACAGCCTGCCGGGTCTTCAGGCCCGCCTGATGTCTCAGGCCCTGCGCAAGCTGACGGGCTCGATCAACAAGACCCAGTGCATCGTCCTGTTCATCAACCAGATCCGCCACAAGATCGGCGTCATGTACGGCTCGCCGGAAACGACGACGGGCGGCAATGCGCTGAAGTTCTACGCCTCCGTCCGTCTGGACATCCGCCGCACCGGCGCGATCAAGGACCGCGACGAGGTCACGGGCAACACCACCCGGGTCAAGGTGGTCAAGAACAAGGTCGCCCCGCCGTTCCGCGAGGTCATCTTCGACATCATGTACGGCGAGGGCATCTCCAAGCTGGGCGAGGTCATTGACCTGGGCGTCAAGGCCGGGGTGATCGAGAAGTCGGGCAGCTGGTTCTCCTATGACTCGACCCGCATCGGTCAGGGCCGCGAGAACGTCCGCGCCTTCCTCAAGGCCAACCCCGACATGGCCGACGCCATCGAGGACAAGGTCCGCAAGTCGCAGAACAAGATCGCCGAAGACCTGCTGGGCTCGCCCGAGCCCGACGAAGGCCAGGATCTGGAGGGATAGAAATCCTCCCCCATCGGGGGAGGGGG
>Ga0209630_10005174_pt1 | contig 11144 bp, 6 predicted proteins | sample COG_01_FD_184745 | JGI IMG/M metagenome (GOLD analysis project Ga0209630, IMG submission 184745) | Pelagic Microbial community sample from North Sea - COGITO 998_met_01 (SPAdes) (version 2) | ecosystem: Environmental > Aquatic > Marine > Neritic zone/Coastal water | place: Helgoland, sampling... | reverse complement strand
ACTGAGCGAATCAAAGTCAACATCGAGCCAAGACCATGGTCTGCGTATGGGCGGCGGTGCGCCCCCTAGGGCTTCGATACACAACCCGCTCGAAAACAGCGGTCGAAACCCTGTATGAAGTCTGTCTCCGTCCATGCTTTGGCATAGTGTCCATCGAACCATAACACACGCCGATGCTCCTGCTTTCGGGGAGTGCACGCCAGTCACTTCTTTTTTACCGGCGAAAACGGGTACGTATATTTTGCGCCGGCCACGGCGTGCATACGCTTCCGATTCGATACTGAGAAGCTTTGGCACGCGACATTGATTCCAGAAAGCGTCAAATGTTTTGCATTCCTCGGGAACTTGCACGTGCCCGGCGTCAAACGCCAATAAGGCGGCCGCGCGTAGTTTTTCCGACGTTCGAGCCACCCATGTGTCGGGGCATGTCAGCACGAGTTTGTGCTGTTCACCCGCAAACGTGTTCACATTGCTGGCGGCGACGTGGCATTCGGGCGTCTTCTCACACCACTCTTTTTCGCCGTCGTAAAAGTACACGGTTGAACCAAAACGTTTTGTCTTTGTGGGTATTCCAGTGCTTTGAAAAGGCCCTTCTTCCAGAAATACTAATGGCCTTTTCAAATCTGTAAAAAGTTTGTCTTTGAGTGTTATGATATTCATTTTATATGGTTATTTGTATATATAAAAATCCACGACGAAATATAATTTACTTATGTGTATTTAAGTTGATGACCGCGTTTCGCCGATGCTCTTTGAGCGTTTCGTGTTAATTTTGTACTTGTTATTTATGTACTCGTGCTTTTTACTAGGCACGCTGTACTCGACGAGTTTTCGTTTCGTGCCGTTAATTGGAATGTCCACAACGCTGTTATCTGTCATTGTTGTCACATTGTTTCAGTTACAGAAAATCGTCAGAGAGCGCGAATTGGACCAGTCGGACCGCTGGTCTACTGTGGCATGGTCATCTGTGCATGTTCTAGTCAGTCTTTTATTTATCGCGGATGGTCTAGAATGGGTTAATGTCATGATTGTGTTATGTATTGCGGGAATTTTTTTGTCGGTTCTAATTGTTGTCGTTGGAATTTGTTCGTGCTACGTCATCATTCAAAATAGTCGCGAGTGGACCCCACACGTGCATTTGACGTGTATTTGTTTTTGGATATTCGTCCAGTACATGTCGGTTCGATTACCGATGGAAGAGTTGAGGTACGTAACAACCGTGCCCGTGGTCGCCATGGCATTTTTGCGTGCTTCTGAGCACGTTGAAGACGGGCCAGACGTATGGTCTCTCGCTGAAATGATACTCTGGATACTTTGCATAGGGTTTCACGTGTTTCTAGACGCTGGAATTTGGTCTCCCGAAACGTTTTACTGGTGTCTATTGGCCGTAGTGTGTTGCATGACGGCAATGAGCAAGCACGTCGCCAAGCTCGGTGTGTTGTGCGCCATGCCGTTCGCGTTGATGCCGTTGGCCATGTACACGTGCTTGCGTTATGCTCAGGGGTATCGATCTGTAGACATTGGGTCCGAAATAACAAAATTGTACGACGAACTGACAGCCGTACCCGCATTGGAGCCATTCGAGCTGTCAGACATAGAGGATGATTACGAGACGACGCTTTAGCCGCACTCGTTGGCTAAAATCCGAAACACGACGATAGACTTAGTATTTAGGCCATTTGAATAAATAACGATGCACAAACAAATTATATTTGTTGTATTCCTATACGTCTTTTTCGTATTGATATCAAATCGTAAATTGCCTCCAAGCGCGCCAATAGACAGGCGTCGACCGCTAGAGCGCAATAAAACGCCGTTGCAGGCGGAAAACCGACCGCTAGAGCGCAATAAAACGTCGTTGCAGGCGGAAAACCGACCGCTAGAGCGCAATAAAACGTCGTTGCAGACGGAACACCGGCCGTCAGAGCGCAATAAAACGTCGTTGCAGACGGAACACCGGCCGTCAGAGCGCAATAAAACGTCTGAAGCCACTGCGATTCTTCAAAACAACATTGTCATTGTCATTCCTTTCAGAGATAGAGCTAATCACTATAAGAAAATAATGGAACACTTGCCTTCTATTACTCGCGAAAATTGGCGTATTCATACAATATTAGTTGAACAATTTGACAACAAACCCTTTAAAAGAGCATGGTTAATGAACATCGGTATTTCAGAAGCGAAAAAACGTTTTAAAGATGATAAAACATGCGTGGTTACACACGATGTCGACATGCTAGCAGATTCAAAAGTAGATTACGGCTGGTGTGACCGCCCAACTCAAATTTGTTCGGAATTGTCTTGCTATAACGGCGGAGTTCCTTATCCAACATCCGGCGGTGGTGTTGTCCAAGCGTCTTTGAAAGATTGGTTTACGATTAATGGTTTTACAAACGAAGCAATTGGTTGGGGTGGTGAGGATGACGACTTGCATCATCGCTTTCGATTAAACAAACTTTTAACCGGGGGTCATTTACGACGGCCTGCAAAGGGATTCGGAAAATGCCATTGCATGAATGACAAGGACCATACAAAACGCGCGCGCGACAGTAGAGGTTATAAAGACATAGTTGCAAAAATAGGTCGCATGAAACGAGGTTCCAGTGAGTGGAAAACGGATGGTCTAAATTCGTTGAAGTATCATGTTTCGGAAGAATCTGTGGATAAGTATGGTACGATACATTTGAAAGTGAAAGATGTGAAGACTATAATAAATGAGAAAGTCGTCAGTGGTACAGTCACGCACCGATGCAAAACGAAACCTTCTGGAAAGAAATGGGACACTTTTAAGTCAATGATCAATGCATTGAATCAACTAAGTACAAACTACACCATATCTTCAGGAACTGTTTTGGCATGGTATCGAGATTGTTCCCTGAAAAAATCTGACGACATCGATATAAATATTAACTTAAGGTGGTTTTCAAAACATCAAAAGCGACTTGAAAAGAGTCTCCTCGCTTCTGGATGGAAGAAACAGCGCGTGTTTGGCACTCTAGGTGATGTTGGATACGAAGAGGCGTGGACAAGAAATAAAATCAAAACGGATTTATTTTCAGTGGCGTATGTTGACGGTCGCTACATTAACGGGTTGACCGTAAATGATAAAGTATTTCCTTGTGACTCTTTTTTTAAGAGCTACGAAACTCATGTGTGGAACAATGTTAAGTTTCAGGTCCCCTCGCCGATCGAACCTTATTTGCGAGGCAAGTACGGTAACTGGAAGGTTGAGCATGTGGCAAATTACAAGTGGAATCTTGAGCCGTTTAAAACAGCCGACGGACGAAGACATTGTGTTCACGATACAAATGAAATGGAGCGTCTTCAGGCGAATTATAAAGAACGCCTTTGCAAAGAGCTCATTATTAATGCACGCATCCAAGTTCCAACGTATCAGATTCCTTTGATCAAGTGGACAGCAGCAGAATGGGGGAAGGCCTCGATAGAGCAGAAAAAACAATGGAAGCTTCTAAACTGCATTGATGCGTTGTCTCTGTACAAGCCAATAGTTCTGACAGAGAACGACAAATTACCGGCTAAAGTTTCGAAATATGCGTTGTCTCCGTCCCAGCTTAGTAATATGGCAATCTTGGTAAGTACTTTGCTGGGCCGTTTTAACAGAAACAAAATCAGGTTCTTCCCAGCTTTTGGCACGCTACTGAGTACAGTTCGGAACGGAGTCATGCTACTACCGTGGGACGACGATGTAGATTTTCTTGTTTCTGGGGAAAATTTTAAATCTTTGATGACAAAGGGTTTGAAAAGATTAACGTCTTCCCACCACTGCGCCACCGGACAATGGGGGTGTAAGCACTATGATCTTGGGAACGGCGTTACGTTGACGTACAAAGAGAAAGGCATGCCATGGAAAGTTTCAATGAGGAACACACACTATCCGTGCATCGATATCAACACCTATGATCTCGTTGGCGACAGAGTAATCACTCCTGCATGGCAACTCATTAACGGACACCTGCATGAGTTCAACAAGCCACAGTCTTGGATTGGAACACTTTCAAAAACATTAGAAGCAAAACTTTTTTTCGGGTCCAAGCAAACGTTTACGCTTCCGTTCCCAGACAAAGCGGAAAAAATAGTTACGAGCGATTATGGGTCGGACGCCATGAAACGATGCAAAACTTCGTACAACCATAAAGATTTTTGCCACGGCAAGAACTGTGAAAACGCAATGGCGAATCACAACACAAAAATAGAGTTTCCCTGTAGTCTGTTGAATTAAATATTAGATATTGTTTCTATAAGCTCTGTCGTACTGACAGATGCAGTTCTCTTAAAATATACAACTTTTGTTGCTAGTCCGTCGAATTTACCCTCCCAATCATCTCCCATAGTCAGAACAGTCGCGTTGTGGTGTTTAATATATTGCTGCTTTAATTCTAGACTTTCTTCCAGGAAAACTTCATCCACACACTTGAGTGCAGCTACGATTGCCATCCGGTGGCCCTGATTTACAATAGGCGCTCTGTTTTTTTTCTTCAGATTGAGAGCATCTGAGGAGACCCCGACGACGAGCTTGTCACCAAGAGCGCGCGCCCTTTCGAGAATACGCAGATGTCCAAAATGAAAAAGATCAAACGTCCCGAAAGTTATAACAGTTTTCTCCATTTTAGACATCGGTGAATATAAATAATATATTTATAGTCCAAGGTATACTATTTTGGATTCGTGTTCACTGCTAAACGTACTATAAGAAATTTGAGAGATACAATATGCATGATTCTAATCCTTTTGACTTTGTTTGTAAATACAGCAGGTTCCATCTTTGTACAGTATAGTTGGCGCGTCACACGCTGGGACCCGCCGCTCGTAATGACCATCGTTGAGGTTATTAAGTGCTGTATTTCTTTAGCGGTCGTCAAACATTTGCACTTGCCTTTCGAATGCAGAGACTACTGGAAGTTCGCAGCACCATCCATCCTGTATTCTCTACTCAATATATCCGTGACGTATGCGTACAGTATACTACCCGCTCATTACATAGTCACTGTAGCAAACTTGAAAATCGTATGTGCCATGTGTTTTACACAACGATTCTTAAAACGGTCGTTCACAAAACAACAATGGGCAGCTGCCGGCGTGATTCTTTTGGGTCTTGTCATTATATCGAGCAAGCCAGTAGACGGATCTGCCCGGGAAATCGTAACGGCAATTTTGTTTGGCATCGCTGCGGCAATAGTATCTTCAGCAGCAGGAACGGCGTGCGAATACTTGTACATAACGGAACCAGAGACGTCAATTCACGTTCAAAATGTAAAAATGTACGCTTTCGGATCCATATTCAATTTGCTCATTTTTTTAATGAAAGGAAAAATGCCCAAAGAATGGCACTGGACAACGAACATCATCATTTTGTACTACGCTGTGGCAGGCATACTTGTTTCTTTCGTCATGAAACATTTAGGCAATGTTGCTCGGAATTTTATAGGCGCCGCCACTATGATCTGCGTCACTGTATGCTCTCACTTTTTGCTCGGTAATGAAATCACGTTCCAATTTGCTCTTGGAGGTTGTCTCGTGAGTGCCGGTACCATTCTTTATAATTTCCAAAAAGCGGGACCAGCAATTGACGATAAGGAAACCGTTGAATTAATAAAAATTTAAGCCATTCGTCTTTTTGGTAAAGTCCCGGATAAGTATTTTTCAGCCTTTACTTTTATCGTGTCACCTAGAGTAGACATATCAAATCCTTGTGACTTTTCACGTTTAGAATCCGCACCCCATGTACCGTGCATGCCGACATGCAGAACCAAAGACTTTTCAATCGCATATTGCTTTATTCCCTGTTTCTTGAGCCACTCTGTCCATCCCCAATCAAATCCATCACGATTAGACATTTCTGAGAGCATCTTTGTGGCAAGCGGTCGAGACCACACGATGCCCGCATTCCCCAACGATTGCATTTCACACAAGTCGTGCTCACAGTAACCCGTCGGGTGGTTCGCGTTGCCTGAATGATACAGAGACACGACGCCAGGAACGCGAGTCAGTACCGCGCGCATCTTGTCGAGCCAATCTGGCCTCACAATCAAATCAGAATCCAATGTCACAAGCCAGTCATAGTCTGTTTCAACAAACCATTCCATAATCTGACGCGCCTGCCTGTCCGCTTTCAATCTTTCTGCATTACGGCGGACGTTGCTCGTACCAAACCATGATCGCAGTTCGGAAATGCCAAAGTCCGAGGAGAAATCATCAAAAACGTGAATGTTTCTTTTGGAAATGGTATTTTTAATAGCTTGTGCGCACAATTTGACGTACCCTGCGCGATTGTATGTTGGTACGGCAACGGCAATGGTCGGCACAACGACTTTCTTTTCCAAAGACGCGAAAAACTGTTTCTCGACCGCTGTATACGGCCGAATCTTGCCGTTTGATGATTTTTTCCCGTGATGGTACACTGACGGGATGCGCGCTTCTCTAGAATAGGAATCGACCGATTCAATAATCCAGTCGAATGGATTCAGTCTCATTTGTTTTTGGACAGCAAGAACAAGTTTGTGGACAAAGGAACGCCTCATCAAATACCCCACAGACCCGCAGTGTCCACTCGCACGCAGACATGCGATTTCCATGTCTTTTAAGGACTCAAAAAGAGTAGGCGCAACGGTGACGTCGTCTTCGAGCCATATCAAATGTGTCGCAGACGTGTTCAAAAAGGCCAAAAGACCAAAGTATGCATGCGCATTCTCATTGGTTCGCCAGCGCAAGTAATCGGCAGAGTCTCCGCGTTTGTCTTCCCGAATGGTTTGGCGCACTAGAGATTCTGAAACTTTCGGAGGTGTCATGCATTTGTACGACTGGTGGCTATTGCACCAATGTATCAAATAGGCGTGTTCTTCTGGAGGTTGGTTAGCGTTGACTAAAATAACTGGGACTAGCGAAGGTTTTGCTTCATGTAAAGACGCAAGCGTTTGTTTCAAATATTCGTCGTCGTTACGCTTCATAGACGGCATGACCACTACGTATTTGATTTTATCGTTTTCGTCTAATGGGTTGTCCTCTTTCGCACTGTCCACCAGTGTTTGGTCGTTGTTCACACTCGAGTACAACACCACTTGTTGTTCTGCGTCCCACTTCAATCCATTCAACTTTGCCGATGCCCAACGACATGTTCTGCACTCGCTGTGTACATGGGTAAAGTTGTATTTTCTCACAAAAAAATACGGAAGCGGCTTGTACCGCCACTCATGGTAAGAGTCGTAGAGGTCTTTGTTCTCGAGAATTTCTTTTAAATGGTTGGCCAAATCCGCAACGGTGTCGTAATCTGCTACATTTACTATAGAATGTTCGGGCACGTGATCTTTTATGTTTGGTGCGCCAAAGTAGACCGGCAGTACTCCAGCACCAAACGTCGTCCACAACTTTTCAGTGATATAATCTAGAGTGATTTCATTTTCAAATGCAAAATAAAAAGCGTAAAGTCGCATAAGTTTGCGTTTATCGGATAGTTGTGCCGATGGCAGACGAACATTGTTCAAACAAGACGAAACTGAACTCACTGGAAGCAAGTTCATTAATTCTTTTACAAGTTTTTCACGCCCGGACTTTGAATTGCAATTGCGCGCAATGAAAACGCCAGCCTTAGACACTGATTCCCATGGCACATGTGGTGTTTGTATCCCGTTTTTGGACCAAATGTCTGGTCCCTTTGGCTTCGGGGTCAAATACATTGTCCATGGCCATTCATAGTAAGGCATAGGTATCTCTGAGTCGAATCGGGTCGTCGCGAAAATGTGTGTGTTACTTTTCGCAGACAATTCCAAAGATGGATGATTCTGTTCGCCCTTTATCGACATAGTTAGCTGGACTCCCAATTCGTCAATGGTCAATGTATTGACGACCCCCCCCCAATTTTTAGGCCAATAACAGGGTACGTCACATTTCACTCTGCGGGTTCCGCTTGATATGTGTATAGGCTTCAGTTTTTGGCGAACTTTAACTGCCTCGATACTCGTCGATTCTCTATTTACGACGGTCTCGCGCAGCGATTTGCCACTAGCGTGTTTGACCATAAAGTCACGGGTCACAAATCCCATTTCATGTTTGACGGCCTGCTCCCACAAGAAATGGTCGACGGGCTTGTCCATCGGCAACGCATGCAAAATGGTTTTGGCAAATGACTGGGTCAGTGCGTACGCTACCGCACCGTACGGCATACAGCGTCCACGGACGACAGCCTTGACAACTTGTCTGTAATCGCCAGAATAAGGTCTAGTGGCAGCGTCGCAGACCGCATCGACGAAGTAAGATACGAAACCATGCGGAGGCATTGCCGGGAGAAGCGCGTCTGGCCAGATCGCGTCGTCTTCCGAAACAAAACACCAACCCGAACACTCGGCGGCGACGCGCTTCCAGATAGTCACATGTCCTTCGGCCACTCTTTTTGCGCCCTCCGGCCAATCTTTGGGACCGAATCCCTCGTCGAACGTCGCGGCAAATACGCCAGCTTGTTTTGTACCATGGACCAAGTTTACGGAAAATACCGAAGGGTTTTTAAACGCACGCTCTCCGGTAGTCAATACAAATAGACGCTTTGGCCGCTTGACTATTGGCACTGGATTTTTTATTGGTTCGACCACTTTTGTGTCCAGAGCGATGTGGGAATTAGCTAGCGCGTGTTTTTGCGCATGGACGTGTTCCAAAGTAGCCGAAGGGTGTTTCGGAGCCCCCGGGACAATGTTCGTAATATCGTTTGACGAATACAGCGCCAACATGCCCAAAACAATTATAGTCGTCAAAATGAAGAGTTCCCCCCAATAGCGCATCGAATACTCATACAAAGTTATTATATAGAAGTTTGAGTGTGTTTCAATTGAATCCATTAGAAACTTCTCCGCACAAATGAGAACAATTTAGCGTGGACCGACTCGTCAAACCAGAAAGCGCAAAATATACGTATATAACGAATATGCGGATTGACACTCGACTTGGCCATGAGATTCCATACTATGCGCTTTCTTGTTTTCTTGTGTTTCGTTCTCAAGGTCTTTGCCGAAGACGACGATGACGATTTGTCTGTCGGAACCACCATCGGCATTGATCTTGGCACGACGTATTCTTGCGTTGGTGTATTTCGCAACGGACAGGTGGACATCATTGCCAACGACCAGGGCAATCGGATTACGCCTTCGTATGTGGCGTGGTCGGACAAGGACCGTTTGGTCGGCGATGCGGCAAAGAATCAGGCTACAATAAATCCGGAGAATACGGTGTTTGACGTGAAGCGTCTTATCGGCCGCAAGTTTAAGGATAAAACGGTGCAGGCGGACAAGAAGATGTTTCCGTTCGATCTGGTGAGCAAAGGCGGCAAGCCGTACGTGGAAGTCACTGTCGACGGCGAAAAGAAACAGTTTGCCCCCGAAGAAGTGTCGTCTATGATTCTTCAAAAGATGCGGGCCACGGCTGAGAACTATCTCGACAAAGAGATCCATCATGCTGTTGTCACTGTTCCGGCATACTTTAATGATGCACAGCGCCAGGCTACAAAAGACGCGGGTACGATTTCGGGCCTCAGTGTAGAGCGCATCATCAACGAACCTACGGCCGCCGCCATTGCCTATGGCCTTGAAAAGAAGGGCGGTGAAAAGAATATTCTAGTTTTTGACTTGGGTGGTGGTACGTTTGACGTCACGCTTTTAACGATTGACAACGGTGTCTTTGAGGTGTTGGCCACAAATGGCGATACGCATTTGGGTGGCGAAGACTTTGATCAACGCGTGATGAAATATTTCATGAAGGTGTTCAAGAAAAAGCATAAAGTCGACATGTCTACGGACAAACGTGCCATGCAAAAGTTGCGGCGTGAGTCGGAGCGCATTAAGCGGGCGCTCTCGACGCAGCCCCAGGCACGCGCCGAAATCGAGGCACTCTTTGACGGCATTGATTTTTCCGAGTCGTTGACGCGCGCCCGCTTTGAAGAATTGAACCAAGATTTGTTCAAGAAGACACTTGGGCCCGTCAAAAAGGTGATGGAAGACGCTGGTCTGAAGAAATCGGAAGTGGACGAATTGGTCCTGGTGGGTGGATCGACCCGTATTCCCAAAGTGCGCCAACTGTTGGAAGATTACTTTAACGGCAAGCGTCCCAATACAGGCATCAACCCGGACGAAGCTGTGGCGTATGGTGCGGCAGTACAAGGCGGTATTCTATCTGGCGACGGCGGTGATGCCACAAAGGACATTTTGCTACTGGACGTTGCGCCACTGTCGCTAGGCATTGAAACGGTGGGGGGTGTCATGACCAAACTGATTCAGCGCAACTCTGTGATTCCGACAAAGAAAAGTCAAACGTTTTCGACGTACCAAGATAACCAACCGGCTGTCATGATTCAAGTGTTTGAAGGGGAAAGAGCTATGACGAAAGATAATCACAATTTGGGCAAGTTTGAGCTGACTGGCATCCCGCCCGCGCCTCGGGGCGTACCCCAGATTGAAGTTACGTTTGAAATTGATGCAAACGGCATCCTTCAGGTCTCGGCCGAGGACAAGGCGTCGGGCAAATCGGAAAAGATTACAATTACGGCTGAAAAGGGACGCCTGTCCGAAGAGGACATTGAGCGCATGGTGCAGGAAGCCGAGGAGTTTGCGGAAGAAGACAAGCGCATGCAGCAACGGGTCACTGCACGTAACGGCTTGGAGGGCTACTGTTACAGTCTGAAAAATTCGCTGGACGACGATGAGAAGGGCATTGGCGACAAGATCAGTGAGGAGGACAAGGAAGCTCTCGAAGAAGCTATCAAGGAAGCTCTCGAGTGGTTGGATGAGAACCAAGAAGCTGAAAAGGACGACTACGACGAAAAGAAACAACAGCTGGAAAGTGTTGCCAGTCCAATTATGCAGCAAGCGTACGCACAAGATAACACGCAAGACGACGACGCGGAGGGAGAGGAAGAGGACGACGAAGATGAACTCTAAATAATTTAGAACTATGTTTGAATCTTAATATAATACACACCATAATTAAATATGAACGGTTCTTTCAACAATACGAATTTAACATCAAATAATCATTTAACATCGAATCATGTAGATGAACAGGGTACCGCTGTGGTATTGTCTATCGTCATGCCCATTGTTCTGGTCTTGTTCTGTGTGGCGTATACGATATGGTCGGTGAAGCGCGAT